>ERZ773063.564-NODE-564-length-24271-cov-5.116122_pt1 | contig 24271 bp, 39 predicted proteins | sample MGYA00580625_ERZ773063 | MGnify/ENA primary metagenome ERZ773063 (study PRJEB29015, sample SAMEA2738022) | human oral metagenome | biome: human oral; feature: human-associated habitat; material: dental | place: China | collected 2042 ... | reverse complement strand
TATAATGGTTACAGTCAAGTATTATTTTTATCTATTTTTCGCTATTTATGACTGTCTGTGTTTATGATTTTTTATGTATTTAGAATAGAAAGGTGCCAAACTGGGTGCCACAAAAAAGAGCCTACCCTCGCAATGAGAGTAGGCTTTTAAAATTAAGTCTATTTTAGAAAATCGTCATTCTTTAATCTATTTTGATAAGTATCTTTAATTAAGCGTGTTGCTTCAGTGATAACACCGTTCTTAAGATGATTGTCTTCGACATACTGCTCGTAAGCGTCACACTTAGAGACGATAAATCTAAACTGCTCTTTTGAATGCACAATTCCTCGAGAACATTCATTCGCAAAAACCAAGATAGTATTACGGATGTCATCAGCACGTTGTACTGTGTATTTTTCGATATGGCTATCTAGCTTTGACTCAATTCCATCAATTTTAGCACTTAGATCTTGATTAATCTGCTTTCCAAGCCATCCGAGAATTTTAGTCCACGGATTCCATTTTACTGGTGCAATTTGTATTGCAGAAAGGATTATAAGGGTAACGGATAGTGCTAATCCTCCGATACCCTGTATCTGCAACAATTCGAAAATTTCCTTTGCTGTCATATCATTTTACTCGAATAGTATCACCAGCATAGATCTTGTTAGGGTTGGAAATACCATTGATGTAGGCAAGATACTGATACGATGTTCCATAACGTTCTGCAATTCCGCTTAGAGTGTCACCTGGTTGCACTGTATAGTATTCATCATCAGATGATTGTGCTGACACTACGCCATCAATCACAATGTGATCTCCTACATGAATAATGTCCGGATTAGAGATGCCATTAATGTCTGCAAGATGTTGGTAAGTCGTTCCATACATGCTTGCAATTCCACTTAATGTATCACCAGATTGCACGATGTATGTTGTACCGCTTGATTGTACTTGTGGTTCTACATATGTCTGTGTCTGTTGTGGTTGAGATGCAGGCACTGGTTGTCCTGTAGCTCCAGCATATGCCAACCATGCTTTTGCATCACCAAAGAACAAGCTTAAGTCCAGTGGTCCACTCCATCCGGAGATAGCGCCTGAAGAAGTAAACTGATGCATTGCATAATCGCCAGAGTAATTTGGTTCAACATAGTCTCCCCAACCACGTCTAGCATAGTCAGGATATTCAGCCAACCAAATCCCATAGTCGCCAAGACCAACACATTGATTGGCTGCAGAGCGCTGCACATAAATCATAGGATTGATACCAGTAAGTGCTACTACGTGTGCGCAGAAACGAGCAACCCAACTAGAATCTCCCCAAGCTGCATTATCCCCAGATTCCCAGTCCAATACTAAGATAGCTTCATGCAAATACCCTTGCACATTGTTAATGAAGAATTCTGCTTCTGCTTCAGGATTACCACCGGAGGCATAGTGATATACTCCAAGAAGTTTTCCAGCGGCCTTAGCGGACTGATAATGTTCGTCACAGTAAGGATTAACGTAGCCTGTTCCTTCTGTGGCTTTGCAAATAACCGCATCACAATCCAATGCTCCGGTAACAATACCAGCTTGGTGAGATGCAACGTCAACTACTCTCAACATTCTTAAGCCTCCTTCTTTGGACCATTTAATCTAGTAAATAGGTCATTCACAAAATTGGCCCCACGAGCCGTAATAATGCCCGTAAGTACAGAACCTAAGAAAGGAACCGCCAAAGGTAATCCGATAATTACAAATAGGTCTGCGCCAGTAGCTACACAAACTAAGATAGATACCCCTAACGATCCAGCTACACTCTTGTCAAAACCTTCAGCAGAATATAAACGCTTTATATTCTCCCAGATGCCTTCAACCAAAACTGCAATAATAACTAACTGTGATAGTGCTGCATTATTCATTTTCTTTTCCTCTTTTCTATTTTTCGTCTGCATAGCAGATATTCTTTGCTTTGCAATAAACATCAACATAGGTTTCATTCTTGTCACCGTTGTGAGTCACCTCGCAATAATCTGCTTGCCCATTTGCAGACGAATTTAAAACGTTAGTGCTAACAAGTGCTTTCCAATTTTGCAATGTTTTAGCGAACCATACGATATAGCAATCTTCAGGCTTAACCTCAACAAGATTTACTTCTGACATTGCCTTTGCTGCTAATTCTTTTGCTTTTTCAATCATTTTTATTTTTCCTCTTTCTTTCTATCTAAAAAGGCGGCCGCATTCGGTCGCCTCAATAGCAAATATTTATTTTTCTTTGTAATAATCCCAGGCATTACCGAACCCAGGTTCGTTGCCTTTGTTATTGTCAATTTTTGAAACAAACACAATTCCTCTAGCAATTGCTAAATCACCCTTAGAATATGTTTTCTTTTCGTCCCACGGTTCTGCTTTTCTCGGCTTAGTTATGTCCTCATATAGAAGTTGAGACTTATCAGGAGTCTGACCATCTTTTGATGTATGGTCAGAGACAACTGAATAAGGCATTCCATTGAACGCGATTCGCTGTCCCTTTTTGTATTTTGCATTTGGAATCCAATCATCTAGGAAAGCAATGTACTTTTTGACCGTTTCAACATTTGCAGTCTGTAGAATGTCATTCACTAATGGACGTACCTCTTTATACCGATTTGCCTCTATGTCTTTTTCAGGAACATCTTTTAAGATAAATGAAATAGTATATCCTGTAGCAGATTTAGAGAAAGTAAGTGGTTCAGTGTACATTTTATAAGTTATGTTTCCGTCACCAAATGAAATGTTGTGAATCACGTCAACCTCAAAGGAATCAATTAATATTTTTAAATTTTCAAAAACTGTTCTATTGAAAGTAACAATACTTTTGTTGGCACTTTCAACTTCTGTGAATTTTTTTCCGTCAATAATCATTGGCTATCCTCCTACTTACATCTAACATAAAGTACATCTATGCTAATCACAGTTGAAACACCAGCCCATCCACTACTATTAAAAACCGAACAATATGCAACGTTATTAACATAATTGTACAATGATACACTTGCTCTAAAATCAGAATATGCTTGAATGACACCTATCGCTTTATATCCGTCAGGTGCCGTAACTGTGATGCGTACATCTTCTTTATCACCAATTGCTGCATTTAATGTCGATCTAACGCCAACACCGTTTAATCTTTTAACCAAAAAAGTATCATCGCTAATTACAAGCCCACCTCTTGCCAATAATTTACCAGTAACTTCTAATGAGCCTTTTGTTGTTGTATTCTGGCCATTGAAGTTCAATGCATTATTAGCTGCATCGACCTTCGGCTTTAGTGTATTAATCTGATTTTGCAGATTACCAGCTGCGTCTGTACTCAACTGGCCTTTGATTCTGTCAAACCAATCATTAAACAAAGTTATTTGTTGCATGTATAGGGAGTCCAAATTTAAATTGTTGATCGCATTAACAAATCCACATACGCTCTTATCGATGCGAGCATCTGTGATGTCAGCATTAGTGATTGTGGCCACGTTAGCTTTGACCATGACATTGGCCAGCACTAAGTCATACACAGCGCCTTCGCGTACTGGCGTAGGGGGTATTGGTTGTGATTGTGGAGTACCTTTCAGCACTTCGATATGGATGTTGCGCTGTGCCTTATTGTCATCCAATCTCAACACAATTGAGTCAATGCGTGACTGTGCTTCACCATTTGCTAAAGTGATGCGTGTTTCATCCATATTGTAACCAGTAGCACCATTGATAAGGCATGCTCCAGGTTTAACTGTTAGGCTCATACCTCCACCTGTAGCAGCTACGACCTTAAAGCTATTATTATTGCCAATTCCGAACACACCATTCGTGTAGTAATTTGATAGGATACTTCTTAAAACATCACTTCCTACAGCCCTATCAAACTGTGGGAATCCACTTTCATCAAAAGTAACCTCTGATGTAAATGGGAATGATTGCATTGCCATTATATTCCTCACTTTCTGTATGCGACTGGCACTTTATCGCCAAACGTTAAACTTATCTCGTGTACTGAATTCTTAAAAACTTCACGCACCTCCGTTAATCGTGCCTGGAAAGCCATTTGGAAATCATCAATCAATAAATCGCACTTGTCGCCTAGATTAAAGTCTTCCATGTAACGAAGTCCATTGTTGCGAACTGCATCAAAAGATACATTAAGAATGCTTGCATGCTTCTTCAGCATGTCCTCTTTTCCTGCCTGGATAAGTCGATTCTTATATGCATCTAACGATTCTTTTGTTGAGTCGTAAATCTCGGCTGTCTTATCAATGTACACGACACGTCGATAGTCTGAAGTATTGGCACGGAGGTCAACCGTTACGCTAACCTGCCTACCTTCCTCGTAGCTGCCATTGCCGATTACGATCGCGTAGTTCTTTGATAATGTTGTATCCTTTACGATTTTTTCATTCTGGATATTACGCAGCTTCTCGGCGAACGAAGCGAAACTGTTTTGCGTTTGTGATTGTGTACGATCTAAACCCTGCCACACTTTGAACTTGATTTGCTTGTTGACATAGTCATACATGCAGGAGTAGCTCATCTGCTGCGTTTTCAGTAACGCATAAAGTGCTGTGGCCAATCCTTCACCTGTGGACTGTTTAGTCACGCTAGTTCCTAGCATAGGTGAGTTTGCTTGCGCCTTAGTCAATAAAGGAATGTCGTCCATGTAGTTATCTACGATTGTTCTAGCCACCATCTCGATGTTGCCTGTATGCCTAAAGCGTGGATATGTTATTTTATCGTTCAGCTTGTATTCGTAAAAATAGCCAGATAGCAAAATCAACTGTCCGCTAGACTTGCGTGCATACTCGAATTTCTGGATCATTCCAAGCTCTGGCCGTGAACTGTTGAAAACGTACTCCGCACCTGTGACATATTGGTCAGCTGGAATCTGGACCATGAATTGTCCTGGCTCATAGTACCTGCGGATCCATTGAAGATTGATGTAGTTGAAATATTTGATAAGATTAAAATCTTTATCCAAAAATGCTAATTCCATCTATCCCTCCTACATGCCTAAGTAGCGCTTATTGAAATACACATAGACAGCCATGTTCGAGTCGCCTGTATCCGCTCCGAATGAAATGTTACTATCACCAACATCTAAGCGAATGTCTGTAAATGACGATGTTCTATCGATGTGATGGATCCAGTTCTCACCGTTCTTGGTGATTCTATAGGATTCACAGTCGATGATAAGCAAATCACCACTCACGAAGTTACCAAGAACACGCACGTATGCGTCGTTCTTTTTAATGACTGGATTGCTGCAGCTACCTTTGAATGCTACTCGAATGATTGGTAAGACTTCAGCATCACCATCGTTGTTGATCGTGACTGTTTTTGAAAAGTTAAACGTCTCAGCGACTATCTTAATCTTGTTTGTCTGAATGTACGGGAATGCGAAACGCGGAGTTATGGATGCGATGTTCTGACCGAAGTTATCCACTGATTTCAGATGCGTATCCTCACAGTAAAACTTAACTGTCAGCTTCATCGGCATGTGGATGTTCTGTGAAGGACAACTAAAGCCTTCAATCACTCCATCTATCCAGCGAGTTTCACTTTGATAGGTTATGTACAATCTGTATCTCATTTTCGGTCTGAAAAACGAGATTGCCTCACGTCTTAGGACTGCATTTAACTTTGTTAATACTGTCTTAGCTTTAATTTGTATTGATCTATCGTCTATGCGCATTCCAGTTAAAAGAGCGCCGTCTTTGACAGCACTCTTTTCTGAATAAACGCTAATTTTTGGATAGTCGATACCTTCTAGTCCATCCGATAGGATGCGCCACGCTGAGTCGGTCCCAAGTAGAAACTCTTTTCCGTCTTCGCGCACACATCTTACTTTTACGATTCCGCTCATTAGATACCACCTGCCAATCCGAACTGGAATGTGTTTTCTGCTTTTCTCATGATTGCATCCGGTGAAGTCTGAGTATCGTAGAAGTTGAACGTTGTGTTTCTGTTCATTCCACCACTCATATTCGCACTCATTGTTTCCCATGATGCTGAAACGTTAGCACCTATATTGTCTAAGTTCATCAGGTCCTCCGTTCCATTCTCGAATCCAGCAACGCACATCTGACCTATCCACTTAAACACGCGTGATGGGGAGTGGATACCAAGTGTATTCTTGACACCGTCAACAAATCCACTTACTAGATCACCAACCATTCCAGTGAAACCATTCCATGCGTTTTTAATACCATTTTTAAGCCCATTAACGATGTCTTTTCCGATAGACAACATTTTGTCCGGAATACTCTTAACACCGTCTACAACGCTCGTTACGAGGCTACTAGCCGCGCTTGCGCCTTCGCTTGCTAGATTCTTTCCCCAATTAAGAATGGAATCAATAACTTTACCCAAGAAATCCGCCACATTCTTTGGAAGGTTCACAAAGAAATCAATAACGCCTGCGACAAAATCAGCACCTGCTTGAATTGCATTTGAAATCATATTTGTTGCCCACTGCTTGACCTCTGAAATGACGTTGCTTAAGAAGTCAGCTACGTTCTTAGGTAGATTTACAAAGAAGTCAATCACACCGTTTACGAAGTTCGAACCAACTTCCTTACCCTTCTCGATTAACTGTCCACCCCATAGGATGATGGTTGCAATAAATGTACCCAACGCTAGACCGATGTTATACGGAAGGTTAACAAAGAAATCAACGATTGCCTGTACGAAGTCTGTCCCGACTTCTACTGCTTTAGCCGCTAAGTCTTTAGCCCATTGGCTAACGGAATCAATGACACTTGTAAGGTAGCCTTTGAGATTCTCTGGAAGTTCACTGAACCACTTTACGACCGCATTAAACGCATCTGGGATTGTCTTTGTAAAGAAGTCCTTTACTGCTCCCCATGCTTTCATCACTGCGTTTCTAAAGTCCTCATTCGTGTTCCAGAGAATTGCAATGGCCGTGATAAGTCCTGTAATCAACGCAACGATTAACACTATAGGATTAGCACTCAGTGCCGCATTGAATAGCCACTGCGCTATCGTAGCGCCTTCATTAGCCGCCTTATAAGCTTGGAATGCTGCGGTTACAGTTTGAATTATGGACTGTATTCCCATTGCGATGTTGAAGGTTATAATCGCAGCGGTCAATCCACCAACTGCTGGCAGAATCTTATCCATGTTCTCACCTAAGAACTTGACTGCGTCCGCTACGCCATTAAGCACCTCATTGTCGCCTGCCACATCTGAGATAAACTCACCGATTGATTCAACAATCTCACTTACTGTACCTACGAAATCATCTTTAAATGGCTGTAGTTGAGCTTCTATCCCTTTGCCTATCTGCTCCAAGATGTTCTTGCCAATCGTTTGGATTGTTGGCGCTAGATTATCCCATGCAGTCTTCAGACTGGCTAGGAATGTCTGCATTGCTGCATCTACATCACCGTCTGGATCACCCATTGCGGCCAGTAGGTTCTCAAATGAGGCTTTTGCCGCATTCATTGAGCCCTGAATTGTCGTCTGTGCTTCTTCTGCAGCGACTCCTGCGACACCCATGTTTTCTTGTACGATATGGATTGCATCTACGATATCTGCGTAACTACTGATGTCGAATTTTCTACCCATTGCTTCAGGCATCTTTTCGGCTGTTTCTAGCAGTCTTTCCATTTCTTCCTTTGTACCGCCGAATCCTAGTTTCAAGTTATCCAGCATCGTGTAGTTGCCTTTAGCAAAGCCTTGATAAGCGTTCTGTAAAGACTCAATGCTGGAGCCCATCTTTGCCGAGTTATCGGCCATGTCACTGATTGCGAGGTTTGCCTTTTCTGCAGCAGCCGCTACATCACCTTTGAGTGATTGCTTTAGAGCTGCGCCCATTGAGACAGCCTGCTCTGCGTAGGTATTCATTGAGATACCCATTTTTTGAGCTTGTAATGCATAGGCCTTCGCACTACTGCTCGCTTCTTTATAAATCGTATCTAAACCACCGTAGGACTGCTGGATGTTGCCGAAAGCGTTAATTGCCTCACTGCCTAGATTGCGTAAGCCGTCTACAGCTTGCGTCATTAAGTTGCCCGCAAGTGTGCCTAGTGCAGTAGATGCGGCACTTCCGATTCTAGTCAGTCCAGTGGTGACACCGTCAGAGTCGAGTTTCGTATTAAAGACCAATGTTCCATCACTCATTTTCGTCACCTCCAATCTCAAATTGTTTACTAAATTCTTCTAATTCTTGTTTTTCTTGTTCGGATAGTTCCCTTTGGATTTCCCATGCATCACGCAGCTCCTCGTAGACATCTACGTTTTGACGTGTGTCCTTCTTGTAGTTTCGCCACTTCATGACGTCGTCCAATTTCGTGCCATTTAAGCCCTTTAGAAGCGCTAGAAATTTCCACCAGTGTAATTCTTCAACCTCTATTAAATCGATGCTGTACTGCTGTAAAAATGCAGCATAAATCAAATCTGAATCGATTTCATAGTCTAGGGTGATGACCTGGTCATCGGTTTGTCTGGTATTTCTAGGTAAAGGGTTTTTAGGATTGGCAAACTCGAATAGGTCTTTTAGGTCTATTCGATACGGCATGTCATTTTTAAATAAAAAAGCTACGTCAAAGCCTTTCCCATTGAGTAGAGCTTTATTTGCCTCAATCATGAATTTCATCCAAACTCGAAAATCCGTATAAATAGAAAAGTCCTTACCACGTATACGGATTGTATTTGGTAAGGACTTAGCGGTTAGGTCTAGCATTATTTCTTAACTTTTGAGGCAGCATCCATCAGTTTGCTGAGGGACTGTAACTTATCAAGTGGAATCATCTGACTCAATGCTTCACTGCTCTTTTCAGCTTGATAGTTCGCTAGTGGATTTTCGTATGCATCTCTAACTTTGAAGATTGCTAGCGTGATGTCGTTTAGGTCCATCTCGTCTAGCTCCTCTGTGCCGAAGATTTCTTCGATAGCCTCTTGCCCCACCAGCTTAGCGATAAATTCAATCATCTTTTTATACTTCTCACGGTTCGGAAGATTCGTTGCGTCAAGCTTGAAGATTGAATCCAAGTCCTCCCAGATTGCCATTGTTTTCTTAGGTAAATCGTAGCTTTTTCGATTAAAAATAACAGTGTATTGCATGCTTGCTTTCCTATCCTTTCAATTCTTTTAAACGCCTGCTGTAAATGTAGGCTTGTTTGCTGTGATTGCTACTTTACCAGGAACGATTGGACCGAAGTGTAGCGCGAATGTAATCTTCTGTTCCACTGTGTTTAGTTCCTTGATTTCGATTGTGCATGAAGGACAATTCCATGCATCGTATGGTGTCTTAGTGCCAGCGAAGACAAGTAAGAATTCCTTCTTAGCATCTTCACCTGTTGCACGCTTCTTAGCTAGTGAGTAGATGAAGTCAAATGCTGCGTCACCTTCGTTAGTAACAAGCTCTTGATCCATTGAAGGAACGTAGCTAGTAAGTTCTGTAGTTGGTGATTCGTCTTCGATATAGTCACTTTCTTCTGTTTTAGCATTAAATGCTAAAGAGAAAATTGTTGATTTACCAATACGAGACCACACTTTGTCGGATGTTGTGCTTGTATTGATAAAAGGGATAAACTGATGTTTTCTGAGTCTTGTTAGTGGCATTTATAAGCCCTCTCTTTCTCTTGTGTATGTTATTTCGATTGAAAGCTGATAGACAGTATCGGATGAGTCTGTACTCAACGGATATGGACTTCCTGTAACACTAATGTTAAGGATTTGTCTGTTTCCGTCGAGTGCAGGATACTCATGCACGAATGGATAGTCATCAGCCCAGTAGGTTAACTTTTCTAATAGCTCGTCACTGTCTTTTCTGTCGTCCTCTGACAGACTGTTTAGTCTTGCCAGCAGTTGATAGTACTCAGTGATTTCGTAGCTGTAGTCTACGTGACTTACGATGTTCCGCTGTGGGCTTTTGAACAGTCCATATTTATCACTTCCATCTGAAACGTGGTTTGTTTCTATGACGATGTTGCCATACTCAGCCAGCCACTTGCTGATTGCTTCTGAAATTGTCATCCGTTACCTCCTGTAATGCGCTTGATTCCGCGTAGGATTTTATCTTTACCGCCCTGCGCCTTCATTCTTTCAAACCAGTAGTTACCGCGCATAGGCGCATCTTGGAAGTCTGCTGGCATGTAGTACCAACGACGAGCGTATGGCGTTCTGTATTTGACCTTACCACTGCCTATTTGAGTATTAATGATTCCAGAATCAATTAAGGCTCCTGTGTCCTTAGGTACATATGGATCACATAACCGTAAAACTTCACTATCAATAAACTGTTGCGCCATTCCTGAATTGTCTAGTCCTCTTTTTTCGATGACCTTTTTTCCATCTATTTCGAATGACTTTAAATTAAAGTAAAATACCGCCATCAATAAATAACCACCTTTATGTTCTTCAGATGCTCTTTGCTAGAGTTGTCATTCACCGCACGGATAATTCCGCTCTTTGGATGTCGCTTTATCATGTCTGATAGACGGCTTCCTTTGTCGTTTGTAGGGGTTTCTGCTACGTTTCCAAAGAAGATTCCGTCTTCTTCTGTGAACGTGCTTAAATCAAGCGAAAACGGTTCGATAAACGTGACTGTTGTAGTCTTAACTGTCTGCAGCTTGCCGCCTTCCAACTTCTTTTCGATTTTATCGGACCATTGGCAGCCGTCGACGACCGTACGCTTATAGCCTGTTTCCTGCTTTTGGTAAACCGTGACCGTATCTGTGAAGACTGCCATCAGTATGCCCTCACCAGTCCAGTGCCAGAAAGCCATAGACGAATGTTCTTTTGCAGTTCTTCCGTTGCCTGCGATTGTGTCTGCAGCACGTAGCTTTCACTGTAGCCATCGTTAGACACAGACGACACGCCCTGGCCCGCCTTTGCGCCAACTGTAGCGATATAGTTGATAACGTTGCAGATGCAGTCGAGCAGCTGATCGTAGTAGATTTCATTTGTAAGGTTTGGGTTGTCTGCTATCCAATTTGAAAAATGGATAACTCCCATAACGTTACGAATCGCACACTCTGCTTGCTTTTCTGCTTTATCGAATTTGTCTTCAGAAACAATGTCATGAAGGGAGCTATAACGCTCCCATGTTAGTAGGCTCATATGTTCCACTCCCTTCTATTAATCTTTTGATTAAAATTAAACGTGCTTACGTACGCGCACTAAATTTTGATTAGTAACCTTGAACGCAGAGTTCAATTCAACCTGTGCTTTGGATCCAGCAAAGTTCTCGGAGTCAACGATACGTGCGACAGAGAAATTAGGGATAATTGATAAAGCTTCGTGGTTGTACATGATGAAGTCCACCTTTGCGAATGGTACAGTCTTCAATGCGTTAGCAGAGTCATAGTACTTGCCCTGTGTTTCAGCTAATGCAGAAACTTCGTAGAATGTGCAACCTAACCACTTGCCAATCTGGCCTGTAGCGTTTGTGAATTCATTTGACTGTGGAACGAATTCAGAGCCTGCTTGCTCTAGAATTGCTGCGTAGAGTTCTGGTGAGCAGAGTACAACGTCTGCAGAACCCTTAGCTGCTACAATTTCCTTACGCACAGCGATAACTGCCTGCTTAACTGTCTTAGCTGTGATAGCGTCTGTTGCTGTAGCTGCCTTACCTTCGTTGATTAAGCATGCTAAGCCAGATAAAGTCCAACTTTCGGAAACTTCTTCGTTAGCAATCTTCAATGATTCATTTGCTAATGGAGTAGCAACTGCTGCAGCCTGTACGCCATAGATCTTCTTTGACTTCTGGAAGTTGTTATTGAAAACAACTGGGATTAAGTCATCCTTAGTTGCTTCATCCACGAAGTCACGACCAGGTGTCCCTACTTCTACGGCTGTAGTTCCTAACTTGCGAACGAAGATTCCGCCAGCTGCGCCTTCCTCGTACTTAGATGTAAATGTTCTACCATCCGCGAATGGTGTTTTGTGATAAAGGTTTGGTTCTAGTGTTGCTTTGTATTTTTCATCAACATGTAATTGTCCATAAATAACTGCCATATTTTAATTTCCTCTTTCTATCCCTTCTTGTAGTAAGGGTTATTTTTGTATTGCTCATCTAAATAGTTAGATGGCGTAGGTGGAGTTGAAATTCCACCGATTGGATTGAAGCTTCCTTGTGGTTGTGGCTGTTCTGTTGCAAATAAAAAGGCAGAGTCTTCGGCCTTCTGTAAGGCTTCTAGCGCTGTCTTAATATCTTCGGCCTGATTCTTTGATTGCTTTAACGCGTCAACGTCAAGTAAAGCCTTGATTGCTTTGGCATTTTTGCCCTTTAAAGTGTTGATGTTCACGTTAATCAAATCATCGAAATCTCGGTCTGCTAATCTCTGTGCAAACTCTACGTCCTTTTGCGAAAGTTGGCCCTTAAGGTCTTCAATCGTTTGAGTTAATGCTGTTGGATCTACATCTTTGAATTTATCCAGGGAAGCAGTCAACGTCTTAACTTTTTCGTCCGATGCATCCAACTTTTCTTTTTGCTTGTTGTAGTCTGCTATCGGTTTGTAGTTCGCCTTCATTTCTGTTTCGATGGTCGCTAGCTGATCGTCTGTCACAGTTAATCCAGCTTGTTTTAGAATCTCTTTAAAATCTTTCATTTTTCCTCCTTAAGTCTTTTTATACCGAACCTTCTTCGGTGTGGGATATATGAAAAAGACACCTCAATTTGAAGTGTCTTAATCAACTATTTAAATATCTCTTCATTGCCCTCGATAAAAGTGTATAGAGCAGTTCCAAGTTTTTCTACTTGTTCTTCTGTTAATCCGATACTAAACATTTCATCAAGACCATGCACGCATTCGTGTAAAAAGGTTGATTTCTTTTGCTCATCCTTTGCCTGTGGGTTTAATTTAATAATTTGATTAAGATAATTGATTTGCCCATATAAGTCGCTTTTTTCATCGTGAATGTTCAGTTCATCAACAACCTTATAACTTTTAAATAATATCTTTACTTCTGCTGGGATCTTCATATTTCCTCCTTCCAACATAAAAAGCACCCTATTAGAGTGCTAAAATCACTATATTTTTTTGATTTACAAATATATATTCTCTTCGGTAAAAATGCCGTTTGCTCGTTGCTCTGCGGCCTCTCTTAAAATTTCTTCCCAAACTTTTATGGCTTTCGATTTTATTTCATCCGGAGTGCCTTCCACAAAATGAATCGTTGGCTTATTAGTGCCTCTAAATCCAGCAGGAAAAATACCATAATACCCACTTGCAAAATTTAGTTTATCACACAGGTTATTTTTCATTTTCCCACTCCTTTGTGACATAATCATATACCATTTTAGAAATTTGTGAAGGACTATCCTTTCCGAAATATTCAACAAAACTTTCAGGAATCAATTCATATAACACAGTAGCCCTTTCCGATACATGTGTTTTTATATCATCAATAATCGCATCGGCGCTCATTTGTTCATCAAAAACGTACTCATATACCTTCAATGAAATATCTCTAGCTTTAGCAATTAAGTCTTGCGTCTGTTCATATGTGACCAACTCACCATCTTTTATTCCTGCCCTTTTTAGTACAAGTTGGTATATCAAATCGTGAGCTCGCTCATGTAGACTGTTAGCTAATGCATTATTTTTAATATCAACATTAGTTTTGCCTGGTGGCATTTCTTTGTTTGTTATAGTACGGTCTATTTTGTATACTTTGTTGCCTATAGGCTTTATCCAATCTGCATGGCTTTCTTCACCATTCACCAAAGGGGCAGGGTCATATCCATCAAAGAGAGTTTTGTAAATTGAGCATACTTTCGAATCCTCTTCTATCACCTTACTGGAAATTCCACTTACATTTTTAGTTTTTCTTTCGGTGTATTTGCTATCACCGATACTTTTATCTGCCCACTTACTCCGCTCACCACCGACTAGCAATCGGTTTTCTTTAGGCTTGAGATTCATTGCTTCACTGAATCGCATGTACTCAGCCTTATTTGCGCGTATCTGTGCAGCGATTTGGTTACGGTCGACATTTTCATCGGCCACATACTTTTCACGCTTTAAAGCTCTTATTTCGCGTTCCATAGCGCGCATCTGTTGCGTTGCTTCGTAGCGTGTGTAGGTTCTGCCTTTGTACTCTACTGGATCAGGCTCTTTCAGTAGTTCAGGTATCTCGCTGATTCCTTCCCAGAATGGATAGAACATGTGCGTACAGTTCGGTCCTTGTAAGCCTTCAGGTCTACCGTATGCGCAGCCTTCGCCAAGTGGAGCGTGGATATCTGGGTACTTCTTTGATTTTCCACTCATCGAATAGACTTTGTTTTGAAATCCTGCATGTGTATCTCTGCTGCCCATATGCTGAGAGATGATGACCAGGTCTTGTCCTGTGGTCTTGCAGTTTGCTTCCGTTATCTTTCCTGCAAGCTGCGCGGTTGATGTACGCACGATCATGCGCACGGCTGTATCGACTTGATAGGTTCTGCCACTTGCATAGTCAACCGTGCGAAGTCCACTTCTTGTGAACTCTTTTATCACATCGTCGCACGCTTGCCGATAACTGTACGTGCCAGTAGAAACCTTCAGCAATGCCAGGTCGAGCGACCTTTGATATGCTTCAGCCGTTTTAACCGTTCCTAACAGTGGAGTCTTGAATGCGGTCGTACCTGTGAGGTTCTTCAGGTCGTTTTTCGCTTGTGCCTTAAATCCATCAGTTATTTGTTTCATAGAGTTTGGTTGCTTTAGATCTACACCGCTCTGTTCCCACATGGATAAGTCTTCATTGAAGGCCATCTCACCAGCTTCGCCAATTAACTTATCACCGGCCTCTTTAGCGACTTTGACCGTTTCCGCTATCTTCTGCTTTATTTCTTGCTTGTATGCGTATGTGTTCTCTGCAATCATGCGTCTGTATTCTGGAGTAGCGTTCAGCTTCTTCATTACCTCCGCATGTATTTCGGCTGCGCTGTACCCGTTCTCACGCATTGACTTAACCATAATCTCAGCCGTTTCTGTTAGGCGTTCGGTCTTTCTGACTCTACGTGCGATATCCTGTAGTACCTCGCGCTCTAAATCTTGATATAAACCTACTAAGTACTTATCACCTAACAGTTCAATCTGTTCTTCAGATAGCATAGGCTAGTCCTCAAGGTCGGTATTGTCGTCCTGTGTAGTTGCACTTAAGTACTTGACTGCTTCCTCATGCTCGCAGTTGAGTCGCTTCATAATGTACTGAATTTTGAATTCTAATACATCCGGAAAGCTCAATGCATCGTTGCGCCAACTCTCTAGCTCTGTTGCTTTATCCGTAACGTAGCTATCGTCGAACTCCACCAGGATTTCTTCGTCGGTTGACCACTCCGATTCACCACTGAATGTATTGTGAAACCAAATTAACGCGTGAACTAAATTGGTGATATAGTCGATTGATTCTGTACGCTGCTTATTTAATTCCTGCATGGAGTCTTGGCGCTGGCCTACGTACTCGGTTGCGGTCTTAATCTCACCGCTTTCAAGTTGATATTTCTTGGATCCATATCCGAAAGACAGAGATAAAAGACTCAAGCATAGATTAAACACTTCCTTTATTTGTGCTGTTCTGATTTCTGGATTGTACTCGTAGATGAGTTCCTTCTGATCAGGCAGCTTCTCACCAAGCAAGATAAAGAGTTTCTTCTGCTCCTGAGTTAGAAAACTGTTTCCGTTCGCGTCCTTCTGCATGCTGGCCATTATCTCGTTGATAAATAAGAGCTTCTGGCCTTTATCCAAGTCACCGAATAGTACGGAATAGCATAGGTCGATCGTCTTCAAGAAAGGAATTGCTGTGTATAACTTTGGATAGCCATACCCCTGCATGCCATCGAAGTTGTTTACCTCGGCGGTTCTCATGATTGCAAACGGCTTAACTTCACCAAGTTGCAGCATTGTAGCTTTATCTGTCAATTCGTTATTTTCATTGAAGTAGTACGATTCTGCAGTGTACTTGTCTTCTGTCTTTCTAAAGACTACCAGCGTTGTTAACTGCGCACCATTCAGATAGCCACTGCCTAAGAATGCGCAATCGATGATTTCGTCGTTTTCAACTCTGATCGGCACGATGCAATTAGAGGATACATAGTTGATCTTGATGTCTCCACCTCTGACCTTACCGTCGTCGTAGATTTCAGCGCCTTCTAGTCTGACGTATGCGCCGACCGTCCCAGTTGCAGACATTTCCTCTAGCTGCTTTCTATACATCTTGCTAAACTTGTTAGCTCTCAAGAGTTCTAGCACGCCTTCAAACTTTGATTTGCTTTCACCTGCATTTACTTCGATGATTTCACACAAGTTAGCATTATCAGCACAAAGGCGCTTTGCAAAGCCCAACTGTGCAACTTCTACATTTACACCGTTTAGGTTAGTGCGCTTGTGGAAGCCGTCCACATCATTGTTTGAGTACCAGTCGTAGCAGTTCTTGATTATATTCGCTGCTCGCTGGTTATAGTTTATTCCCAGTTCTTTTAATTTTTGAAAGGCTGGTGATTGCAATTCCGCTTTTTCCATTCATTACCTCCTTACCTTCTAAGGTCAATAAATTCTATGAAATCTAAAAAGGTATAACAGAATGCGTCATACCAGTCGTTACAGTTGTTTATATTCTTATCTTCTGGGATGTCTTTTTTCTTTTCATCCCACACTAGGCTACTTAAAGCCTTCAGCACATCCGTGCATTCAGCGCTGAACTTAAGTCGTCCAGATGTTAGCAGCATGTCAACGAAACGCGGACGGTCTTTTATTTCGTTCTTTCTGCATCCCTTGATGTTTCGTGCATTCAGCCCATTTTTGATTGCTGCAGCTCTTAAACTGTTGATCATGGTCGTGCTGGCGCTATCAGGGAATATCCAGTCAACTCGGCCATACTTCTCAATGGCCAATCTGTAGAACGCTATAAACGCGTTGCATATTTCTTCACTGCCAATCGTTGACGTTAATGGAAGTCCGTATTCTTCAAGAACTTTGAATTCCTTGTAGCCATTCATATAGCCTGTTAATACGAACGTGGTTTTGGATCCATTGCCTCCAAAGTCGATACCCATGACGAGTTTGCTGAATGCCCACTCGCCTTCGGTGTATGTGTACTTGTTTGGATCTTCCGCCAGGTACGGGAATAGCAATCCCTCCGCTAGCACCCATAGTCCTTCAATGTAGCGCTTGTAGAAGACACCAGAGTATTGATGTTCATATCTTAGTCGGATGCGCTCAGAAAGGCTCAAATTGTCCTTCATCGTGAAATGCAGATAAAGAACGTTCTTTTCGTCTGCCTGGTCTATCCAGTTCTTTTTGAACCAATGGTCTGGTCCTTCTGGGTTACAGTTGAACCAGAATTTCGAACCGTCAATGGAGCATCGCGCTGTCGCTTGATTTACAAATGATTCAGGCATCAGTCCGACTTCATCAAAAAAAGCACCTGCAGCTGTAATACCCTGAACGAGGTCCTGCGATGCTTCGTCTTTTCCACCGAAAACGTAGTAGTTGTTCGTGATTCCATCTTTGCTAATCTCTAGCAAGTTTTCGCTTCTTTTATCTTCGTAGCTATAGCCTCTGCCCACTAGCATGCGTTTTAAAGGCCCTAGAACATTGCGCCTGAATGAACCGATTGTTTTACCAGACATGATAAAGTTCTCGCCTGTAAACGATGTTTGCGCCCATATAACGAAGGACAGAGACATGCTGACAGTCTTTCCTGATCTGATGGAACCATCGGCAATGATTCCGTCGTAGTCATTGACTGGTGATTCATCCATCCACCAGTTTAGAATCTGACGTTGCTTCCGACTAAATGGTCTGAACTTAAAAGTACTAGCTTGTTTCATCCCAGTCGTCTTTTATTGTGCCTTTGAGCGCCTCTAGGAAGCCGTCATCCTGTATGGTTACCGTCTGCTGCTGCTCAATCTTATCTCGCCATTCTGTAGGCTTACGATTCTTGAGCCAAAAGATTTGAGCAGTTGTATCAGGCGTCACTTCTTTTGTTACGCGTTTAGTCTCAACGCCATCCTCATATGTTGTTTCATCATACGTGTAGCCTAAAGCTCGTTTCAATAATGCATTCTCGACTTGTCTATCAACTACTTCTTTGCCCTTTTTTAGAGCCTCACTTATCTCACCATACTTATTTTTCCATTCGTACAATGTTTTAGTTGTTATCCCCATGTTGTGGGCTATCTGCTCATCAATTAAACCGTCTCTTGCCCACCCTTGAATCTTAATAAGGCCATCTTCAGACAGCCATTTATGATATTTGCCTTTTGCCATAGCCTTATCCTTTCTAATCGTCATACACACATTGGAAACTATCAGCCGGAAAGCTAGTACCTGGAAAGATTAAACACAAAAGGAGTACTTATTGAATAGTTTTAGGGTGATTTCAAATATTAAGCTGATAGCTTCAAATGTATGTACGAAAAAAACCACAAACATTTCTGTTCATGGTTTTCGCCTACGCCCATTATACTGCGTTTTTTCAATAGACATGTCTTTATTTTTCTAAATAATTTGGGGGAAGGACTACAGGTACATTCCCAAACATTGACGTAATTTGTCCAATAACAAGAGATATCTCGTTATAAGCAGGTGATTGATTAACAAAACTAACAAGTTTTTTATTCAGCTCTTTTTTAAACTCATCAAAATTTTGAAAGTTAGAAAATGTTTTTTCTTGATCTATGGTAAATTCTTCCCTAACAATTACCTTCAATTTATATAGTTGATTTTCCTCAAATTCTACAGTTCTTGTTATATCAACCACAAATTTTTCTTTTGAGCATTTGATAAGTTTAAATGTGTCTTTAGGTTTTATACTTACGAAGTTTTCTGGGAAATTAATAAATTTATATTCAAGCAGCTGCAGTTGAGCGTGTAAACCGTTTGTGAAGATTGTCGGTTCCGTTTTCTTTGCCATAATAATATCCTCCTACGCGTTCTATTCGATTATTTAGTTGGAATGTCTTTGATGCAGCCTTCCACGCTTCTTCAAAAATATTAGAATAACAGGCAACCTTTCTTGCACACTCGCAATCAAAAGATTCTGTAACTTTTTGTTGAACCGCTTCATTGATAAAAGCATTTAAACTGACTCCTTCCAAATCAGCAGCCCATTTAGCTTTCTTATGTAATGTCTTACTCATTCTAATATTCAATTTTCCGCTTACATCATCACAAGGAATCTGAGTTGCTTCAGGTAATGCACAACCATCCTCTTTTAGGCATTCAAGATGAAACACTAAGTTCTCATATGCCTCTTTAACAGATTCGTCTGGAGTAGTACCACCACCAACAACACCTGGAACATCAGGAAATTTAGAAACAAATTCGTATCCTGATGCTGTATCAACCTTTGTTGTAATAATTGAATAATTTTTTTCCATGTTGAATATCTCCTTTATTCTTCTTCATGGGCGGTCTTAACAGCCTCGATAATATACGCCACTTTCAAATTCTGTTGATTTGATACAAGCGTAATTCTACGCTTCCCGCTTTCACTTTTAAACTGCACATGGCTGCCCTTACGATGGGTTTCATTTAAGCCAAAATATCCTAGATATTTCTTTAATTCCTCAAAAGAAACATCTGTAGGATAAGGTTTACTCTCAATTTTACTAATAAGCTTTTCTTTTTTTCCCATGCAATAGTACCATATTCAGTACTAATAGTATAATTGCCTACCGTAATATTTTCAACAATATTTCACACACTTTTTTATTAATGGTATCTTTATTGCTATTTGCTAAACATGCCAACTCCCTTAGAGTCTTTTTGTACTTATAGCGTTGCTCAATAAGTTTCAACTCCTCATCGTTCAGCTTGTTTAGCTTAACCTGAACTCTACCAATTAAATAAAGCAAATCGTTCTTCTGCTTGGCTAATTGATCTTGCTCCTGGAAGAGATCCAGCATATTGATGTTGCTATATATTTTAGTGCCCTTTTGATATTTTGCCTCATCCTCGCTCATTATACGAGGACCACCAATAGAAGTAAGCTGCGCATCTATTTCGGCAATGCGATAGTTGACTTCTTCTAGTTTTCTTTTGTACGCATAGTGATTTTTTAATTCTCTATCAATCACGCGTACGTTTTCTCTATATAGTTCATCCATCATTTGTATCGACTCCCATTACCCAATCTTCTTGCAATACTCTCATTAACCCAATTCAATCGATTTTCAAGTATAAATAATTGACAGGTGTTCACTTCGGCAAATTCATGTCTTCTATGTGCACACTTTACTCTTGCGATTTCTTTTTCTAAATCATTTCTTTTTCTGTATAGAATGGCTAGCTCAATTTCTTCTTTCTTAGTCATTATCATGTGCTCCTGCAACACGAACCGCTATCATCATAAAGACACCAAAGAACATACCGCACCCAAATGCTAGAATAGCAATCATCATCATTTATCCTCCGGCATGCATAATACTTTAGCATTTGTCACGAAGTTTTCTCTTATCAGTTCCAGTATAATGCTTCTAGCTCTCTCTTTATTTGAGTACGTTCCTAATAAACAATCATTATTATCAATAGAAGCTCGAACTTCATAGATAATCTTTTTATCTCTATCTTTTTCTAATACATAGAATTTTTGAATGTCTGGTTTGTAGTAAACGATGTCTTTGTTTTGTGTCTGAATTGATAACATTTTTATCTCCTTTTTCTATTGTCTTGTGAGTGTAACAGAATCAGAACTATGTTACGCTCATTTCAAAGCCTTATTTTCTTAATAACGCTTATCAATACTGCTTTATCGTGTTTTCTTCTGTTTTTGAGTGTTACAAAAATCGAATGTTACACTCACACATATTTTTTGTTGTTTTTAATACATGCAAGAATGTAGGAATCTATCCCCATTTTTCTGTATGGTTTATTGATTCTCTAACTTCCTGTATGTCCGATGGCTCTAACATGATGTATAGCATTGTTTCTGCAGCGCTCTCATGCATCAGCAACTTCTGTGTTGTTAGCAGGTCGTGTGTTTCATCCCAGTACCATCGCCCATACGATTTTCTTAAACTATGACAAGCAACTGGGTATTTTATTCCAGCTTCATCCGCTAACTGTTTAATCACTCTCCAAGCCTGCTGCCTCGTGATTGGATAGCCTTTTAAGCCCTGTCTTGATTCAAAGATATATCCGTTAGGCTGGATGGCATATCGTTCAATATATTCACTTACAATAGCGTATATGTCTTGATTCATTGTAAACTGTTGGACTTTACCTGTTTTCATCTCTTTACATGTGTATTGACCACCAGCTATATCTCGCGGTGTTAACTCAATAAGGGTTTCAATTCTATTTCCCGTGTTAACACCAAGAATTAGAAGAATATAATTGCGATACCACACGCGATACTTCCATGATTCAGGAGCATGCTTATCACGATGATTAAGGCAGCATCTAACCATTTCGTCAAAGTCGCTCTTGATAAACGGTTTGACGATTTCTCTACCGTGCTTATCAGCAGTCTTCCGAAGATATCCTTTCGTGCGTTGTAGTCTTCTAAGCTGTCTTATTTTCGGCTCCTATTCTTTCGTGTTTTTCCCAAAACAAATTGTTTTCCGCACTTATCGCATACTCCAATAAAAGAACCGCTTCGACTTTGTTTGAGTTCTGAACCACATAAACATTTAGCTACTTTCAATCTATTGACCATATACTCATTTATTCTTTGAACATTGCTTTTTCTTTTCTTAGGCTTAGCAATCCCCAATTCAATTAAAATTTGTTCATATTCTTTTTCTATCCATTTTCCACCAGGTTCATGATGTAGGCCATCGCCCATCATATCGCCTAAACGAATTAGTCTTTCATACAATCTATCTCTCTCTTGCGATTTACTCATTCTTCACCGCCCAAATTTTCTTCTTGTTCTTTCAGCAATCAACTGTTTCAGCACATTTAGATCATATCCACTTTCAATGAATTTAATTGCAATCGGTTTGTTGCAGCCATTCCCAAGATATGTGTAGATATATGCAATTTCATCAATGTTAAATTTAGTTCCTAATACTTTATTGAAAGCAGCTATATGTTTTTGTTGCCATTCGATATTACGTTTAGAAGTTCTATATGGTTCTGTTTTATAACACCTGCTTATAGCCGATATAAATCTCCGTTTCAGCTCAAGATCACTCTCTATTTCTCCTAAAGAAAACCAAAGTACATTTTGTTCATCAAGAGTTATTTCAAATCCGCCATATACATAGTATTTAATGAAACTATGTGGAAATGCTGACATTATTTTTATCAGAAAATCTTTTATTGCATCATTCATTATCTTCACTCCAATCTATCCTTTGGCCACAATTAGGACAATATTTGTATTTGCATATAAATTTTCGTTCACATAAAGAACAAGCTTCTCTTTCTGTTAAGTAATTGACACATTCCCACGATTTCGCTTCATTAAAGGCTCTTATTTTTGGCTTTTTAGGTGTAGCCTTATCTACTAATTCTTGCAACTCTTTTCTTGCAGTCTCTCTTTTGGCGTCTAGCTCATCCCTATACGGTTTATCGTCAACTGTTTCATCAAATACTTGTAACGATACAGCCAAGTAATCTAATGCTTCTTGATATTTATTCACTTGAAAAATCCTCCCATATAAAGACAGAACATGATTATTCCAAAATTGAGCAAACTCGCCCAAAAATTATATTTGCCTTGCTGCCCGTGTTTCGCTAAAGTTATGCCTAAACTAAGTGTATATAAAACAATAACTACTATTGACCATATATTCATTCTTCCACACCTTCCTCTCTGCCTTCTTTATCTAAAGTAATTTGAGTAATGTAGTAATTCACATAGTCATCAAAGTCACACTCACAATATGATTCATACTCTTCTTCGCTTAGCCCTGATTGTTCAAGCGTTATCTCTTCATTTTGTACCCTACATGCAAGTTCTACTTTTTCAGAATATTCATCATTCTCTTTTTTCTTTCTATCCCTTAACTCTTGTGCCTTTTCTAAAGCTGTGAATGCCCCTAAGATGTTATCCCATTCATCTTCGTATTCACCGCCATTTTCATGTACGATATAGATTTTCATAACCCCAACTCCTCTAAGGTGTAACGTTTGTCTAATTCCATACCTTTGTACATTTTTCCTTTTTCAAAGACCGGAAGTGTGCAATAGTCATCTCTTTTAATCGTCATGTATATGTATTCTTTTTCGTCAGAATACCTTTTAAACTTCACGACATATTTAATATCTTTTCTAAACGGCTTTATCACAGCAGATAAATAAGCCTTTTCTTTATCAGTTAAGATATCTGGAACATATTCTTCTTCTAACCAATTGCCTATCGCATTCATGGCTTGTGTAACACTTGTTTCACTTAAAAATTTTATTTTCTCTATTCTTTTGACATCGTAATAAATGTCTATGGACTTAACTATTCCATTTTGATATTGACTAACGTTAAATGTCAGGTATCTAATATCGTATTTTTCTTTATTTTTCATATTCCTAACTCCTTTAAAGAAACAATGCTTTCGATTTCATCTTCGATATACTCATCGTTATAATCTGAAGCAAATTGTCCATTTTCCCAATATGCAACGACATATTTATCACCCACCAGTTTCAATAAATATCTTTCGCCGTCATTGAACGGAAATATTTTTAGTAATGTCTTTTCTTCTGTTGTATTAGTTGTTTTCTTCATCTTATTTATCCACCTTTATATCTAATAGTCCGCTTTGTAATACTTCTGGTAAGAAATGAATTTCGTATGCTGAACGTGATACATCAGCACCGCCAACATCTTCCATAACGTATGTTGTGTCATCGTTTAGATAGATTAAATGCTTGTAGTATGTTTCGCCATCTTTTACTAAGACATTCAACTCTTTTGTATCTGAATCTGTTTTGATGGACATTACACCTGTCATCTGCATTAAGACTTTGTCAGTACGTGTGTTAAATACAGTGATACGTCTTGTGATACTAAAACTATCTGCGTTTTCTGTAATGTTGTGTCTTACAGTATCTGCCTGTGTACATCCTGTTAGTGTTAAAACTGTTAATATTACTAATGCTTTAATTATTTTCTTCATAAGTTTTTCTTATCCTTTCTCCGATTTCTTTTGCAATTGGTACGGATAGTCCATCGCCAGCTGCTTTGTAGATTTGACTGTCTGATATACCTGCTTGTATGAGTTTGTCTGTATATTCATCAGGTACGCCTTGAAGTCGCATACACTCTTTTGGCGTAAGTTTACGTATCACATATTCTTCACCGTGTTTCTCATCGTTATCAACCAATATATGCGGTTCTCTTCCACCACCTTGTGCAGTATTCAAGCATGGTGATAAACCATCTGTGTCAT
>ERZ773063.555-NODE-555-length-24579-cov-10.135785_pt1 | contig 24579 bp, 15 predicted proteins | sample MGYA00580625_ERZ773063 | MGnify/ENA primary metagenome ERZ773063 (study PRJEB29015, sample SAMEA2738022) | human oral metagenome | biome: human oral; feature: human-associated habitat; material: dental | place: China | collected 2042 ... | reverse complement strand
CATTTTCAATATCCAAAGCAATCTGCTCACGCTCTAATCGGCGCAAGAAATGGTTGGGATAAGAACCACGAACTTGTACATCTGTAAAGACATAGTTTTCACGATTCTTAACTTCTGCTTCCATCGCATCAATTGCACTATCTAGATTCTGACTATAGTTACGACTAACTACCAACATGCCGCCAAATTGAAATTCTGGATTGATTGATTTTCCAAGCTTAACAGCACGTGCCGAAGCGACCAATTGATAGTGAGCCGCCTGCCAGATTCGTTGGTTCCGATTTTCTCCATCTTCAAAGGACAGACCGCCACCAAGATATGGTAAATGATGTAAAATATTAAATTCATTAAAAGTAATCCAATATCTTACCTTGTCTTTAAAATGTCTGAAAACAGCTTCTGTATAATGCTCATAAAGTTCAATCATCTTGCGGCTCTTCCACGCGCCGTATTTTTCATACAGATGAAGGGGAAGATCGAAATGACTTAAAGTGACAATCGGTTCAATGTCCTTTTGCAACACTTGATCAATGATAGCTTCATAATATTTCAAACCTTCTTCACTTGGCTGCGCTTCTTCACCAGTTGGGAAAATTCGCGCCCAAGAGATAGAAATTCTATAAACATTGAAGCCCATCGATTGAATCATATTCAAATCACTAACATAATCCGGTTGACTCGCTAAAGTAAATTGCCCCAAAAGATCATAGGCACCTATTGGTACTTTTTTGTAGTTGATTTCCCCTGTCAGTACTCCTATACGTGGTTCACTAAGTGGTAATACATCCGTCGTTCCCAAACCTTTATTACTGTTGGGCATCGTATTTCTAATCATAATGACTCCTTTTGATTTTGTGAATATATATGGATACTATTGCATCCTCTAGTATCTTTAAAATTATCGCTGGTCTTTCTTATTTTGAGCGATAGAAGCCAATCCAGATAATGTACTAGCGACATTTTTTAAGTCAGGAGAAATTGGCTGTAAACCTGGTCTTACCATCTGATATGCCTCTTGATCTGTCACGCTCAAGTTTGGAGTTGTAGACACTTGAACAGACAAGCTTTCTTGAGATAGTGCAACCGCCTCTGAAAGTTCCTGAGATGCAAGGTTCATACTTTCAAGCGATTCTTGTTGATAGACAAGAAGCATTGACTCTGTTCGAGACAAGCTAAGTGAAAGAGATTCTGAGACTTGTAAACTATGTGATACTGACTTAGACTCTGAAACACTCTGTCTGTAAGAAAGCAACTCTGAGACTGAAATACTGTAAAACTCAGATAAGGAAACTCTCACAATACTTTGACTGAGGTGCTCTGATTCACTCAGGGAAATCGACTCACTCAAACTAAAGGAAGTTGAGATGCTAACACTATGACTAAGAGATTCGGAAAGACTGATAGAAGCTGAGGTGCTCTGACTAGCCGACTCTGAAACTGAAATTAACTTGCTCTCATATGCAGATTGGGCAACAGAAGCACTAACTGAGAGTGAAGAACTGATCCAATTGTACTCTGAAATTGATTGACTCAAACTTAAAGAAGTTGAAAGACTCGCACTCTCACTTAATGACTCAGAGATACTGAGGCTCTGGCTAAGGCTTTCGGACTCACTCAAACTAAAGGAGCTTAAAACACTCAGGCTTTGACTCAAGGATTCTGAAACACTGAGGCTCTGACTAAGGCTTTCAGACTCACTTAAGGAAACTGATTCACTTAAACTAAAGGCAGTTGAAAGGCTTGCACTCTGACTGAGAGATTCTGAAACACTCAGAGAGATTGAAGCACTCTGACTAATAGAGTCGGAAATCGATGTTAACTTGCTTTCCAATTCAGATTGGGCAACAGAGGCACTAGCTGAGAGTGACGAACTGAGCCAAGTATATTCGGAAAGTGATTCGCTCAAACTAAATGAAGTCGAAATGCTTGCACTCTGACTCAAGGATTCTGACACACTAAGGCTCTGGCTCTCTTGTTCAGATTGACTGACTGAAATTGACTCACTGAGGCTCAAAGAGAGTGAAGTGCTGACACTCTGGCTCAAGGATTCTGAAAGGCTGAGACTCTGACTAAGGCTTTCAGATTCACTCAAAGAAGCGGACTCACTCAAACTGAAGGAGCTTGACACACTGAGACTTTCGGATTCACTCAAGGAAATTGACTCACTCAAGCTGAAAGAAGTGAAGACGCTCACACTCTGACTGAGAGATTCTGAGACACTAATAGACTCGGAAATTGATGTCAATTGGCTTTCCAATTCGGATTGAGCAACAGAGGCACTAACCGACAATGAAGAACTTAACCAAGTATACTCGGCAATGGACTCACTCAGGGAAATTGACTCGCTCAAAAAGATTGACTCGCTGAGACTGAGAGATTCTGCTGTCCACTCACTCAAAGATTCTGAAAGAGAAAGGGACTGGATATGGCTAAGTGATTCTGATAGCTGCTGACTCTCCTTGGCTGATTCAGACTCGAAAAGAAGTTGAGAAAATGCTTCACTCAAGGATAGAGACTGACTGATGCTCAAAGATTCAGATGCCGAAAGGCTAAGTGAAGTAAACTCAGACTGAGCCAACCATTCAGAAGTAGAGAGGCTCAGGCTAGTGCTAAGAGAAATCAAGAAAGTATCTGGCTTATTCTCGTTTACTGAAGGTAAATCAGCTTCCTCCCCATAAACTGAATTCGAAAGACTCATAGAAGTCTCTTCTATGGCACTTAGAGACTCAGATTCTGAAAGGCTTAGACTAGCACTAATGGATTCTGACAGAGAAACTGACTGACTATCAGCTACCGAAGTTGAAACGAATTCGCTAAGAAGGATAGAAGCCGACTCGGAAAGACTCTTGCTTGCACTGATAGAAGCGGATAACCACTCACTCTCATAAAGTGAATCTGATTCTGATATGCTGAGAGATTCAGATTCGAAAATACTCCAGTACTCAGACTCAGAAAGGCTCTCACTGGCACTGATAGAAGCGGATAACCATTCACTCTCATAGAGTGAATCTGATTCTGATATGCTGAGAGATTCAGATTCAAAGATACTCCAGTACTCAGACTCGGAAAGACTCTCACTGGCGCTAATAGAAGCAGATAACCACTCACTCTCATAGAGTGAATCTGACTCTGATATGCTGAGGGACTCAGATTCGAAAATACTCCAGTATTCAGACTCGGAAAGACTCTCACTGGCACTAATAGAAGCGGATAGAGATTCATCCTCAAGAACCAGCTCAGATTCTGAATCTGACTGATCAATAATATGAGAAGCGTCTAAAGAATAAGTCTCTAATGAATCATTTTCCCACAGCGAATCTTGAAGAGGACTCTCGCTTGTTGAAACAGAGTCACTATCGAAATGTTCAGCAGACAAACTCATTGAGGTCGAAACGCTCATTGATAAACTTTGGCTGACATTTTTTATCAGATCATCTACTACCAAGCTATTATTGGCTTGAAAATCCTCAAAGTCTTCCATAATAGAAATTGGCTCTGTCTGTGGTTTTAATTCTTCATTAATACCTAACACAACCTGATTCTGCTCTTGGGGTTTTCGGCTAATCGGTTTTAAGATGGCTGCATCCGGATCATAATAATTATCATCCTCCGTCACCAATCGTTTAAACTTCGATATAACGCGCTTAAACCCCTTTGCTTTTGCTTTATTATTCTTACCCATAAATATACATTTTCTCCCGAATGCAGTTATATCCTTATTATAAAGTCTATAACACAATCTGTCAAAACTTTAGCCAAAGAAAACCTCTAATTTCCCTGTAGGCTGAACATTGACATAACTAAGCGCCATATTTTTTATAATTTTAAGATTCATGTCTGCATTCATTCTCTTATATGACTCAAAAGCCTCTTTATGAAACTCATATACAGGATTCTTTTGCGCATAACCTTGACTAACCACTAAAGTTTGAAATTGTTGGAGATAGTCAACTTGCTCCACCCAGCAATCATCCACTGCTCTTAACACTGCGATGCGCTGAAGCTGCCCAAACAGTTCTGAATCCTCAATTCTATCGCGTTTTCGCTGATATTCTTCAATGAAAAGCTTAGATAGGAACTTCTTAACTTGACGAATGTTTGTCACATCTAAATCTCTTGGAATGCCTTGACAATAGTAGCTAATATTATCCAAAACAAATCGATACAAATCGGCCTGCTCTTTAAATGGATGCTTCTTCATATAGGCGTCCATAGCATCTGATAAAACAGATAAAAAATATTCTAGTTTAAAGTCAGGACGAGCAATAATGTCATTACGCTTGTTATAAATGATTTGCCGTTGAATTCGGATACTTTCGTCATACTGCTCCGTTGATCGTCTTGAAGCAGCTGCCGCATTATCGCTGTTTCTCTGAGCTTCTGTCACCTCATATTTAATACGAACCGATTTTAGATGAACCTTCTGTTTTTCCTCTGGCTTTTCGACTTCTTTCTGATAAAAATCATTAATCCACTTACTGCCAGTCTTGGTAATAATATCATCTTCGAGTGAAACAAAGAATTTACTTAGTCCAGGCGCGCCTTGACGACCTGCACGACCACGAAGCTGCAAGTCCACTCGTTCACTGGACATTCTCTCTGTTCCAATAACCGCCAGCCCGCCTAATTTAGCAACGCCTTCTTCTAAGATAATATCCGTTCCCCGACCAGCCATAGAGGTTGCGACGGTTACTGCAGAACGCCGGCCAGCCTGTGCAATCATCTCTGCCTCTTTTGCTGCATTGTAGGCATTTAGCACATTATGAGCAATTCCTTCCTGCAGCAGGAGCATAGAGTAAATTTCTGACATTCTTACCGATCCTGTCGCAATCAGAACTGGCTGCCCCTTTTTGTGTAATTTTTTAATATAATCCAAAGAAGCATAAAGTTTTTGAGGGATAGTTAGATAGATCTCATCTGGATAATCAATCCGTTGATTGGGTTTTCTAGTTGGTACAACGACCACTCCCAAGTCATACACTTCACGAAATTCATCTTCACAGACCTTGCCTGTACCCGTCATCCCCGCCAATTTAGGAAACATCTTGAACAGATTTTGATAGGTAATAGAGGCCATGGAACGTGTTTCTAAGGAAATCTTTACACGTTCTCTCGCTTCCAAGGCTTGGTGCAAACCAGATTGGAGTTTATTCCCTTCCAAAACTCGCCCTGTCGCCTCATCCATCAGCTTAACTTCGCCATTTTCTACAGTATACTGACGATCTTTTTCAAATAAATGATTGGCCCTTAAGGCCAAATTGATTTGACGGATCAGTTGGTAGTTATTTGGATCGTAAGCATTTTGTACACGGAAGTATACTTCTGCTTCCTTGACACCTTTTCTCGTCAACCAGACTGAAGTCCGAGTCGAATCTAGCTTAAAATCTTCCCCTTCCTTCAAGGTCTTAACAAATTCATCGCAGGAAAGGAACAGATTAGACTGAACCCGAGGAGAGCCTGATATAATCAGAGGCATCTGTGCACTATCCAAGAGAGCTGCATCAACCTCATCCACTAAACAGAAATAGAACCTAGGCAAGAATTTCTTTGCTTGAGAGGTCGCTAAATTTTCTTCAAGGTAATCAAATCCCAGCGCACTATGTGTTGTATACACAATATCACTTTGATAAATCCGCTGCTTTTGCGCAACCTTCAATCTTTTAGCTGGATTTTCTGAAACACCAATCCCAACTGTCATTCCTAAGTAATGAAAAACAGGAGCCATTTGTTTAGCATCGCGTATCGCCAAATACTCATTGGCCGTAACCAAGATGGTACTGTTTCCAGTCAAAGCATTTAAGTACAGGGGCAGAATTGCTGTTAGTGTTTTGCCCTCTCCCGTCCTCATCTCGGCAATCTGATTGTCTTGCATGACTAAGGCACCTAAGATTTGTACATCGTAAGGATAGAGGCCCAAGACACGCTTAGCCGCTTCACGAATGGTGGCATAGGCTTCTGGTAAAATTTCCTGCAGCCTTTCTCCCTCAGCAAGACGGCCCTTAAACCATTGAGTTTTAGCCTGCAATTCTTTATCTGACATGGCTGCATAATTGTCAGAAAGCTGATTAATCTTTTCTAAGATTTTTTTATATCGCCTTAGTTTAAAGGAATTAGCTAAATGTAATTTTTTAGGCTTCATTCTTTCTCATCCACTCTTCCGTTTTCTCCAAGTCTATTTTTTGAAGCAAAAAGGACTGATCCAACAAATAATTAATTTTGGTTAGTACCCGTGGCCTATTTTTCAGATGGGCATACTCTTTTACTCTAGCTGAATTGAAGCGTTCCAGTAGCAAATCTCTAAATAAAGGATAATTTACCCTATTTTGATAGCGAACAAGAACATGCTGATAATCCAATTCTGGCATGAAATCATCAGTCACTAAAGCATAGGCATTTTCAAATTGCTGTGAGTAAAGCAAGGCTGCGATATTTGAAATCGGTCCATAGCCAGCAAAAGCGACCTTCTCAAAAGAATATTCTCGAGACAGCCTTTCAATTGTTCCAAGTAAAATTTCGAAGAACTCTTTTTCCATATACAAAAGAGCGTCTTTATAGGAAGAATTGACTACCAACAAATTTGGAAAATGTTCCCGAACAATTTCTGGAATGTAACCCGTCCGATTAAAATCAGGCTCCGTAAAGCAAACGTAAATCGTCTCTTGATTGACATCCTTATGCAACAATTTCGAAATCCAATAGCGATCGACAGTATAATCTGCCACACCTTCTTCAGCAATATAGATGCTTTCAAACAAGAAACGATGGCAACCTGAACTCACTAATTGAATTTTATAATGATGGGTATTATTAGGAACACGAACGCTCATGGTCTCACCCTGCTTAATGATTTGATTAAAAATCTCCTCATCACGCGCATTCATAAATTCAATCTTCAAGTAGGTCGAATTTTCAGGAAGAGTCTCCAGATGGCTGCCAAAGATATATTTTTCTCCTCGCTTCAATTCAGGAAGCTGGCTCGTATTTCGTAAAGCCTGATAGTTTGCCTGCGAATGCCATTCATGAATGACTGTACCAGACGGCATGAATTGATTCTCATATAAGACATGCCCATCTGCTAGCAGCTTCACAGACGATCCATATAGATACTGTGATACACTTTGCATATCCCAATAAGCAAAATAGATTTCTTCCTTGTATCTCACGAATCAAACTTCCTTTCAAAACTATTCACTAATAAAGTTTTATATTGATTAAAGAACCATTCGACAATTCCTTGCGTATCATCATTGTGTCGTCCAGTTAATCCTTTACTAATGACATTAACGCGATAAGCTCGCTTTCCTAGCTCTTCTAGCATATCAGGGTAGGCCGTACCATCGTAGTCATCATGATACATATAAGACACAATAAATTTCGTCCTTGAAAAATTAGCTTCCTTGAACGATGTCCAGAAGTGCTCATTAAGTTGAGCTATTCCTTCCTCTGATAATTCTCCTGTTGTACGAAGCACCAAATCTAAAGAAGTAGGAAAACCTCCAGGACGAATCGTGGATTCATTCTCTGCAATATCGCCTAAATTTACTAAGGGCTTACCGACAATCACTGCATGAGGCTCTAACTTGGAGGCATAATACAGGGCTCCAAAGGTCCCCATTGATAGTCCGGATAAGGTCAACTGATCTCTTGTAAAGCCTAATTCATCTAAACAGTGATGAATAACCTGAACAAGCTTTTGCTCTAGCTCTTCTGAGCCGAGATAGAAAGCACCACCCTCAGAACGTGGATCTCCAATCAACAAGAAAGGCGCTCCCAAATTGTTCATCATCCAGTATCCCTCAAACCCTTCAGCTGGACGATAACCAGAAAAATAAATATTGAGAGGTGGCTTCAAATCACCAGGATGGAAGTAGTAAATCAATTCCTCCCGATTTTTATCCACGACACGATTTCCACCGATCAACAAGTCTCCATAACCCAAATGAGACTGGCGATGGTGGAATGGTCCAATTTTCACAATTCCTTGACCTTTTACTTGAACACTGACGCTTAGGTAATAAGAATCGCTGGTATCCAAAACGAGAGGCTTATCAAAAGATTCTTCATCATAAATCCATTCTTGCATGGGAGAATTGCCAACTGGATAACCCTTGATGACATAACGAATTGCGCAATCTTCAGAATTTCTGAACTCTGGCCATAAATCCAAAGGGGCGTCTGCGCTCAGAAAGATATTGTACTGATAGGTTGCTACAGTTTGGTAATCCTCACCATATTGGCCACACAGACGGAGATAGTTAGTTCCTTCATAGTTAATCTGACCTGAAAAGGAGGGATTGACGGCTAGATGATTAACACTGAGCTTGGTACCACTTTGCTTGGAAGAAAAGCCCCTTGAAAATAGATACAGCATCTGAGCTGGATCTTCAAAAGTAGACTGAATTGCCCTTTTCCGTAAAAGGAATCTCTCCAAGGTCTTTGTAGTGATCTGACAGCGTTCATGATAAAACAAGCGATAAACCTGAATTAAGCTGTCCAATACTGTAATGTACTCAAAATGCTCAACAGTATCGACCAATACAACATCATAGGGCTTAGCAGCCTTCGGTTTCTTCCCATCCTTTTTTAAAATACCGATATCTTCGGGCAAGAGAGACATGATATCTTCTGGTTTAACAAATGTCCATGCGATATTACTAGGAATCTTATATTGGTGCTGCCAATTCTCATTGGCAATCTGTAGGACACTAATTTTGTTCATTTAGCTTTAATTCCTTTATCGTATTTTTCCACATTTCGACAATTTCTCCCCTTGTATACAGCTCAATCCTCTTAACCGAATGCACCAAAGACTGATTCCAATGCTCCAAATCAGTCAGATAGTACAAGAGGGCGTCTTTCAGGCTGGAAATATCATCCATGATCCAACCATTTTCGCCATGCTTCACATAGGAAGAATTATACAAATTCACTTGAGGAATCCCTCCACTGATACCCGCAATTTGAGTTCGTATATCTGCCGGGCTTCCCAAATCCAAGATGACCCGAACATACTTCAGAGCCTTCGCCAAATCGGTATCACTATGAATCACCACAGTATCAATTCGCTCTCTGGGGCTATCATCATCTTCTAAGCGTGGATCACCACTCTTAGCGGCCTTATCTTTGTCAACAAGGAGCAATTTTTCTGCATACTTTGTTGATGACAAAGATCCCTCAAGAAACTGTCGAATAGAAGCTTCTCGACCAAAATCCTGACTCTGCGTCCCAACCAATAAGTCAATCCACTCATGTTGCAACATCATATCAAACAAGGAAGTAAAGACATATTGAAGATGATGTTCTGGTAAAGTATCGAAATTGACATAGATAATCAACTCTTTTTTCCGCTGACTATGCCCAAGATTCAACTGTGTGTCATAAGGTGGTATCCCATAATAAGCAGGAAGTTGCTCTTCTTCTACTTCCCCTACTTGTTCTACAATCTTCTCGATTTTATCCAAGCTATCTACCACAAAAAATGGGGTATCTTTTAAATCAGAGAATAATTGTTCTGTATTCGTAATCGGATAACGATTGCCAAAGAAGGACAGAACAACAAGATGATCCTTCTTAATCTGTTGGAAAAAATGATTATGCTGCACATCTGCTGAAACAATAATCGAATCATCCTTGGTTAAAACAGAAGCCAAATGCTGCTCTAGCTTTTCTTTAACAAGCTCTTCAATATTCTGATAAACATCCTTAGCAAATGTGCCCTGTGCCTCAGGATTGATAATGACCTGCTGGTTATCAGCTGTCAAAAATTCTCTGAATTGCCATATCCCTTGTGCATTCAGATAGTCCTGATAATAAGGCTGATTGTGCTCAAAATAGATAATACTGGAGACAAAGCCACGGTCATCAAAAACAAGCTGATAATCTATCTGATTATTTTCAAAATAGGTAATATCAAAAATATTACCTATTTGTGAAAAATTAATCTGAGCATGAGGTAGGTGATCGACGTAAACATCTACAATAAAAGGAGTATAAAAGATTTCTGCTCCTTGCGGCCATTTCAGATCATCCAAACGAATTTTTCGTGCAGGCACGTCTGTCAGACCTTGTATGCTATCAAATAGATTCCACATTTCATCTGATGAAAGTCTTTGTTGATAAAAGAAAGTCCGAATATGAGGTGAATAATTCAAAATCAGGACAGAGTTGGCTTCTCCTGATTGTTGAAACATCCGCAATAAATTTACGGCATCGTCAAACATCATATTTTTCGGCTGCAGATAGAAAGGTAGGGCAGTAGAATACCATTTTCGATCTTGTTTATACCAAGAAGGTACAAAGTAAAACATATCCCTCTATTCTCCTTTTACTTCTAGTTCTTTATGATAATAAGTCCCGATTCTTAAGATTCGTATTTCTTCACGCAAGGGCAAGAGCATGCTGATCAAAATGACTAGTGTGCTTGGCAAGGTCAAAAAGAAACTTGGCAAAGGCAAGAAGAAATTAATAAAATAGGGCAGGCCGACATACAATATGAGATAGATAGCTCCTATATTTGATTGCAAAGAAATATAGTGTTTTAACACTTTTAAGGTTTCTTTCCCAGGCTGAATATAGTCAAAATATTCTCCCTGACGCTGCAAGCGTTTCGCTGTCTCTTCCGGTTCCAAATTGATATAGGCAAACAAAATACCCAACAAGTAAATCGCAACTAGATAAACAAAGAGACCCAAGGGCTTTGTAAAGTCAAACAAATTCCCAAATTTTAGTGAAAATCCTTTCCCCGTCCAGTCTAGTAATAATTGGAACAACATCAAGACACTTGTTGCATACATAATGGGCATTCCACCAGAAGGAATGAACTTAATTGGCAAATAAGATTTATCATAGTAGCGACTGCTTAACATGATCCGATTAAGAGGCAGACGTATCTCGGCTTTCTCACACACGACAGCAACAAAGGTCAAGAGAAGATAGGCCAATAGAGCCACAACTAACATCATTCCTCCTCGGACAGAAGACAAGGATTTCCCAAGCAAGACTATTAATTGGTCAGCAAACTGGAGTAAAATCCCTGAAATGATAATAATGGTTGATCCTCCCACTCCTTTACGAGTATTAAGACTTGACAACCAAATAATGATAAAACTGCCTGTCACAACTGTGAGTAAAACTGCTAGATTATAGAGCCAATCATCCACGAGAAGTAGAAAGCGACCATTTCCTCTATAAGCGGTGTACATAATGGCCAGTCCCTGCACAATCGCAAAGAACAAGGTTAAGATTTTTTGAAAGAAATCCGTTTTTTTAAGGGACCAAGATTGTATATTCCAGCTTTTCTTTAGGTTCATGACTTGCCATACGATCATCGTCGTAATCCAAGGTCCTAAGCCCAAAGAAAATACTGAAATCTGAGAAACATCAATTCCTGCCAGCAAATACAAAGCGGCCAAGGGATTGTCTTCCTTTATCCGAAAAGCTTCCATACTGCCATTGTAGCCCGGAAGCAAGATATGTCTTCCTAATATATAAATAGCTATAATGAACAGTGTAAAGAGGATTCTCTTTCTAAAAATATTCTGATGCTTCTTTTTCTTAAGACCAAAGTGCTCCATTTATTATCCTTTATTTGTATTTTGGACTTGCCCAGAGTCCTCTTTTCATACATAAACTTGTCTTTTAAGCCAAAGACTTAAGAAAGCAAGCCCATTCCATAGAATTATAGATAAGGAATCAACTTGCTTTCTCTATTTTGATTACAAAATGTGGGGCAATCGTCATTTAATTAAAATCTGATCGAATTTTTTCCACCATTTCCTGATAGTTCTCATGTGAGAATACTTGCTCTGAAATCCCTTCTGTTTGAACATTATCAAAGGCATAAACAGGCTTACCAGACTCTTGAAACTCTCTAATTACAGTATCGAATTTCTGATCGTGATTGATATCAAGATAAATGTCGCTGCTCGCCAGTAAATCTCTCAAAGGATATGGCAAAATTGCAGGGTGCAAGCGAACATTTTCATAAGCCATCAGTTTGAGTAACTTATCAGACATCTGTGTGTAGGCAGCAATATGAAATAGACAGTTTGGTAATGCACTCGCCAAATCTTCAATTCCCTCTAGTCTATCTGAGTTTGTCAAGGTTACACAGTGGAGAGCAAAGCCTTCATCCCTCTGTTTAATAGCTTTCTCGACATCAAATTCATCTGTCTCAATAATTGTAGACCAATCAAGAGAATTGTAAAACCACCATACTTCACGCAGACGCATGTTTGAAACAGTGTTCCATGGTTTTTGACCAGAAATATAATGCAAAACAGCAGGTAGTGGAGAGAGTGGGATTTCGAAAATCCAGTCATGCTTATCTAGCGCAGCTCCCATGTCAAAACCGATTTGAAAATTGTAAGTATCTTCCAAATCAAGTTTTTTGCCCTCAAACATCAAATTCAAGATAGACTGATCACCTTCAGTAAAATTGGCTAATTCTCTATCTGTCAACTCGACCAATTGCTGAGCCATGTTTTCTTCACGCCAACGCTTATTATTGATGAGCATCATTCCAGAATTAAAGCCAAAGCCTACTCCATATGTCGCGCGAGTCGTTGCTACATAATAATCCTCCAGATCTATCTCAAAAAGATGGTCCAGATTTCGTGTCACAACAATATCACAATCTAAATATAAAACTTTATCTGCTGCAACGTAATTCGGTATAAAATAGCGCCCATAGGCCATGTAGTTGATATGAGCGTAAGTCCCAGCTTCCCATTTCGATTTCACCTGATCGTCAATCTGGTCATTGAATAATTTCACATCGTTCAACTGACTGCCAGCTGCTTCCACCTTCCGACGCGTATAGTAGAACCATTCTTGAGGAATGTCCTGATTAAAAACATAAATATCTAGATTTTTATGATGACAGCAAAGAGATTTTATTGTTGTTTCAATCTGTCTGATATACCCATAATCTCCCGAAACCACAATGGCTTTTTTCTTTTCCAAAACACTACTCCCACTAAGCTTATTCAATTCTCTAAAAAAATCGCTATTAGGGTTTATTATACCATAAATTCCGCCTTTATTCAAACACCTTCTTGAAAGCTAGACCTAACTTTTCTAGCCTTAAAATAGAGGTGAAAGCTACTCACACAAAAAGAAGAAAGCTTGCTATAAGCGCTTCTAATATATCCATCCTTTTAAAATCAGACAGCCACTAGCTGCAATGTACTTAAATGTGTGCTCTCATGCTATCAAATCTTATAAAATTAGGCTATCCCGAAGAATTAGCCGGTATTTTATTGAGAAAAATGGACTGGCTTTTCGCCAGTCCACTTACCCTACTTACATCACTTAGTTATTATGCACCCGATTCATGTATTCGGTATAGGATTCCGTTTGCATCAGTTCCTTAGCATTTTTAACCCGCTCGGCAGTCGGTGGCTTCACCCCTTCCAGTGAATAAGGAATACCCAGCTCCCGCCATTTGAACTCTCCCATAGTATGGTAAGGAAGGATTTCAAACTTATCAACGTTCTTGAGTGTTTTGACAAACTTACCTAGCTCAATCAAGTCCTCATCACGGTCCGTTAAGCCTGGCACCAGAACGTGACGAATCCACACTGGCTTTCCAATATCTGAGAGATATTTTGCACAGGCCAGGATGTTTTTATTGGTCTGGGTAGTCACGATCCTATGCTGCGCTTCATTAATTTCCTTGATATCCAGCAAGACCAAATCCGTCACCGCCATCAGTTTATTAAACTTTTCTAGATAACGAGGCGTATTTCTAAAAGGCAGGGCGCAAGTATCCAGCGTACAATGAATCCCCAGCTCTTTGGCCTTGGTAAAGAAGGCAATCAAAAAGTCGATTTGTAGAAGGGCTTCTCCCCCGCTGACGGTAATGCCGCCTTTATTGCCCCAGAAACCTTTGTAACGAAGAGCTTCTTGTAGGATATCGTCCACTGTCCGCAGCTGAGATTTGTTGGTCTCCATCTCCCAAGTATCTGGATTGTGGCAATATTGACAACGCATATGACAGCCCTGCAAAAAGACGATGAAACGGATACCAGGGCCGTCCACAGCTCCAAAACTCTCCGTAGAGTGCACCATTCCCGTTACTTTTCCATAATCAATCGCTTCTTCAACCATAATAATCCTCTTGTACCTGAAAACGTTTTACTATAACTACATTATACCACGATTCGAGTGAAAATAGATAGATTCTGCCTATTTTTTAGAAAATAAACTGTTTTTCAGTTTCATTTTCATTGTGTTACAACAGATAGAGTTTTTCAGTTTTTCTTAAAATTGCTTTTCTCCGTTTCCAGCTTTCTCCATAAAAAAAGCCGCCCTGAGGGCGACCTTTTCGGAGATTGTTATGAAAAAAAGGTGCGGAGCTATAGCTATAACAGCTGCTCATCTGTTAAACTAAAGGACTCCTTCTATCAAATAAAGTTAAGAGGTCTTCATTTGATGCTTCTAGTATACTGCACCATACTTAAAAGAAGCTTAAGCTGGTTTTAATCATTATTTCACTAGAATAGCTAACGTTTCATAGGGTTTCAAGGTCATGGTCGCGGCTACTGCTGGCTCCTCGTAATTTGAAATCAGCACCTGGCCATTTTGATAATCTGGCAGGATGTCCAGCGTAATCGGATCAGCATAAAAATTATTAAGGACTAAAAGCTTTTGTCCTTGCCACTCCCGCTCAAAGGCATAGACCTGAGGACTGTCCTCATAGGCTGGCTGATAGCTCCCCTCTGCGATGATAGGTAGTTCCTTACGCAGGGCAATCAATTTCTGATAAAAGGTAAAGATCGGTCCCTTGATTTCATTTTCCACATTGATGAGAGGATAGGATTTGCCCGCCTTCAGCCATGGAGTTCCTGTTGTAAAACCTGCATTGACTGAGTCATCCCACTGCATAGGCGTCCGAGAATTATCACGAGATTTAGCCTTGATGATCCTGAAGGCTGCTTCTGGCGATTGACCTTCAGCAAGCAGACTCTGGTAAGCATTGAGAGACTCGACATCCACATAATCTTCCATGGAGTCATAGTCAGGATCCACCATGCCAATCTCCTCACCCATGTAGATATAAGGCGTCCCGCGCGACAGATGAATACTGGCTGCCAACATGGTTGCCCCTTCATTGCGGAAATTCTCTATATCGACAAAGCGGTTGAGAGCTCGCGGCTGATCGAAAAAGTTCGAGGGCAGGGCTCCAAAGTCGTCAAACAGGAGCAACTAGACTTCCCTGTTTCCAACTTAACCAGTTATCAAGAATTAGTGGCACAGCATCAGCTTCAATCCAAGACCAATGTCATCAGCCTTGATAAAATCACTGTAGATAAAAAGCTCTCAAAAACAACCGGATTTCCAGAGTACCGCTTGGTTTGGCGCATTGTCCGGCAGCGAGTGGTCGACAACATTGCTTCTGTCTTGGATATTGACTATCTAGATAAAAGCTTGGTGCCAGATCTGACCAGAGAAATCGGGGAGCATTCTATCTATGCCTACTTAGAAGAAACCTTAAAGCTTAACATTGCCTATGCTAGAAAAGAAATTACCATCGATCATGTTAGTGACCAAGACCAGATCCTTCTGGACATCGGCCGAGACCAGCATGTCGTTTCTATCAAATCGCAAGTCTATCTAGCTGATAGCCGCCAGTTTCAGTACACGGAAAGCCGGCACAAACTAGATAAATTTCGCTTTGTGGACTTTGCTACTCGGCAGAAAGAATGAAGTCTTGATTCAGCGAGCATAAAAAATCTCCTCTGTCAGCTAAAATCTAGCGAGCAGAGGAGTTTTCCTGTTCTTTGGTTTGTTTTTAGTTTTATACGTTGTTTATATTTAGGAGATGATATGAAAAATTTATGAAATGTTGATACGAGAATCTATTTCTTGCTTCTATTGCTAGTACTGGTTAGGCTACTTCGTTTAGCTTGGAGCGAATGAATGATTTCTGATAGGTTACTTTTACTTTATATGTCATTGGACTGCCCTCATTTCTTATTTGTTGAGACTAGTATAAGACTTTCAGCTTAAGCATTCCTTATAAAAATCTTGCGGAAAACTTAAAACAAAAGAAGCTGAATTATTTTTCAGCTTCTTCATCTTCTTCAATCATTTCAGATATTTCCACTTTCACCTTAGTGACACGGCCATTTTTAACCTTGTCATTGGTCAAAATCAGTTTTTTATTCTGGCTTTCAACTTCATAGCTGAGCCGTTCCGTTGGATTTGGAATGGTTCCAACACCAGTCAGATAATAACCAGCAATAGTATCCACATCATCACTATCAATTTCAACTTCAAAATATTCATTGAAGTCATTGAGGGTCATTGTTCCTAAAACAATATAGGTGTTCTCACCGATTTCATGAACCTCGATAGCAACCTTGTCTGTTTCATCTTCGATTTCACCGACGATTTCTTCTAGCAAGTCTTCAAGCGTCACGAGACCTGCCATACCACCATACTCATCCAACAGAATCGCCATTTGATTTTGGGTATTCCGGAGAGATTTGAGCAAATCATCCACAAAAATCGTTTCAGGTACAAAAAGTGGCTCTTGCAGAATCTTGCGGAGAACGATATTATCAAAACCATTGGCGAATCCTTCATTAAGCAATCGCTTGGTGTGAATCAAACCGATCACATTGTCCTTATCGCCATCATAGACAGGAATTCGTGAGAAATTTTGCTTGAGGATACTTTCAATGATTTCCTTGGTATCATCCTGAATATCAACCATAAAGGCATCTGTCCGTGGCACCATGAGCTCACGCGCCACCATTTCATCCAGCGAGAAAATCCCCTGCAGCATTTCGATTTCATCTGCATCCAGCGTCTCCTCACTATTGGTCAGCATGTACTCAATCTCATCTCGGGTCATTTTTTCATCCACATCATCAAACTTCATCGGCGTCATCTGACTGAGAAGATTGGTAGAGGCTGAAAGCAACCAGACAAACGGACTGACAATTTTCCCGAGGAAGATAATCACTGGCGCAGTCCGAATAGCCAAACTATCCTTAAGATTCATAGCGATTCTCTTCGGATAAAGCTCCCCTAAAACAATAGAAATATAGGTAAGGAGGGCAAGAGCCAAGAAACTAGCAACTGCATGTGCCGTTTTGGAATCACCCATCCAAGAAGCAAAGATTTTCCCTAGATTATCTGCAAAGCTTGCCCCCGACAGGATATTAATGACGGTGATACCGACCTGAATCGTTGACAGAAAGTTATTGGGACTTTCAAGAACTTTTAATAAACGAACGTATTTGGCATCGCCTTCTTCGGCTTTCTGCTCAACGCGAGCTCGATTGAGCGACACCATCGCCATCTCAGAAGCTGAGAAAAAGGCATTTAGTAAGGTTAAAACAAATAGCAGTATTGCTTGCAATAAAATACTCTGACTGCCAGGGTCTTCCATGGATTCTTCTCCTAAAAATTATAATCAACTTTGATTATAACATATTTTTAGGATTCGTGCACAAGGATTTATTAGAAAGCGTTTTGCAGATTAATCCTCTAAGTCCTGCAAGACTTTTTCTAGCCGAGAAATAGCTCCAACAGGCAGGGCTGTCTTGGGATATTTCTGATTAAAGGCCAATAGAAAGTTTAAACGAACCTGCATTCTTTCACGAATGAGCTGTCTGTACTTTTCGTCAAAGTTTGGAACAGCATAACCCTTATAATCCAGATATTCAAAACCCTCCAAAGGACCAAAAGGCTTAAATTGAGCCCTTCCCTCTACAATCTGCTCGATAATATCTAAAGATACTTCCTTTGGGATACCTTTGCCCATATAAAAGCCAGTATTGATAATGTAGCAAGCGACCCCTGACTCAAACAAACGACGGAATTTCCGATAATCTTCCACCAGTGGATAGACCCGGAAAGGATTGGCATAAGGCTCAATAACCAAGTCTTCGTGCAAGCCAGTGACATTCTCGGCATTGGAACGCTTGGTCATCAGGGTGCAGCCCATTGTAGAAGCCATCAACGGATCATTGATCTTAACCAGTGGCGGCAGAGAATCATCCTTCATAATCCAGAAGATAGCGTTGATGGGCTCATCAATTCTGTCTACTCGATTTGGAGTCGCAAAGCGCGATTTGACAGTCCGTCCATTCCCGTTACGGATGTCCTCTGTTACTAGCTTTTTCCGCCCATTTTCATCCAGCGTCACTCCACAGTTCTGCACGGTGACAAAGAAATCCTGCTCACTGTGACCCGTAGGGTAGTCATTGGTCTTGTCAAAATAAGACGGTTCGAGGGCAATAGAGGAGCCATCCTTGACCGAGATAATGAAGGCATCGTCATGGAGAACCTTGATGTCATATTTATGGTCATGTTTAGCATGCGTCAATGTAGATTTTCCTGAACCCGACAGTCCAAAGAAAGATGCAACATAGTCCTCTTTGTCCGTATTTTGCTTGAAAATTTTCAAGCCCCCGTGGCAGGCCACATAGCCATTTCTGGCAGCCGTCCCCCAAGCCAAAGTCAGGGTCGCCTTTTTCAGCTCCCCAAAATAATTTAAGCCCAGAATAACGGCACAATTATGATTGGTATCAAAATAAACCAAACCTTCTGGATAGTCTGGATGCTTCCATTTAGGGTCAAAAAAGACAAAGATATCGTTTTCTTCGTACTTTTTAGAAACTCGTAGGCGGTTCTTAAATTCCTCATCCAAAATCTGGAAATTCAAGAGCCAAGAATAGAGATTGTTGATTTCTTCCTGAGGAACCATCAGATGGGCGCAAACCATGAAGTCCTCATCCAGCCCCACGGCTGCATCTGCCTTATAAAAGGTCCTCTGATGTGCCTGATAAACAGCACTACGAACCAGAAACAGCAAGTGCTCATCTTCCTGACGATCTCTGCCATAAATTCGTCTAGCCTTGGCAGTTCGGCCGACAACCGCCCCCGAATTAGTCAATAAAACGCGGGCATAAGAAGGAAGTCCCAGCTCCTTAGTATGAATCACCGGCATGTCCAGCACAACCGTTCCAGCAGCTACCGAGGCCAGTTGATAGGCCTCTTCTACGGTCTTGATTGCCTGAACCTGATTCTCATAAAAGGCTGTCTCTACAATGGTCTTCAAGGGCGAAAAATAAGAAGAATCTTTTCTTATTTCTTGCGGAGAAAATTTACGACGTGTTACCATAACGATACCTCCTTTATGCTATTACTATTATTTTAGCATAAATATCCAATGATGAACCATAAAAAATGCAGTAAAAAAGAGTTTGGGACAAAAGTCCGACATCAAATATAAAAAGCGAACAAAACTAGTTTTCTGGTAATCAGAATTCTGCTTTGTTCGCTTTTCGCATTTAATTATAGATTTGAAGGGCTTAATAATTAAGATTTTTAAAAATTGAAATCTTTTGTCCCAATCTCTCTCAATTGTCTTTGGATTGTCGAGCAAGACGCAGTGGTTGAGTGGGCTCTACTACGCTGATTTCATCAGCTTTTACAGCCCTACTCAACTGTGCGGAGGTGAGACGACGAAATCGAATTCTAACGAATTACCGATTTCTGTCCCACTCTCCTATTTTTTTATAATACCAAATTCTTCATTCTTCTTTTGCTGCTGAGCTTCTTTGTGGTTATCATAAAGATTGGCGAGGAATTTCACGATTTCCTTGAGGATAGAGTAAGTCGGAATCGCTACAATCATGCCCATAATACCATAGATATTACTTGAAAGAAGCAAGAGAACCATAATCGTAATAGGGTGCACCTTCATAACGCTCCCAACAATACGAGGATAAAGGATATTTCCATCAATCTGCTGGATAATCAACATATAGATTAAGGCTGCCAGCATTTTATTAGGGTCAGTAAAAAAGTAGGTAATCAGCATGGGAATCAAGCCGATACTAGGGCCCACATAAGGGATCAAGTTAGCCAAAGCTGAGAAAATAGCAAAGACTAAGGCATACTTGAGTCCAATGACACTGTAACCAATATAAGCTAAGGTACCAATCAGCAAGGCATCAATTGAAATACCGCTGATATAACGGGCAACGGTCGCATTGAGATTGGTCAAGAGACTTGATATATTGAGCTTATCGCGCTTGAGAACGGTCCGCTCCAACATAGGCAGGAGCTTGTGTCCATCCATCAGGAAGTAGACCAAAAAAATCGGGGTCATGATGAGAATCATGAGGGTATTGATGACAGCAGACACTACGCTACCCAGACTATTGGTAACACTATTTAAAATATTTTGCAGAATATCTACATAGGACAGGTTAAGCTGCTGGATAGTAGACTGAATATTTAAACTCTTAAATAAAGGATTTTTGGATAATTGATTGACAAAACTCTGAATTTCCCAATAGAGATTTTGTGTCGAGTTGATCAAGCTGGACAGCTGGTTAATCAAAATTGGCAAGAGGTAGATTACTCCGACTGTCACTAGACCAAACAGTAGGAAAAGAGTGATTAAAATCCCGAAAATTCGATTGATTTTCAACTTTTTTTCGAGCAGTGTCACCAAAGGATTTGTGATATAGTAGAGAAATCCTCCCATAACAAAGGGAATTAAAATCGTATTGATAACGCTCACTACTGGCGTAATCATATCTCCCATCTGGCGCCAGATGAAAAAGATAATCGTCAGCAGCAAGACTTCACTGGTCCAAAACATTAACTTACTTTTATGAAACATCTTTACTCTCCTCCAAGTTATTTTACCATAATTTATCGTAAAATAAAGGTGATTTCATAAAAGAAAGAATAAAAACAAAAACATTATTAAGTTCGAAGAATTTGGCTAGTCAGAAAAGATCACACAATTTAAAATCTAAATCAGACAAATAAAAAATCACCTGAAAGCAAGAGCTGAAAAGCGGAGTCTTTCAAGTGATTTTGCTATTACCTCCATCAGGAAGCAAAGAATACAATTGAGAATGTAAAACTGTTTAAACCCGTAAACAAGTCATTATCTTTTAATCGGGATTGAAATCTCAATCAGACTATTAGCATAGATCGTCCGAATGGCAGAGGCGTCAATATTCTTTTGGTCAATTTTTCGTTTCAAAAAGAATTCTCTAATTTTTTCAATTTCTTGCTCTCGTATCGCACGATGCTTATTTGAAATGAGAATTTCGTAATGGCTAGGGGCCTCTGTGAAAATAACATCACTATTTCCTGCAGAATAAACTTCTACAAGCGTTGCGTCTGTGCTTTCCAATTGATTTTTTACTAATTCTGCATGGGTATTCGTCGTATTTATAAGCTTCATTCATTTGCCTCCTACCTTAAATCGTCGCTATTATTATAACATGTTTTTCAGGAATTGTGAACGATTGCCTGTAATTTATATCATTTTACATATAGCAGCTTAGTTATTCTGGTATTTGCGCTTCCACTGCTCAATTCCCCATTTATGGCTGCCACGTTTCAATTTTTCTATTGCAAGTTCGACAGGAAACCATGCTAGATTATTAAAATCTTCCAGTGGCTTTTCTACTTCTTGATAAGAAAGGGCTTCGTAAATATAGGCGGGGTTATAAAAATGCGTGTCCCGATGGCGAGAGTAAAAATACTCGTCCGCTTGACCAAAGTAATCTCCTACTTGAATGCTAAAACCAAGCTCTTCCAGCAATTCCCGCTCAAGAGTAGCCAGCTGGTCCTCTCCTTCTTCCATTTGTCCTCCGGGAAGAAACCAAGCGCCATTAGGAGCTTGTACCAAAATAATATTTTCTTTCTTTTCGTCCGGAATTACTGCGTAAACTCCATAGCGTGTCACATACTCGACATTTTCCTCATGAACTCCAAAAACTGGATGGGTCATTATCTTTCCTCATTCCTTCTAATCTTTACTACTATCATAAATAACTTATACTAGCCTGTCAAGAGTTTGAACTTATTTTTTCAGCTTTCACAAGGAAGCTTAGCCCCTTAGTTCTCAAGTAAAAAAGCCCGCCTCAGTTGAGACGGGACTTCTTCTACTAGCTATCAGTCAAACCTAGTCTATTAGACTGGATTATTTTTCTTCAAATCCTTCTGCGATTGCATCCGCAAAGTTTTCTTCTACGATGCTTGCACAGTGGTCACAGATAACTGCATGGTAGGTACGTTCAGCAGTAGTTGGATCAATACGACGGCAACGGTCACAAACTTCACCTGCAGCGCGTTCAACTGTAAAGGCAACATCCTCAAAGCTAACTGCGCCTTCTGGAGCTGATCCTTCTGCGATGGTCAAGTCTGACACGATCAAAAGTTGAGCCACATTGCTATCCACCGCTCCAAGAAGAGTTTTCACCACTTCATTTGGATAAACTGTCAAGTGTGCTTCGAGTGATTTACCGATTACTTTGGCATTACGAGCTTCTTCCAAAGCTTTTTGAGCTTGTCCACGGAAGTCCATGAAGGCTGCCCATGTATCCAAGATTTCTTCTTGGTTGGCAAAAGTTTCCGCTTCTGGCAATTCTGACAATTGCACAAATTCTTCAGCTTCAAACTCAAGATATGACCAGATTTCTTCTGCAGTGTGAGGAAGGATTGGTGTCAAGAGTTTGGTGATTTTGACAAGAATGTCATAGAAGACAGTCTGCATTTGGCGACGTTCAAGTGATTTCGCACCTTCGATGTAGACAACGTCTTTAGCGAAGTCAAGATAGAAGGCTGACAAGTCAACGTTGATAAAGTTCACCAATGCCTTGTAGATTGTCAAAAATTCAAAATCAGCATAAGCATCACGAATGGTCTTAACAAGCTGGTTAAAGCGAATAGTCATGTACTTATCAACAGAACGAAGCACATCGTAAGCGACTGCGTCCTGCGCTGGGTTAAAGTCAGAGGTATTGGCAATCAAGAAACGAAGGGTGTTACGGATCTTACGGTAAGTTTCAGAGACTTGACTCAAGATATCCATAGAGATACGCACGTCGTTGCTTGAGTCAACACTTGTTACCCAGAGACGCAAGATTTCCGCACCAAATTGTTTTTCAACATCGCTTGGAGCAATGGTATTTCCAAGAGATTTAGACATCTTCTCACCCTTACCATCAAGGGCAAATCCCTGTGACAAGATTTGTTTGTATGGCGCTACTCCATGGTTGGCAACTGATGTGATGAGAGAAGAGTTGAACCAACCTCGGTATTGGTCAGAACCTTCAAGGTAAAGGTCGGCTGGGTATTTAAGCTCTGGACGGTTAACCACCACTCCATTCCATGATGAACCTGAGTCAAACCAAACGTCCATGATATCCGTTTCTTTCTTGAACTCGCCATTTGGTGAATCTGGATGGGTAAATCCTTCTGGCAAGAGATCTTTAGCATCACGTTCCCACCAGACAATAGAGCCGTGCTCTTCAAAGAGTTGAGCCACGTGTTCGATGGTCTCAGCTGTCATGATTGGTGTTCCGTCTTCTGCGTAGAAGATAGGAAGGGGAACTCCCCAGGCACGTTGACGAGAGATAACCCAGTCGCCACGGTCACGAATCATATTGTAAAGACGCACTTTACCCCATTCTGAATGGAATTTCACTTTTTCAATTTCATCCAAGATTTCTTGGCGGAATTTAGAAACAGATGCAAACCACTGTGGTACTGCACGCCAGATGATTGGTTTTTTCGTACGCCAGTCAAATGGGTATGAGTGAGAGATTTCTTCTTGAGCAAGAAGAAGATTGCCAAGTTTTTCGATAACAGTTGGAACAACCTTATCATAGAACTGACCTGCAAAGTCAGGACCAGCATTTTCCATCATGATCCCGTGTTCGTCAACTGTTACAGCAACTTCAAGACCATTAGCAACACCGACATTGTAGTCATCCTCACCAAAACCAGGGGCTGTATGGACGATACCTGTACCAGAGTCAGTCGTAACGTGGTCGCCAAGGATCACCAGCTCATCTACAGCCGTATCCCAAGGGTGGACTGTCACGATGTGGTTCAATTCTTGACCACGGTAAGTCGCTAAGACTTGAACATCAGCCCAACCAAATTTCTCAGACAAACTAGTCAACAACTCTGCAGCAACCACAAACTTACGAGCTTCACCAGCAGGTTGTACCAAAACGTAATCAATATCTGCTCCAACTGTCAATCCACGAGAAGCTGTGATGGTAAATGGCGTGGTTGTCCATACAACGATATAGGTATCCGTATCTAGCACACCTTTTCCGTCTTTGACGCGGTTAGCATAGTAAAGGGAAGTTGAAAGCAAATCATGGTACTCAATTTCCGCTTCAGCAAGGGCTGACTCAGAAGACCATGACCAGTAAACTGGCTTGGCACCACGATAGATATAGCCTTTCTTAGCCATTTCACCGAAGACACGGATTTGAGCTGCTTCATAGTCTGGAGTCAAGGTCACATAAGGATTTTCCCAGTCACCAGAAACACCCAAACGTTTAAAGTCTTCTCGTTGTTTATCTACTTGAGAAAGAGCATACTCACGGCAAAGTTTCAAGTACTCAACCAAGTCCATTTCTTTGCGTTTAACACCCTGTTTTGCCAAGACTTGCTCGATTGGTAGACCATGTGTATCCCAGCCTGGGATGTAAGGCGCATAAAATCCTGACATCGATTTCGAACGAACAATAATATCTTTAGAAATCTTGTTCATAGCGTGTCCAACGTGGATAT
>ERZ773063.552-NODE-552-length-24704-cov-54.545337_pt1 | contig 24704 bp, 18 predicted proteins | sample MGYA00580625_ERZ773063 | MGnify/ENA primary metagenome ERZ773063 (study PRJEB29015, sample SAMEA2738022) | human oral metagenome | biome: human oral; feature: human-associated habitat; material: dental | place: China | collected 2042 ... | reverse complement strand
ACGTTTCCGTAGAAACTGGCTCACCCGATAAGCCATCCATCCGGTCAAAGATAGGTAAGCTGGCGACTTCTATTGCCGATTGGATTAAAAACGAATCAACCGGTGAGCCAGATAGACTACCTGATGATCAGGATAAGGTTGAGGTTGTCTCGCTCGGCCGGCTGATGGAGACCACTCTTACGCCCGAACAACGAAAGGAAGTAGAAAGTATCGCCTTTAGGCTGTCCGATGCAATAGGACTCCAAGAACAGTCATCAGCTAAAAGCCTGGCGGAAAAACTAACGATGATGGAGCAACCGGCTAGGGACCTCGCTATTAAAAGGGTATTAGATGGAATGGTCGACTCTGGTTTACCCTCATTGCTGACTACGACCACTCAGTTTTTGACTGATCACCACCTACTTCTAGAGAACTATGACGGCTTAGCCAAGACTACCATTTCATTCTTGAATAATTTCTCGCAGTCGACGATGGACGTTGATGAATCTCCCTATACTTATTTCGTCAACGGTGCTCTGAATGATAAAAAGGTAGGTCAGCAAATAAAGTCGGTACTAACAGGCAAAGGATATGACTTAGCTTCAATGACGGCTAATATCTCAAAGAATGTCATCATCGATAGATTCAAGTCGCACCCCCGTGACACGAAGAACCTAGCTGCCTTTGTTAAGAGTCTGGAGAATGTTGGTATCGATATAGCTACGAATGATTTCTTCATTGAAAGTTGTGTTAAAAATAGTGTCATTGACGATTCCCGCCCGGGTACGATACCCCTGCAAGAGAATCTCTATCAAGCCGGACTGATCAACAATGACAATATAGGACGATTGTATCACCAGCTAGTCCAGAATCATCATTGGTATGACGATGAAATCCGCGGTATCTCGCTTAATATTTGTCCTGAGTCTGAGGTGACGAAATACTGGCGACAGTTTCGGATAACGGATCAGTTTGGGACTGTGTCGCCGTCCAAGGACGGTGTGATCTCCGAGCGAGATATACTTTCTTTTCGATTTTTGCTTGAAAAAGTCGACCGTCGAACTGACAACTATGATATAGACAAGTATTTCGAGGAAGGTATTCCTGATCGACGGTATTTTCAGCGATTAAAGGGCAGGCCTGCGCTAACCAACAAACGCAGAATTGATGATTTTGTATTCTGCCTAACAAAAATGCCTTTAGTGCTGGAGGTACGCAACTTACTGGGACCATCCCAAACAAAATTGCTGGATCTATATCAAGAGTGGGAACAAAAAGGAGCACTGTTAACTTTCTTCCAGCTGACACAGCAACCGGGTAGCACCAACATCAATCGCATCGTTGACTTGAGTAATAAAGCAGATGACTTCCTCGGTAAATACCCTCTGGCGTGCTTGATGGGTAAAGGCGAGGCGATTGATGCTTGTACTCAGGGCAAGGATACCATACTGGGTGAAGAATACTTTGGTGACCTGGTCATGTATGATAGTGGCGCCGACCGTGAGATTAGCGCCATGGACGACGAGGCTATCAAGCGACTGCGTCGGCATCTGGATACACTGAGCCGCTTCGACCTATTTGACGGCAACCGAGCCAGGATGGTGAACTACGCTGTACTGGCCGAAAGCTGCGATGCGGGAAGCCGGCGACTCTTTGATGGATTAGCTAGCGTTGACGAGCTTGACGAGGCTACTCGTGATAGCCTTGATCTGGTCTTAAGAACAAAGAATCGATATGGTATCCGGACTGTCGAAGAGTTGGAGAATTATCAAGCGGTCATTGCTGAGCGAGCCACCGGCGAACTGGTCAGCGACTACGTCGGAGATGCCTGCCAGGCTATCTCTTTCATCATGCTGGCCGACTTCGACGGTTATGGCCTAAACTGCTTTGATCTGAAAACACTTCGCCGGCGCCGGGTCTTGACCGCAGACGACGAAGCAGTAGTAGAGTTATTTCGCCAGGTTCATCCGAACAACTTCGGACTTGAGTACAATAGTCTACATGATCGACTTATACTGACGGAAGGCTCTGATGAGAACGACATATATAGTGGCAAGGCTACCGAGAGGCTACTCCAAATCATCGCTGAATCACCTCTCTGTGTGCCGGTTGAGGACGGGAGCGGTGTAGCAAAAATCACTAAGATCGAAGGGTCGGTCTCTGATCTGATAAACAAACTTCACCACTACATTATCGACGACTGGAATAAATCGTTGATCGATCTGGACGCCACGGGCGAGGGGATAGAGCACTTCACCATAGACGAGGATGACCCCGGCAAAGCTCTTAAGGTAATTAAGCTGACCGGCGCTCCTTTCAAGATGCTCAGTCACACCATCTACGAATACTACAATCGCCCTGATATTTATAACGCTCTCATAGACGATCCTAACATCTGGAACACCGCCCAAGGCTCCTCGACCATATCGACTAGCTGTATCGACGAGAAGCACTGTGACAATTATCTTCAGTCGGATACCGATCAAAGTACTCAGGTGCTACTGGGCTTCAATCATATTCAGCCCGGCGGTATCGCCGCCATGGCGCCGAGCGACGGCTTCCTGAGAGGTGGCTTGAAGCTGAAAATGAGCGGTGTCCTATTTACTACCTGTGACCAATTGATGCGGCAATTCGACCGAATCGAACCTCAGCTTAATGAGCGCCAACGCTACAACGAAGTCGGTCTCTCTCGCATGTCAAGTGAACCCGGGGCTAAGAACGGTCGCTTGCAACCATCGCATATCATCGTTCACGGCTCCAGCACCGATGATATCAATGAGAACAGCAAGAAGTTCGCCCGATATTTCGGCGTGCCAATCACTCTGATCGACGACGAAGCCTACCGCAAGAAGAAGTATAACGTAAGCCCGAATTAAGTCTAGCCGGTACCGGACTAGCAGATACAGCCACCAGTCTAAACCCGGCAAATAGCTTGTGTTATTATATTGATAGCACCAAAACAAGGACGATATAAATGAGGCACGAAAAAGCGGGGCAAGAACAGCATGGTCACACGCTAAATGATGGGCATGGCAACGACTGGGATCCGGCGAGCAAGAAAGGATCAGCCGAAATTGACACACCGAAGCCACCATCACTCCGGTCAAAGATAGGTGAGATGGCAATGACCTTTGCCAAATGGCTCAAAGGGGAGGGTACGGACAAGTCGGACAGACCGCCTGATGATCAGAACAATAGCGGCACCACTACCGCCACCCAGGGCAGCGAGGCAAGGTGGGGCAAGTCCGACGATCGGAACAATAGTGACGCTACTGCCACCGAGAAAAGCAACGATAACATCACCTCGCTCAGTGAGCTAATCGAGACAACCCTCACGCCCGAGCAGCAACAGGAAGTCAGGCAGACCGCTGCAGGATTGACTAAAGCCATCGTCAAGGATGACCAGCCGGTAAGCGAAGAGCTGGTGGAGAAACTAGCAGCGATGGAACAGCCGGTTAGAGACTGTACCATTAAGGAGATGTTATTCTGGACACAGCTTAAATATACCAACGAAGCTAAAGCCAGATTTGTGAGTCCGATTAACCAAGTCACCCAGTTTCTAACCGACCACCAACTATCTCTAGAGAACTACGACGGGCTAGCTAAAACAACTATCTCCTTCTTAGAGGACCTCCCGCGTTCCTCTATAGACGTAGATGAAGCACCTTATGCCTACTTTGTCAATGGCGCACTCAATGACCGGCAGGTTGGTCAACAGATTAAGTTGGAGCTAGCAAAGAGAAAATTTAATTCTAAGATCAATGACGTCGTCCAGGAAGTCATCCTCAGTAGCTTTGCTAATCGCAAGAGAGACACTAAGAACTTAACTGAGTTCGCTAGGGGCTCAAGAATATCGGCTACGATGTAGCATCAAGTGATGATTTTCTAAAAGGGTGCATTGACTTTAGCATCATTAATGTTGATTATCCCGCCGAAGGGCGGCCTTTTCTGCAAGACAACCTATACCGAGCCGGGCTAATCAATGATGACAACATTGGTCGACTATATTGCCAACTACTCAAAGAAGACACGCCTCCCCGTCGTGAATTTCCGGAGTTTGAGTATGTTATATCTCTTGATCTTTGCCCTGAGTCTGAGGTGACGAAATATTGGCGACGGCTTCAAATTGCCGGACCATCCGGGATCATCTCTCCAGCTGACAACAATGCGGTCACCAATCGGGACATTGACTTATTTCGACAACTATTGGTTAACACGAGCAAGTCGCAACAACAACCTAATAATTTTAGCGAGTACTTTAAGGAGGGCATCCCCGATCAAAGCTACTATGATCAACTGGCTAATGCACCTATATTGTGTGACGACGATCAAGCTATTGAGACCGTACGACGTCTGCCAAATATGCCCATGACACCGGAAATTTTAGACATACTAGGTTCCGGTCAAAAGAAAGTACTGGATATATACCGAGAGTGGGAGCAGAAGGGTGTTCTAGGTATTTTCTTCAAATCCGTTAATGCATCTGATATTACTACTGTTGATGAGCTTATTGAGCTGAGTCAACGGTCTAGTAGTTTCCTGGATAAATATCCCCTAGCTAACTTGGTGGATAGAGAATCAGTGATTGATGCTCACATCCAGGGTAAGGATACTATTCTGGGCGAGGAATATTTCGGTGATCTAGTCTTATACGACTGTCGTGCCGATAAATTGTTAAGTGCGATGGATGAAGAGTCGATCAAACAAGTGCGTCAGCACCTGGACACACTGAGTCGCTTCGATTTATTTGACGGTGACCGACCCAGGATGGTCAATTACGCCGTACTGGCTGAGGAACACTGGGAGACTGGGCAGCTTTTCAACGAACTGGCCAACGTTAGCCGGCTCGATGAAGATACGAGGAAGAACCTCAACCTCGTCTTACAGACGGGAAATCCTTATGGTATCAAGACGGTCGAGGAACTGGAGAACTATCGAGCCGTTATCGCTGAACGAGCCAACGGCGACCTGGTGAGTAACGATGTCAGAGATGCCTACAAGGCTATCTCGTTTATCATGCTATCTGACTTTGATGGCTGTAATAATGCTAATTACTTTGATCTGGAGACGCTCCGTCGGCGTCAAGTCTTGACCCCCGATGACGAAGCAGTCATAGATCTGTTTCGCAAGGTTGACCCCCGTAACTTTGGGCTTGAGTATGATGTAGAACGACGAGAGTATGTGCCCGCCGGTTACGACGACTGGGGCGCCGTTGAGTTTGAGTACGATGAGAGGCAGAAAGAATATGTATCTTCTGATAGCGCCGCTACTAATGGCGTGGCTACCGAGAAGCTACTTCAGACTATCGCCGAATCACCTCTCTGTGTGCCGGTAGAAGATGAGAGCGGTGTGGCCAAGATCACTAAGCTTGAGGGAGCGGGGTCTGATCTTGAAAATAAGCTCCGTCGCTACATCACCGATGACTGGAATAAGTCGTTGATCGATCTGGAGGCGACAGGCGAGGGAATAGAGCATCTCACTATAGAGGAGGACAATCCTAAAGGCGCCATTGAAGTGGTCAAGCTGACCGGTGCTCCATTTAAGATGCTTAGTCACACCATCTACGGACACTATCTTCGCCCTGATGTCTTCCATGCTCTGATCAACGATCCCGGCATCTGGAACACCGCCCAAGGCTCTGCCACTATCTCAACCAGCTGTATCGATGAAAAACATTGCGGTAACTATCTTCAGGTCGGTAGCGACGAGAGCTCTCGGATACTGCTGGGCTTCAATCATATTCAGCCCGGTGGCATCGTCGCTATGGCGCCACATGACGGCTATCTGCAAGGTAGTTTGGATCCAAAGATGTTGTTCAGCATGCAGTTCACCACCTGTGATGAGCATATGCGTCAGTTTGATAAAATCAAACATTTGCTAGACAGAAGACTCAATTACAACGAGGTCGGTCTCTCTCGCATGTCAAGCGAACCCGGGGCGAGGAACGGTCGCCTGCAACCATCACATATCATCGTTCACGGCTCCAGTACTGATGATATCAATGAGAATAGCAAGAAGTTTGCCAGGTATTTTGGTGTGCCGATAACTCTAATCGACGACGAAGCCTATTACCGGAAGTATAATGCTAAATCAAGCTAGGCTAGCTTCGCCATTGCGTCATTAGGATGATAGCTATACGATCGTTGGCCAATAATGGTAATCCGATCATGCTATAATTTCAACATGAGTTATAGGGTGATTTCCCTCTTTTCCGGTTGTGGCGGACTTGATCTTGGGCTTTTGGGTGGGTTCAGTTCCCTCGGCAAGAAGTATCACAAGAACCCTTTTAAGATCGTTTGGGCTAATGACATTAACGAGCGAGCTACTAAGACATGGCAACTCAACTTTCCTCGTTCGAATATTATTTGTGGTGACATCACTAAGTTGCTCAGTATCGACGATAATGAGAATAGCACTTTGTCTTTACTGGAGGACAAACTTACTTTTCCTAAGGCAGATGTTGTTACCGGCGGCTTCCCCTGTCAGGACTTCAGCCTGGCCGGTAAGAGGGGAGGGCTAAATGTCAAGCGAGGCAAGCTGTATCAGAGTATGGCAAAAGTAATAGAGTTAACTAGGCCCAAAGTATTCTTGGCCGAGAATGTTAAGGGGTTACTATCTTGGCAGAATGGTCTCGCTATTAAGACCATCACTGATGATTTTACAAATCTAGGTTATCGCGTAGAGTATCGACTATTAAACACGGCTGATTATGGCGTGCCTCAGACTCGTGAGAGAGTAATAATTATTGGCATCCGTCACGATATCAACGCCCGTTTGCTATGGGTCGGTCCGACCCACTCAAAAACCGGCGATAGATTACCTCCTTGGATAACCCTTAAAGAGGCGATTGGCGACATAGAGGATGACTACCAACAGAGAAAGCTGCCGAACTTTGGCTATTCCAAAGCAAAGCTATTTCCAGGCACTCAAGGCAACAGTCGAACCAGGGCCGATAGGCCCGGTCCGACGATGCGAGCTGAGCATCATGGCAACATAGAGTTTCATTACTGCCTGGATCGACGCTTGTCCGCCCGTGAGGCTGCCCGTATTCAGTCATTTCCTGATGATTTCATCTTCGTCTCGTCTATCACCGACGCCTATCGCCAGATTGGTAACGCCGTCGCCCCTGTCTTTGGTTGGCATCTAGCGCAGATGCTTCTTGATATTCTCAATCAGGATCGCTACAACCGTGTCGGTTCGCTGGAGGAGCTTCCCCGGGAGCTTAGCGTCGCAGGATGAGTGTATACGACGAATTGTTTGACGATCAACAGGTAGTCAGGCAAATCCGACAGAAGTTACCTCGTTTGTTTCTATTGGCAGAACTAGAGAGCCAACGCAACGGCAAGGTGGGCATGGAAGTCGGATCGGTACGTGAAAAGATATTAATCGCCCTACTGATGTATAAGTTCGGACTAGATAGAGTAAACGCCGGCATTGATATTACCGAGCCGGAAATAGACGTCATAGTGGACGATGAACCGTTGTCAATTAAAACAATCACGATTCCGCATAATTTGCCAATCAGAGGTGTCAAAGTATCATGGTCAGTAGACACAGAGGCGGCTTTGAAATTCAAGAAGGAATACTTCCCGTCTTGCGACATGATGCTAGTCGAAATCCGTTGGGATGACACCGGTCATCTGTATTTATTTAAGAAGCACTCCCAGAGAGAAATCCTAACAAAGCTTGGGGTCAGCAATTACTTGAAGCTACCAGCACAAGGTAGAAATACCAGAGGAGTTGAGCTAACCGGCGAGGCGCTGCGTCTTCTCATTAAAGATGCTTCTACTCGCAAAATTGATATTGATTTTCCGCATGAACAGCTTGACTATAAGGAAGCTTATAAACGCTGGCTTGACGCCTGGCGTGAAACATAGCGGCTTCTAACCGTTTCCCCATGTCACGCCGATGTCAGCCTGAGCTAAACATACAGGAACGTCCACCGACCGAGTCGACGATGCTTGACCCAATGGGGGAGGTTTTTCACCATCTGATCATCCCCAGTAAAGAGCACCACGCTCTCCAGCTGGCGTACTGTCAGCTGACCCGTCGTCAGTTTAGCTCGCCAGCCGGCCTGCTCACGGCGCACTCTATCGGGCAGGCGAGCGAAAAAGCCGGCATTGAGCGACATGCCGTAGCGAAGTGCTGTCCGACCAATGATATAAGTACCCGACTGGTCGCCTCGAAAGGACTCATCTAGTGCGATCAGTTGCTTCTGTCCATGATAAATTGAGCCAAGGTCAAGAGGTGTGAACTGAGCCGGTGTTCTGGTAATTCGCTGGAAATCCCTTCGCTTGGCTATAGCTCGAGGACTAGCCAAGATGTCAACCGCCTGTACGCCGACTACGATCAGTAGTATCATCGCCACTATTACTCCCGCCGACCGACCGCGATGGCGCTCTCGCCACTTCGTCAGCCCACCAGCAAAGAAATAGCCGGCCAGTAAAATAGTCGCATAGTAAAAGGCCCAAGCTTCTCGAGCTGAAGCCCGAAAAGCCGACCATAGCTCATAGATTGGTTTAGGCACACTATATTGGACTAAAGTCGCAGGACCGACATCAATTCGCACTCCGACGGCAAAGACTAGTAGCAGCATAGAAACGGTCAAGCCGACTCGACACATCCAGCGATGTCGCCGCTGGTACTGCCTCAGGCGAAGCCAGGCTGTCCGATAGTTCCCTCGCCATAGCCAAGCAACGAGCAAAAGCATCAGCCAGACGCCGAGCCCCAGCCACATCATCGTCTCGCCGGAAGTTGAGCGATTAGGGAAGGCGGGTAAGACGGAATAACCTAGCGGGTTGGCGAAGCTCAGCAGGTTAAAGCCCTTGTCTACCAGGTCGTACACCTCCGCCCCCGTTCCCAAGCTAAAGCCTCCGACCAGATAAAATATACCCACCGCTACTGCGGCGGGGATGATCGTCATTATCGCCAACGCTCGCCAGCGATGCCGACCGCTCCAACCTTGCCGGTCAATCAAACGAACGACAGACAACACCATTAGCGCCCCCATCATTGGTAGGAAGTAGGGGTGGATCAAGATAGCCCCAGTGAGTACAACCATCCAGATAGCCGTTAGGTGACCTGCCGACTTAAACCTCGACGTTTCTACCACCAGTAATATCCCCAAAAGGATTATCCATTGACCAGCCAGGGCGGGATGATAAAAGCTACGAGCCAGTACTATCGGCGAGAGGGCAAAGAGGCTCGCCCCGGCGCCAATTGCCAGCCAATGCCGGGGCAGTCCGGCTGGCTTAGCTAATCCGGTCCGACGCCAAACTGCGTCAACCAGTAGCACCCCCAACCCACCCATCAGGATGTAGCAGCCAAGCCCCCATAGTCCAAAGTACTGAAAGCTCGCCGGCAAGACACTCGCTAGCGGCTTGACCATCAGTGCCACCAGCGGAATGACATCCATAAAGACCATCGACAGTCCGGTCGGTGGCGCCAACCGCTTGATCATCCCGCCGGACGATTCGGCTCGGTAAAACTCCCAGCCCAGCTGATGTTGAGCCGTGTCATGAGTCTCACTATGCCAGATCCAGTCAGTGTAAGTAGGATTGACTATCTCAAGACCATAGAGAAAGCCAAAGACGACCAGACCGATTAGCGCACCTAGGGTAAACACTTGCCATCTTTTCAACTGGCTTCGCCTTAGCATGAGTACATTATATCGTAGGAAAGGCTGCGACAACGACACCTATCTGCCCATACGCCGAACACAGCGTTTTGCTAATATGGTGTTAAGAGCAGGATAACGAAGCTCTCTGAGTTATAATTATGTCAGTCGAAAAGTATTTATTCTACTATCTACCGCTTGATCAGACTAATGTCTACCTGGCAGATATCCTTTGTCATTATGTCTACCTATACATCCAACGAGAGCTGATCGAGAGATATCGCCTCATTCCTAGCGCTATCTGTATCCTGATGGTCAACTTTAACAGCCGGCGAGCCACCATTACTGTCCGACTGTATGACGATCAGGCAGTAGGGCAGATAGAGCAGATCATTAACGAGATGCCTTCAGTAGCCTTGTCCGAGGAGCTGATACACCTTAGTCTCAGTCGGACCGAGACCGAGACAGGGCAGATAGCTCGAATCAACAGCCGAGGTAGACTGAGCGAACAGCTAGCCGAGCTATTACGTCGCCCCTTCACCAAGCTAGACCTCAGTGGCGGTGTAGTTGAAACCGGCACCGACCGATCACCGTTAGTTAGCTACACTAAGCCGGACTGGTTGCAGCTACGGCGAGCCGAACGATCCTTTTCTTCTGTCACTGTATCTTTCCGGCTGGATGGTCAAGTGTCGAATAGAGTCATCGCCCCGGTGCTGCTATACATTCTGGCTAGCTATGTCGAACAAGGTTTAGTTCAGTATGGCGGTCATCTTAGGGAAAATACTTGCTACGACTATGACGACGAAGTCGTCCTGTACTATCGCCTTATCATCCGAGACGACCGCCGCCATCATCGCAAGATCAAGCAAGCCGTGCTTGACCAGCTTAACCAAGTCCAATGCTTGGCAGTCAATTCACCCCGGCAAATGCGCCGTAATATCAGGTCGGCCATCCGGCGTCATCGTCATGGTTGGAGCTCACCGGAGCCGGGTGACACTTATCGTAATCTCGGCATTATCATACCCGATAGCCAGATGGAGAGTTACCTATCGCCTCATCGCATTCTTGGTGCCATAGCCGGGGTATCCCTCCGGTGGATTAGCTACGACCAAGTACCCGCCGGCAGCTTCCAGCCATTAGTTCTCGACGGAGGAGAGAATGATTAGTCCTCAACTGATTACTCGTCACTACTGGCTGCATGTTGATGGCGATGTTGACGAACGGGTTATTCATCTCTACGAACACTGCTTCATTCATCAACTTGACCGGTTCCTGGCTGAGCATTATCCGATACCGCCATACCCGGCTAGTTACGTCGGTGGCGAAAGCTTTCTTCATTACATTTATCTAACAGTTGACTGCTGTACTGATATAGTGCCGGCGATAGACGAATACGTCGCTCAGTCCGGTCGAGCCATCCCCGACACCGTAGTACGCAGCTGTCTCGGCGAAGTCGAAGCTGAGCTGGGCACTCGCTACACAGTGATGAATTGGACAGGGTTGCGAGCTGAGCTGGATCAACTGACTCGGATGAGATTCATTCCCTCGGATCAGATAGACCGACTGATCTATACACCGGAGCCGGATGAAGAGAATTGCCACCGGGGTCTCTTTCGGATGAGGCGCCGACCTGAGCTATTCGAAAAGATGACTACCATCTTAGTAGTGACAAACCCGACAGTAGCGGAGATGATCATTTTTCGGCTCATTGCCCGGGGTGTCTGGTGGCAGATAACCAGACAAACGGTCGCTGACTTGGGATTGTACCCCGATGGCGCCATCGTTGATGGCTCTAAAGAGCAAGTCATCCTCAGACAGAGCTTCCTCCTGCGTCGTCGTCCAATTCATCGCCGGATCAAACAGCGACTAAGTAGCGCTCTCGCTTCACCCCCGACACCGAATCAGTCGTCCTTGAACGGACTGGCCACTCGTCTCAAAGAGTTGATTGATGACCGGACGTTAATCGGCATCCACGACGATCTAAACGTACTAACCGGACAGGCTGGGGTAAGCTCTCTTTTAACGGTGGCCAATATCAAGCAGGTGCTGACTAGGCTGGAGCTTGCCGAGATCAGCTATCGACCCTGTCAGGAAGATGACTATACTGATAAGTCACCTAGTGGCGGAGCGTCTCGCTAAAGAGCTCACCCCGAGCTCTGATAGCACCCCAATGATGGTATAATAGCCCTATGATTCTAACCGACCGGGTTCGTCAGCTGATTGAGCATGCAGAGTCAGTGGTGGTCTGTCAAGCTGAGAATCCTGACGGCGACTCGCTCGGCTCGGCCTTAGCCCTGGAGGAGATTCTTGCCGAGCAGGGCAAGGCGGTAACCATGCATTGCCCCGTCCAGATACCGACCTACCTGCGCTACATTGAGGGCTGGAGCAGAGTGACCAACGATTTCCCGACCGGAGCGGATATCGCCATTATCGTCGACACTTCATCTAAGACGCTGATGAGCAAGACGATTGACAACCCGGCGGTGATGAACTTTTTCACCACTCACCCCGTCATCGTCCTTGATCACCATGTCGGCGTCGAGCCGGATCTGCCTTTCGAGGCGGAGTACATCTTTAGCGACAGGGCGGTTGCCACCGGTGAGCTAATCTACACCATCGCCAAGGAAGAGGGCTGGACGATATCCCCGGTAGCTGCTACTGACCTTTTCATTTCCATCCAAGCCGACTCCCTAGGACTATCAACCGAGTCAACTACCGCCGACAGTTTCGAGGCTTGTGCCGGCCTGGTCCGGCTTGGCGCCAGTCCAGCTAAGGTCGAAGAGGCCAGGCGAGAGCTGATGAAGAAGTCGCCCCGCATCTTGAGCTACAAGGGTAAGTTGATCGAACGCATTGACTATCTAAACGACGGCCGTACCGCCTTTATCCATATACCGTTTGAGGAAATTCATGAGTATAGCAACGAATACAACCCGACTATGCTGGTGATTGACGAGATGCGCCAAGTGACCGGTGTCGATGTCGCCATCGGTATCAAGACTTATCCCGACGACAAGTTGACCGGCAAGATCCGCTCCAACATTCCCGTGTCCAACTTGCTAGCCAAGTGCTTCGGTGGCGATGGACACCCTTATGCCGCCGGCTTTCGTACTTACGCCAGTCTAGATGACTTCCTGCCGGACCTGACCGACCAACTGACCCAGGTCTACCGGGAGTACGACGCCGGGGTTGGTGAGGACAAAGCAAGTCGGAACGTTGACGACGCCTTAGCTAAGGCGGAGCAAGCAGCTGAAAAGGGAAGTCACGCCAGCCTTGATCAGGCAAAGCTGGGGAGCTTCCGAGTCAGGCAAAGGAGCGACGATGCAGCTGTTTAACACCAGAGGGCATAAGCTCCGGCAGTTCACACCGCTTCATCCCGACTCCGTCCGGATGTATTCTTGCGGTCCGACGGTTTACAACCACGCTCATATTGGCAATCTAAGCTCGTACATTTACGCCGATATCTTGCGCCGGACGCTCAAGCAGTGCTTCGGCACCACCAAGCATGTGATGAATATCACCGACGTTGACGACAAGACCATCAGAGACTCACTGGCCAAATATCCCGACCGGCCGCCGAGGCAGGCACTTCAACGTTTAACCGACCATTATCAGCAGATCTTTCTTGATGAGATGAGGGCGGTGGGTAACAACATTGACGATATCACCTTGGTCAAAGCCACCGACAGCATCGCCGAGATCCAGCGGCTTATCCTGAAGCTGCTGGAGCAGAAGGTAGCTTATGTCGCTAGTGACGGCATCTATTTCTCAGTTGATACATATGCCAAGAAGCGTCAGTATGGTCAGCTGTCTCATATCGACCTACATAGCCATCACCAAGAGAGAATCGTGAATGACGAATACGATAAGGATAACCCGAGCGACTTTGCCCTCTGGAAGAAACAAAAGCCCGGCGAGCCGGCTTGGGATTTCACCCTGGCTGACGGTACTCACCTGGCAGGTCGTCCCGGCTGGCATATTGAATGCTCGGTCATGAGTAGTCACAATCTGGGGCAACCTTTCGATATCCACACCGGCGGGGTTGACCTCATCTTTCCGCACCACGAGAACGAGATTGCTCAGAGTACAGCCGGCGATCAGCCCGAGCTCTATGCTAACTTCTTCGTCCATAACGAGCATCTACTGGTCGACAGCGCGAAGATGTCGAAATCAGCCCACAACTTCTTTACCTTGCCCGACCTGGTTAGCAGAGGCTACAGCCCGCTTGATTTTCGGGTACTGGTCTTGCAGTCACATTATCGTAGTGCCACTAACTTTAGCTGGCAAAGCCTAACCGCCGCTCGCAATCGACGCCATCACTGGCAAGAGGTTGCCGTTCTGCGCTGGCAAGTATCAGATAACCCCAGCCAAGAGCAGACTGAGCAAGTTCATCAGCTAGTTGAGCAGCTAGTCTCCGCCCTGGAGAACGACCTCGATACTCCCGGCGCCCTCCGATACCTCGACCAAGCATACAATTTATTTAGCCCAGATCAGACCGACCTAGCTGCCCTAGATCTGCTCATCGAAACCGGCGATCAGCTTCTCGGTATTAAAGTAGGTGAGACTACACCCGACATCCCGCCCGAAGACTACGAGCTTATCGCTCAACGTCAAAAGGCAAGGGGGGCGAAGGACTGGGCTAAGTCTGACCGGCTGCGAGACCGGCTGGCTGATCGTCACATCACTATTAATGACGGCGTTACGCCTATTTGGAGTAGAAACAATGACTAATCAAATCAGCACCATCACTAGCAACTTTGACCTGGCAGCCGACCGGCATTTCAGCGTGACTACACGAATCGACTATTCGCCGGATATTAAAGTGTACGAGCTGGTTCCCTCTACGCCGGGCGACAAGTACGCTATGATCAAAGCCGACTATATCTATAACGATGCCGAGGCGATAAGGATAATCAGTGAGATATTTAGCGCCGAGGAAGTCGAGCTAATCCCGCCTAAGACCGGCGTGCAAAGTAAGGGCAGTGAGGGGACTCTGTCAGCCTTCTTCACCCAAGATGATACCGACCCACACAACGTTTACATACTCGCTAAGTATCGCTAGGTTCTAAAATAGCCCCCGGCACTCCTCTTGTGTTAGACTGGTAGCATGAAGCAATCACCTGATGTCGAACTGACCATTAGTACTAAGACTTTCATTCGGTTCTGGCTGGTGATTCTAGGGTTCATTACATTAGCTTTGGTTTGCTGGGCGGCTCGGATGCCCCTTGCTATGCTAGCCATCTCGTTCTTTATGGCGCTAGTGCTTAATCGCCCCGTCTCTTTCATCGCTCGTTACCTGCCGGGCAAGTCCCGCACCGTGGCCATCTTCATCGCTTACTTAATTATTGCCATCATGATCGGCGTCTTACTCCTTACTGTGGTACCGATCTTCGCTCGTCAGCTGTCCTCGTTTATCGCTAATCTACCTAGTATGGTCAATCACCTAAAGCAAGAGTCGAGCTGGCTAGGCAGTTTACTAGCCCATTATCATCTGACTGACCAGTTTAACCAATGGCTGGTTGACGCCGGGGCGCAGCTGAGACACGCCACCAGCAACATGGGGGCAGCCTTCTTCGATGCCCTATCTAACATCTTCGTCGTCTTAGGCAATACCTGCCTGGTACTCTTCGCCACCTTTTTCATGCTAGTCGAAGGACCGAACTGGGAAGAGAAGTTCTGGCGTCTGGCTTATACTAATCCAACCCGTCGTCGACGCCACCGCCGGATGGCTCGCAAGATGTACGATGTCATCAGTGGCTACATGGTCGGGCAGGCGACAGTCGGGGTGATCAGCGGTACTTTTACCGCCGTAGTAGTCGGTATCTTAGCCACAGTCTTTCGTTTCGATATCAGCCTGGTCTGGCCGGCTTGGATCACCATCTTTATGATGATCTTCGTGCCGATGTTTGGTGCCGTCATCGGCGGCACGATTGTCACCCTGATTTTACTGGTGTACTCTCCGCCGGCTGCCATTATTTACGCCATCGTCTTCACCATTGAGCAGCAGATCGAGAATAATTTCGTCCAGCCCCGGATCCAGTCCAGACACATGGAGACTTCCGCTCTGATCATCCTCGTCTCCATGACTCTGGGTATGCAGGCCGGTGGGTTGCTCGGAGCGATGATCGCCATTCCACTATCCGGTTGCGTCGTCATCCTGGTGCGTGATTTCCTGCAGTCACATGGGCGAGGTGAGATAAGTCAAGATAGTTCCGGCGAGCCGCACCCTGCCGGTGTATCCAGCGCACCGGTCATCTTCGTGCCGGCTGATCGCCAGTACATCGGACCGGAGCTGGATATCATTCCGCCCCTAGGTAATGACCGTAGCCAGAGACGTCGTCGTCGACCAAATGGTCGTTCTAAGCACTAGTCCGGTAGTAGCGACGACAAAAGTCATCACGAAATTGCCGGTAGCTACCATCCATGATAGCCCGGCGTATCTGCTCACACAGCCGGATGATAAAGCGAGTATTGTGTGCCGTCAGCAGATTAAACGCTTTGGCTCGCTTAGTTGGCTCGGCTGATTTGAGCAGAGCTCGTAGCTCGGCTCTAGTATGACCGGCCCGACAGGTCGGACAGTCGCAGTCTGTAGCTAGCACCTGCGTGTCATCCCGATACATCGACCGCTTGATATTATAATTACCATCTAGGGTATAGATTCTCCCGTGACGAGCCTCCCGAGTCGGAGCTACGCAGTCAAAAGTATCCACCCCAGCTTCTACGCCGACGAAGATATCGTCAGGGTGACTTAGCCCCAGTAAATGACGGGGCTTGTCGACAGGCAAGATTTCGTTCATCGCCTCTAGAATCTCGCTCAGATTCGCTTTGTCTAGTGCGCCGCCCAGCCCAAAACCGTCGAAATAGTGACCATCGATATTCATCCTGGAGATATCTCGAGCCGCCCGGCGCCTCAAGTCAAGAAAATAGCTACCCTGGAGTACTCCATAGAGAGCCTGGTAGGGGCGATCCGAGCGTAGAGCCGTCTGCCTGATATGCTCAGCTAGCCCACGCTCTGCCCAGCGCCTAGTCCGCTCCAGTGAGCGGACATTATACTCGTAAGTATCATTGATATTAGTCAGCTCATCAAAAGACATCATCACATCCGCTCCGATCTTGTGCTGGGTGGCGATTGATATCTCGGGGGTAAACTTGATGATTCGGCCGCTGAATGGATCACGAAACTCCACCCCCTCTTCATCGACCAGCGCCAAACGCTCGTCCGGCTCACGTAGCTCGCCTTGGTCAGCTTTGTCACCCGCCATAGAAATCACCTTGCCCAGACCCGATCCCAGCGACATCACCTGAAAGCCACCCGAGTCGGTGAAGGTCGGACCCTGCCAACCCGACCACTGAGCCAATCCACCGCTCGCCGAGATGACAGTCGCTCGACGATTCAGATGGTAGCCATTACTCAGCATGACCTGCGCCCCGACCGTCCGCATGTCTGACGGCGGCAAGAACCGCACCGAGCCCATCGTCCCGACCAAGTTAAAGTTCGGCGTCTTGATATCGCCATGTGGCGTACGAATGACGCCGGCTCGCATCAACGGATAGCGAGCATCGCCCTGAGACACTATCCGGAAGCCAAAGCTTGACTGATTCACGCTAGATATTATATCAGCACTACAGGCAATAATACTCAAATACGACACACCGGAGGACGCCAATGAAAGTAGTATAATTAACATATGAAAGCACTGCAGACTAATATTAAGCTGTTCTTATATACGCCAAATAAATTCTTTGAGATACCCAATTTCCAACGCCCTTATTCTTGGACGATCGATAACGTCCAAATGTTTTTAGACGATCTTGAAGAGGTGAGGCGTGGGGACAAAAAGCACTATTTTGGCAGTATCGTATATATAAACGATGGCGACCGAAGCATTATTATTGACGGTCAGCAGCGTGCGACGACAGTTTTACTGATGATTACTGCGATTTACCATTTAGCGTTAGAGTCACCCGAAAAGCTTAAGCTGGTAGCCGAGCAAATCAAGGACGAATATCTATATAACAGATATGCTAAACAATACGGCTCTGAGGAAAACCGTATCAAACTGCGGGCGGTAACTACTGACAATAAAATATTTGAGAAAATATTCAGCCAGGCAGAATTGACAGAATATGAGAAGAAAAGTAATTTGTATAAATCCTATCTTCAATTCTACGACTACTTTAGAAATCGTGATTGTTTAGAACAATATATTGATACACTTGGTGACTTCGAGATCGTCACAATCATTCTAGATAAAGATGATGATAATCCGCAAAAAGTCTTCGAGAGTATTAATTCGACCGGCAAACCATTGACGGATGGCGATAAAATCCGAAACTTCTCGTTAATGTTGCGCACCTCAGAAAAGCAAGATTATGTTTTGACTAACTATTGGCAATATATTGAAACGCACCTAACCGACCCGCAACGTGATGATATCACCGACTTCTTCCGTGTCTATTTGATCGCCAAGAACCAATCGGTCGTGAATACCGACAGAGTATATCCGGAGTTCAAAAGAGTGTTCGCCGGAAGTATTTCCGATGACCAGTCATATGAATCACTTGACGAATTTTACGGCGAGATTTTGAGAGTGCTAAAATACTACCGCTTTTTAAAATTTGGCATAGATGAAAATGATGAATTTACCAAGTTAAGTTCAGTAGCGTTCATTATGCGCTATCTGAGAATTGAAGTGTTCTTCCCATATGCCGTATCAGTCATGAAATATTGGCAAGATGGACATTTGTCTGATGATGAAATTGCCGAGGTGTTTAATGTGCTACGCATCTACTTTTCACGACGTGCCGTAGTTAACCTATCGACGACAAGCTTAGACAGCTATTTTGCCGGATTACACAGAAGTGTATTATCAATTGCCGAGCAGGATAATGCTGCATATCTTGAAGTGCTGAAATACACCATACTTTCGAAAAATGGGCGGGTTCGATTACCCCGGAATAATGAGATAGAGATGGCGATAAAGGCAAACTTCACCTACAATCAGCGTTCTTCTAATGTCATGTATCTGTTGACCGCAGTTGACGATGAGTCTAAAGACGTTTCGTTGCTAAGACAGATTTGCGACAAAGAGCTACATTTAACAATTGAGCACATCATGCCACAGACCATGACCAAGGCTTGGCGGAATGAGCTCGGCGAACGTGCCGATGAGATTCATAACGTCTATTTGCACGGACTTGCGAATTTAACGCTAACCGGTTATAACTCCGAATACTCAAATAAGAGCTTCCAGGAAAAATGTAATATGCCGAACGGGTTCGCCGATAGCCCACTTAAGATCAATAAGACTGTTGCCAAATATAGCACCTGGAATGAGACGACCATGCTGGAGCGTCAGCAGTGGTGGATTGATAAAATAATTAGCATTTGGCCGTTACCGGCAAGTACGTTTGAACCGCCGGTACTCAACACAAAAGTTAATATCTTCGACGATATTGATTTTACGGGCACGGTGGTAAAAATGCTCTATATCAGTGATGATTCGTATCCGATAACGAGCTGGGTGCAAGCTCTCGGCGTATACTGCGAGCATTTGTATGACAGAAACTCAGATTTTGTTGATCGAGTTATGAACAATGAAAAGACGAGGAATTGGATTAGCAATGCCCCCGATAGATTCTCTGCCTCCGTAAAGATTCACGACACAGGGCTCGTGGTTGACGTGGCAACGAAGACGAAGCAGAAAATACGACTCATGCGCGAACTGGCAGAAATGTTTAATGTCGATAAAAGCTCCGTTAGTGTCGAGCTGGCAAAGCCAATTGGGGAATAGGTATAGGTTTTCGACCAGCTTTGATCCGACTTGTCGATAGATAACCCTTAAACCATTTTCCGGAGGCTATGGTAGAATATGGACATATGGAAAGTAGTATTCTCGTCATCAATAGCGGCAGTTCTTCACTCAAGTTCTCGCTGCTAGACACCGCCACCCATCAAGTCATCGCCAAGGGTATCGCCGAGGAGCTAAAGACGCCCCGAGCTAACTTCACCATCAAGGCTAATGACGCCAAGGAGACGGACAAGCTGGATGACCCGTCTTTCGAGGGAGCGATGCAACGCCTGTTTGACGAGCTGGAAGAGCGAGGGCTCAAGCGTACCGTCATGGCGGTGGGGCACAGAGTGGTAAACGGCATCGATAAGTTCACTCATCCGGTCCGCCTAACCGACAAGATCGTCGACGAGATCGAGGCGCTGAAGCCCTACGCCCCCTTGCACAACCCGCCGGCTGCCGCTGCTATGCGAGCCGCCATGAAGGTTATGCCTGAATTGCCTCAGGTAGCCGTCTTTGACACCGCATTTCACAGCACTATGCCCGAGTATGCCTTCCGCTACGCCGTACCCGATGACTGGTATCAAGACTACGGCGTCCGACGCTACGGCTTTCACGGCACTAGCTACAAGTACGTCAGCAATCGGGCCGCCCAACTCCTCAATATACCGATAGAAGATAGCGCTTTCGTCATCGCTCATATCGGCAGTGGCGCCTCGCTGGCGGCGGTGCTCAATGGTCAATCAGTCGATACCACCATGGGCTTCACCCCACTGGACGGTATCGTCATGTGTACTAGAGCCGGCTCAGTTGACCCGGCCATTATTCCTTATATGATGGATCGACTGGGCGAGAGTGCTGAGGAGATAATCGACGACTTGAACCACCGTTCGGGGCTACTCGGCATGTCAGGCTTTAGCAGCGACCAGCGAGAAGTCTCCGCCGCTGCTACCAAAGGCGACGAGAAGTCAGCCATCGCCATGGAGACACTGGCCTATAGTATAGCTAAGAATATTGCCGCTATGATGGTGGCACTACCCAGAGTAGATGCCCTCGTCTTCACCGCCGGTGCCGGTGAGAACGCCTCAGGGCTACGGGCAGGGATCGTCGAACACCTCAAGGTGTTTAACTATCAGATAGATAAAGATCAGAATAAGCGAATTCGGGGGCGCAACGGACTGGATGGAGTGATATCAGAGAAAGACACACCAGTGATCATGGCTATCCGTACCAACGAAGAGCTGGTTATCGCCGAAGAAACCGAGGCGGTGGTCAGCGGCAAGAAAGTAGCAGTCAAAGGCAAAGACACTAAGCTGGCCAAGCGACCACGCTTCACTCACCGCAATTGGAACGACGAGTAGCCTGCACCGGAGTCTAACGAAGAAAGTATGGCCGGCCTCAACGCCGGTCATATTTATATTTCAGAAGTAGGGTAAACTTCCACTACGCCTACGTCTAGTGGTCTGCTTGCTTCGTCTTCTTCTTGTCAGACAGGTAGCTATTCAGGCAAGAGCTAAAACCACCCAGCACCAGCACGATAGAGACAGGCAATAACCACCGACCATGATCTTCCACGACAGGCTTAGTCACAGCCCAGACAAGATAGAGAATCACATTGACTCGGTGACGCCCGCCATCGCTAAAGACTAGCGACATCAAGGCGTCTATGCCGCACAGGATAAACGGAATCAGCCCGATATAAAAGATGATCCGCCCCGTCTTGTTCGTCTCTAAGACTTTACCCAGCCAGCTCTTGTTAGCCTTCTTCTTACCATTCGGGTCATTGAGCCGGTTGACCTTACCAAGATGGCTGGCTTTCGCCACGAAGATATTATTCTCACCCGACTTAATCTGCTCCAGCACATCACTAACTATGACCGGGGTCTCGACATTGGGCAGGCTAGCCACCAGCTGGTAATGACGAGAGGGGTCTGATGCCTCGTGTGTCTGTATCCACTTGACGGCAGCGGGGTAGCTATCCGTCTTTGCCGCATCAACCAGCCGTCCTCTCTTGTCAATCGTGCCGATGCGATATGATATGTCGGCAGTCGGCATGACGCGGACGAAGATAGTCTTAGTCGGCTTCTTTAGCTCGTAGGCATAGACGTCGTCGCTATGCTTCTTCAGTGTCAACTCTTTGCTGACCCGGTGAGACTTTAGCTCGTCAGTAATTTGGTTTAGGTAGCTAGCTACCTGATTTCGCTTAATGACATATCCCGAGCTGGCGCTTACCGCTCCCCGCATTTTATCGACCGTCAATCGAAATAGTACAAAGACTAAGTCATCTGCCATCTCTTCTCCTTAAAAGTTACATAGTAGGGCAACAAAATAAGCTTTGGTTGGGATGGAGGGATTCGAACCCCCGAATACCAGGACCAAAACCTGGGGCCTTACCACTTGGCGACATCCCAATAAAGCTAATAAGATTATACACCATTCCGAGGTCGGTAAAAAAGGAAAATCCCCCTACTCGTAAGTAGGGGGGGTGGGGGTGGAGGGTGGATAGAGATGCCGGCGAGCCGGCACATAAAAAACATGTGCTAACCCGCCGGGGTAGTGCTAGCTCTTGAGGGCTTTCGCACTCAAGATTCTTTGGTCACCTAAGATTAGGTGACCATCCTTGCCGATGCCCCTAATAGGGGCGACAAGGATATACTCCTCCCCCTCTTTTGAGGGGGAGGAGTCTGCAGTCTCAGGAGATCTTTTGACCTCCTGGGGCTTCTTCTCCAGAGCGGCAATACGCCGCTCCAGATCGTCTTCCCGGGCTTTCGCCCGGGAGAGTGCCTGCTCTATCAGGGCGCTTTCCAGCGCCCTGACCAACTCTTCCCCAGCCTCGTTGAGGCTGGGAGTGGTCTCGTCGTGCTGGGGCTCGACTTCCGCCGAGCCCTTATTGATTGACCTAACACGCTGGTTCTCGTTCATGTTCCCTCCTAAGGAACGCAAGCCATCCGGTCTGTTACCGGATGCAACTTGATGGTATTACTCTAACACTTTATCTCTCTTTTGTCAAGCTTGGGCATAATAGAGCGGCTTTGCACCGAGATAGCAAGACCCGCCATTCTTCACCCAGCATCCTCAGCCATACTACATAGCTCTTGACTATTATTCATTATAGATATATTTTATCCACGATGGATATTAAATATCAGTTTAGGAGACCGTATGAAGCTAACTAAGAGCTTTGAGCAGGGGGTCTGCCTGATGGCGATCCTCGCCACTCAGGCTAAGGCTATCCCCGTCTCATCTCGCACTCTACAGCGACGCCTGCCGACATCTATGACTTATAGTCAGAAGTTGCTGCGCAAGCTGGTCGTCGCCGGTATCGTCAAATCAGTGCCGGGGAATAGTGGTGGATTCACCCTGGCTCGTCCCGTCGGGCAGATCTCCATCCTGGAGGTGGTCGAAGCACTGGAGGGCAGGGTAGACAGCTTTCCCAGCACAGGGCTCTTTAGTGCTATCTTTGCCGGCCAAACCGGCGCCAACGCTCACCAAGCCATAACTACAGCCGACCAGGCGGTACACCGTATCTTCATGACCGCCGATGCCGTCTGGCGACAGGTACTGAGCGAAGTAAATATCGGCGATATCATCGACCGGGTCATTTCGTCACATCGCCATTTGCCTCAGCTGGACTGGAACGACCCCGGCATCGAGACCAATGCTATCTTCACCATTAACCAAAAGGAGGTCACAGATGATTAAGGCGGAGCTCAAAAATATCCGACAGAGCAAGATGTTGCTAGTCACTACCATCGCTATTTGTTGTATCCCGGTGCTGTATGCCGTAGTTTTCCTAAAGGGTATCTGGGATCCATATAGCCACTTGGATCAGCTCAAGGTTGCCGTAGTCAATCAAGACCGGCCCGTGTCGTACCAAGGTAAGACGATGAACCTGGGGCAAAAGGTGGTCGATAGCCTGCACCGTAACCACACCTTCGACTGGCAGTTCGTTGACGAAGATGAAGCAAAGCAGGGAATGAAGGATAATAAATACTATCTGGCAGTGACCATCCCGACTGACTTCTCCCATAACGCCACCACCGTTACCCAGCTTGACCCGCAGCAGCTAAAGCTCCGCTATCAGACTAATGCTTCACTTAATTACCCGATCGAGACGGTAGCGAGTACGGCAGTCAGCCGGATCAAGTCGCAGATCTCCGCCGAGATTACCACCACCTATGCCAGCGCCTTGATAGATATTATCAAGCAGTCCGGACGAGGGCTTCAGACTGCTTCCGCCGGGGCAGGCGAGCTGAGTAGCGGAGCAGGCAAGCTGTCGGATGGATTAGTCCGACTATCTGGTGGCACTGACACCCTTGCTAAAGGCTCTCATCAGCTGGCTAGTGGCTCGGCTGTTCTGGCTAACGGAGTAGACCGGTTGGCTAATCAGACTTTAGACCTAGGCACGGGTATGAAAGCATCTTTGCCTCAGCTTGATCAGCTGAATAACGGCGCTAGTAGTCTCGCTAAGTCTCTTCAGCTAGCCGGTCAACAGGCCAAGACAGAACTAAACGGACTCGGTAGCAGCCTCATCGGGCTGGATCAGCTCAAGACGACCGCCGGCAGCAGCCTTGGTCATATCGGCACCGTCCTAAGCGACCCCGATATCCGGTTAGCTATAGCTAGGAAGGCGCAGAGTGGTAGCAACCCTCAGTTCACCCGGTCCGCCAAAGCCTTAGCGCAGCTGGACTTGGCTAAGCTCCAGGCTAGCCTGGCTCAATTGCCGGATGCTCAAACCACTACTAACCATTTTACTAAGCTGACTAATGGACTTGATCAGCTAACCCAAGGTGCCAACCAACTAGCCGATGGCACCAACCGCTTGGCAAGTCAGCTCCACCGGACTAGCGACCAGCTCAATAGCCCCTTGACCAAGGCAAAACTTCACCAGCTGGCGAGTGGGGTGAGTCGGCTAAATAGCGGCATTACCCGACTGGACGCCAACATACCGACGCTCAAGAATGGCGTAAATCAGCTAGCAAGCGGAGCAAATCAATTAGCTGATGGTAGCGAATTACTCCGAGCTAAGCTACAATCTGGTGCCGACACTATCGCCAAGACGCCACTGTCCGGCAAAACCGCTCGCCAGATTAGCCAGCCGGTCACCCTGGAGCATCAGCGCCAGAGTCAGGTTCCTAACTACGCCCACGGTCTGGCGCCGTACTTCTTCTCGGTCGCTATCTTCATCGGTTGTTTGGTCTTCTGCTCAATCTACCCAGTAGAACGCAAAGCTAACCGGCAGGGTAGTTGGCGAGGCTGGTATCTTAGCAAGGTCACCATCGGTGCCGGCGTCGCCACTGCTATGGCGCTGATCATGGGAG
>ERZ773063.548-NODE-548-length-24761-cov-7.347608_pt1 | contig 24761 bp, 27 predicted proteins | sample MGYA00580625_ERZ773063 | MGnify/ENA primary metagenome ERZ773063 (study PRJEB29015, sample SAMEA2738022) | human oral metagenome | biome: human oral; feature: human-associated habitat; material: dental | place: China | collected 2042 ... | reverse complement strand
GCCGCTTCAAGCTGCCGGTGCAGGTCTTCCAAAATCGCGGTGAGCGCCCCTGCATGTGCCTTGGTGTATTTCTCAAAAGCCTCATGCGAATCCAAAAGCCCATTGGCGATCCCCGCCGTATAGCGTTCCGCGTCGTCGCGCAATACTTCCAGCGCATAATCAAGGTTCTTGCTGATCTGCTCGATTTTCAGGCCGATCAGCTTATTCTTCAGCACTTTATCCAGCGCCGCCAGAATCTCCTCTTTCTTCTCCGCCGGGGCATTGGCCGCCAACTTCTGCCGCAGGACTTCATATTGCTGCTTTAGTTCTTCGGCTGGGATATTAAACACATCGCCAATGATAGCGTAGTAGTCCTTTAAGACCCCCTGCGCTTCTTTTTCAGACTGTTTGGCCTTCTGCAGCGCCTCATACCCGGCTTCCGTCGTCGCCTTAATCTGATCAGACAAAAGCGCGTTGTTACTGCGAAGATTCTCGGCACTCTCAATCCCTGCCGCAATGCACAGCTTTTGGAAGTCCACAATCGCGTCAAACTCGCCGCCATAGGCCGCCTCTACATCGTCCACATAGTTCGCGGGCGTATCGCCGCCATTTCGGCCCGAAGAATTGACCCCGGTATTTGCCCCAGTGAACATAAACGCATGGTTCTGCCCATAGACGATCCCGGCGTCCCCGGCCTTTGGAACGTACCCTTCGCCGGGGAAATGAAGCGCCCCCAGCCGCTCGGCCACTTCGTAAAGAGCCGGTACCCAGTCACGCATATCGTTGCCGCCGTCGCCGGTCGTATCGATACCGGCCTTTTGCAGGGCATCCTCAAGCCCTACGGCGTCCCACGATTTCGCTACCAGCTGCGTGCAGACCAATTCTTTATACGTGACGCCGCTATCGACCAATTCTTTTCCGGCCTTCGCTACGGCTTCACCTAATTCAGTCGCGCTGCCCGTCGCCGCACTCATCCCTTGTCCCATCACGGAGGGACGTGCCTTCACCTCAGAGATGACCCGTTTCACGTCATCAAGGCCTGCTGTTGCCTTATCAAGCGCCCGCTGCTCTTTCTCAAGAGCGATCTGCACAGCGCTGACGGCGGCCTCCCGCTCCTCGTCACTCTGGTACATTGCCTTTTCCGTCGCGGCGAGCTGGGCGGTAAGTTGATCTACTTTCGCCTGCTCTTCGTCCACCCTCGTCTGCGCCTCGGCAAGGCTCGCTTCCTGCCAGCCGATTGTGTTCTGCTTAAAGGAGAGGGTAATGCTTTCCAGGTGATTTTTATAAGCCTCAAGCTGTTCGTCTAAGGCCGCTTTTAGAAGCGCAATCTCCTGACGCAGGGCCGCCTGTGAAGCCTTGACTTGTTCACGAAGCGCCTTTTTTAATGCTTCTTCATCTTCATGTGGATGCCCAGTTACATCGTCCGGGTTAGGGCCGCTGCCGTCGTCTTTTTGCTTCTCTTTTTGCTTGAAGAGTTCCCTCCACTTTTCATCATCATCGTCGCCAAATGCGCTGTTTAACTTGTCTTTTAAAGCCTTGATCTGGTTATCAAAGGCTCCCGCCATAAAGGCTCCGCCTAAGGCACCTACCCCGGCAATGCCAAGCCCTAACGCTACGGGATGTTTTGCCAATGCACCAAGGGCCTGCGCGACATTGAACGCCATCTGTGCCAAGGTAGCGCCCTTAATGGCGTTCTTTATGGCAATATAGCCTCTGGCAACGAGGCCTACCGCTGTCCCCAGCGATTCTACCAACGTGATGATTTTACCAATGACAAACCAGCCCATCAGGGCATCTACCGTGAGACGGATCACTCCATCAATCTTGGTAAATTCTCCCTCTGTTGTCTCCAAATCAGGATTGATCACCTGTTCGAGGAAGTCGGCCGCTTGTACGAATCTACGGTGCCACGTCAATAGCGCTGATTCGATAGAAGCCACAAGTGGAGCGGCGTGAAGGAGCGCCTGCACAATATCCTTCGCGTAGCCTCCTGCCTGTTCAAAGAGTTCTACCGTTTCCTCTGACGGATACCAGCGATTATCCACGTCAAAGGATCCAAAGACTTCCATGACTTCGTGTGCCGTGCCTATGAGGCCGTCAAATCCGGCTTTCGCTTTGTCGATCATCTCTAAAATAAGAGGATTGACCTCAAAGCCTTCGTCGGATAGGCTGCCAAACTCGCCTTGCAGCCAGTCCATGAGGGCGCGAATTTCCGGCTTAAAAGCTTCCGTAAATTTTGCCGACGCTAATGTCCCGTATTCCTCCATCTGGCTCATAGCACCGGCGATAGTATCCGGGAATGCTGCTGCCGAATACTTGAAGCCTTCCAGCTTCTTCATGAGGAAGGCAAATAGCCCCTCGGTGGACTGTTGCGCCTTTTTAATCGCAGCGTCGTCAACCCCCAAGGCGGCAGCCAGCTGATCCGCAGCCGGGCGAATACCGCCTTGGATAAGGGCTCGAAGTTCCTGCAAATACTGCTGCTGCGGTAAGTTCATAGATTTTACCGCATTAACGCCGACTTTCGTAAACTCCCGAATCTGCTCCAAGGTCATCCCTTTCCCCATACCAGGAGCAAGTAACCCTTGGAACACGGTTACCAATTCGGAAGTCGTCGCCGAGGTCAAAATCGCGTCTTGGTTCAGCTCTTTCATGAGCTTGTCAGCGATTTTCAGCGCGTCACCGAACGCTATCGCCTGTCCGTTTATTTCTCCCATCGAAACGAGAGTACCCGCCATCCCAAGACGGCCGGATTCCATCATAGTCGCAAACCGAAAACCCGGCGCGGCGAAAGACGTGGCAAGACTTTTGATCTCACGCAGAATCCCAATAAGCCCTTGGGCGGCTAATGTTGCCTTGGCAATATCCCCCATCAGGCCATCAAATAAACCGCCATGGCCAATAGAGCCAATCCCTGCCATACTCGTATTGATACTGGCGCTGCTGGTTTTCGCTTGTGTTTCCAAGGTCTTAAGATAAGACATAACAGAGCGCATTTCGGAGAGAAATTGCCTGTCCTCTGCCGTGATTGTAACCTTAATGTCATTTGCCATCTCTTTCACCTCCCCCTAAGTTGTTTTTGCAGGGCGTCTAAATTTGCCCCGAAAGCTCCATTGACTCCGACCTGTACCGCTAAGATACGATCCGCTTCCCGTCTCATATCTTCCCGAAGGCACTTTTCTGCATATAAAGAAACTTCTCCCGCCGTGTATTCGTATAAGATATCATGCCGGGAATGCCCATGGGAAAGTAACAACTGAACAACGTCGCCAGCACTCAATTCCCAATTTTCTTCTTTTCCTCCTTGTTGTCCGACAGTTCCTGAATGAGCGGCCGGATATTTTCGGAGAAAAAATCCCGATTTACCTCGTAAACGGTGCGGGACAGCTTAATCACATCGTTCAGCATAAGCCCGCTTACCCAATCTTTATCCGTATTGGTCGCCGTTGTAATCAGCTCAGTCAGGGGATCAATAATAGCTTCAGGGTGTTCTTCTAAGCCAATCGCCCCAAAAGCTCCCGCCAAATTATCATCTTTCAGCGCAGCAGCAATCGCGGCGCTATTCTTCAACAGCAGCCGCACGATTGCTCCCAATGGTTTAGCCATATTAAAGGTTTGCACCCAAGTATACGGCTTTACCATAATAGATTGACCAGCAACTGTAATTTCTTTCCCCAGAGCCGCTGTAATGATCTCCATTTCCTTCTCTGCCGTCGTCTCTTCTTGAACAGTCGTATCTTTTTCGTTTGCCATAAAGAAACCTCCCTATAAATTAAGGGCGGCCAATATGCCGCCCCTGCTCTCATACACTTACTTGCTGCCAACCATAACGCCCGTTGTATCCGCCGGATAGTCCACCCGGTAGAATCGGCTGTCAGGATTGTCCGGATCAGCGTGTTCCTGATTAGCCAAAACGCTGGCCTTAATCTGTCGGCTTCCCCAGTCCTCACCAATAAGCGAATCGTCGCCATTGGGGGAGATAGACACATGATAGAAGGTATACGCTTTCTGGCGGCCATGAGACGGATCGTACTCAAAGCGAATTTCACCTTCAATCTTCTTCTTGACCCCAGCGTAGATGCGCGGAACAAACTGCTCTTCCACCTTGCAGCTCACCACAACAACTTCATCGTTACCCAATGCCGCCTTGACAGGGAAGCGCACCTTGCCGTTGATCACGTCCACGGAATCGGCCAAGTAGTCCTGATTTTCCACCAAATCATCCCCAGCCGGAGAAACAGTAATCTTCCATTCGTCGCCTACCTGATAATCCTGCCCACTGGTACCGGGCTTAAAGGTAACCTTTACACCCTCGCCAAGCGTCTGCGCATTGCCGGTCATCGTCACAGCGCTGCTGTAAGAGCCAGCCGTGCCCTTCTTCCAGACAAACTCCGCGTCGGTGATCGTTCCGGCGACCGCATTAGCCTTTTTAATCTTGACATAGTAAGCGTCTGCCGTAGTACCGGTATAGGTGCCACTGGTCGTCACTTTACCGGTAGAAGCCGTCATACCGCCCTGCGTATCCAGAGTAGGCGCTCCAATCGTGGCCGGGATACTGACCTTGCGCTTGACGACCAAATCCTTGTAATTGTAAGCTGGGGTTTTGCCGTCCACCATGATGAAGATTTCACTCCCCGGCGATACGGTAAATTCTACGTTCTTAATCTCCTTCGCCTCAATGTGCTTGATGGCGGCCTTGCCGTACATCGCCAGCGCATAGCGCAGGGGATCGGATTCGTCCATCGTAATCGTCAAATCCATATCCCGCTGCGTCTCCACCTCGGCCAGCTTTTCCCGCGTGCCTCGTGTAGCGTCGCGCTTGGAGATGGAATTGACCGTCCAGCTGGCCGTCGCTGCCGAGCAGTTACCCAGCGAGATAAAAGTATCGTTGGGGTTCGCTTCTTTGTCAAAATTGCGGAAGGAAAATTCTCCCGCGCCGACGTCAAAGTTGGCCGCGCTCTTTTCCGCACCGAGGCCGTAGGCAAACCGCTGTAAATCAAACTTCCTGTTTTCATTCATCTTCGTTTCCGCCTTTCCACTCAAATACTAAAATTAACTCGTTCCCATAATAGGGCCGAACCGCCGACCCTAAAGGCTCCACCCCCGTCGCCGATATCTTCACCGCGATCTTGAGATTGGTGAGGATGTAATCGTGCAGGCGCTTGATGTCCCGCAGGATGAGGTTTTGGATTCTATACTGCTCCTTAAACCCGTCCATAACCTTTGTTCCATCGGTTCGGTACTTGATGAGAAGATGAATAGCGACCCCGCCCGTCGTATTGACGACCTCCGCTGCGCCGCGCTCCGCTTCCCAGTCCACTTCGATGGAAGATCCCCGGTCACCCTTTGGTAAATCACCGATCACCCTGACCGTATACCCTATCGCGATATCCGGGATACTCTCCAAATAAGCGATGGTACTTTCCACGATGGGGAGCCACATCAATCTCATCAGCCTCGCCTCACTTTCGCCGTCAGGGGGAAGTTCTCACCCATATCCTTGCCGCTGTCGCCGGTAAATGTTTCGGCGCTGATACGCGCTTCCCAGCGCATGTACTCCTTTTCATAAATGGCTCGTTTACGTTCGTAGGCATCGTCCCCCGCCTGCAGGTTGCGTCCGTCCGTCATCGCGGACTGATTACGGGCGCAGACCATCAAGGCGTAAAAAAGGGCGAGTTGGCGAATAGGATAGGCGACCGGCGTCCGGATATGATCAGGTAGCACACCCAAGCGAGCGGCCAAACCGTTCACATAGTCCGTACTCTCCGCGACATCTTCATCCGTGAGCTGGTCTCTAAGCAGCACATCCCTGACCTCTTCCATGTTAAAATACACCGTCAGCCCCCCTTCCCAGATTGAATTGCCTTTTGAATATGACGGGCAAAAATCTTCCGTATTCGTTCCCGGCTCCGATCCGCTGCCTCATAGAGGAAACGGTCAGCCGGAGAACCTGGATGATTGACCAGCCGAGCAAAATGGAGCTTGCCGTCTGCTGCCCAGCGAAGGGCTTGCTTTCTCTTCGGGCGAATCTGGTATCGCTCTTTTGTCGGACCATAAATGCCGGTCGGCTCGTGAACAAAAACGCCGTAAGGCGCAGCGTCGGATATCTTAACAACGCCCACCAGTGAACCCCGTTCCAGTCGATATTCAATCGATCGTTCCAGTACGCCGGTTCTTGAAGTAAATTGATGCCTCGCCCGCGCCTCACTTTGCACCAAGCGGCAGGATTCTAATAGCCCCCTTCGCACTGCTTCCGCCGTCTTACTCCTACCTATTTCACCTATCGTCCGCAGGGCCGCTTTGGCATCAAACTCAACGCGGATATCCATCATTTACCGCCTTTGCTGCGTCCCTTGCCAGCCGGTTTCGCTTCATCCTCCGGCTTGTCCTCTGCTTTGTCCTCCGAAGTTCCTTCCACCTTGTCTTCTGGCACATTGTCTTTGGTCTCTTTGTCTTCCGGTTCCTCGCTGACGGTCGCCGCATAGCCCAAAGCCTCAAACTCTTCCACACGTTGGACGTCAACGACAATCTCTTCGCCGTCTTTATAAAGTGTAATCGTTTCCGTATTCATCCCGTTGCTCCTTTCTCAAAACACGCCGGATAATGCTCCTTAATCCGGCTTAACTCCAATTCCGCCGCCGTCATAATCCCCACCGTTTCCGGCATGGTACGGCAGGAGACGAACAATTCCCCGTCCGCCTCCATAAACGCCGTATCAGGATCATAATGCAGACAGCCCTCACACACCATATCGGCCACCGTCGAAACAGCGGCACAGACGAGGTTATTCCCACGCGCTGCGCCATATTCCGACGCGTGACCCACGATATGGAGCGCCACGCGATCCTTATTACGCTCTATGCTGTACCGTACCATAGCCTTAGCCAAGGATGCGGCAAGCCAGCTCGGGAATCATCGTCTTAACCCCGCACAAAAGGTCAATCGAGCAGATATCGCGCTTGAGCTTGATATCGTAATCGAACACAACCCGTAGCGAAATACCGCCGTCGCTGATGATCGCATACTGCGAATCGGCAACGCCCAGAGGCTTAGAGAGCGGCCGCGTGACGAGGGTGAAGGCGTTCCGATGGAAGGCCATGCTGGCGGTATGATCCTTGACGAGGGTTACCACCGTATTGGCGGCAAAGTCCTGACGCGCCGCCGGGTAGAAGGATACCGTAACCGAGTTCCCTGCGGCGTCCGCGTCTTTCGTGACGACGTAAGGCCGCGAATCCCCAGCCAGCGTGAAGATCGTTCCCTTTTTAATCTTGCCCGTCAACGTGCCGTCGGTGAAGGTCGCCACGTTGGCGTCCTTTTTCACGATAGCCGAAAGCTTCATCGTCGGAGAAGCCGACAGGTTACCGTTCTCGTGGCGGCAGATGTTCTGATCCATGTAGAAATCAAAGCCGAACTTGCGGCCGAGCTGCGCGTTGATGATGGCGCTCGTCTCTCCCGTATGCCCGACCGAATTAAACGCGTCCAGCTCCAAGAGCTTCGCGTCTGCCGCCGTATCGAGGACGGCCATGCGTCCGGCCATGGGGACCTTGTTGTCGTTCATTTCTTTGCGAACAGAGGTGATAGCGCTGACGCTCGCCGGGGTATTGCCCGGGGTACCGACGAAGTAAGGCACATCCTCATAGCAGTGGCAAATCTTCTCGTCAATCGCCTGTTCAATCGACGTAACCGCCGGTGCGATGAGCTGCTGGGAGAAGTCGTTAATGTCGAGGCTGAGTTCCTTCGACGTAATGCCGAAGGACACATCGAAGATACTGTCCAGAACGACCGGCACCTTGCCTTCAACGGCGTTCTGGATCTTGATCCCCGTCGTCTGGTCAAAGAGATCGACCTGGAAATTCGCGGGCCGACGCACCATGACGGTATCGCCGACTTCGGCAAATTCGTTGTCATAGTCGCGGCTAACGAGCTGGGACATGACAGTGTTGTTCTTCAACACCATCAGGGCCTCACGCGCCACGTGCATAGGCGTCAAAAATTCGTTGTCCGCGAACCGCTGCAAATCAAAACGTACTTTCTTATTCATTGTCATTTCCTCCTTAGATTTTGCCTTCTTTACGAAGTTTCTCATATTCCGACTGCGACATCTTGGTGAAGTCTACCTTGCCGCCCGGGCTTCCGCCGGAGCCGCCGCCCGCGTTCTGGTTGTTCGCCAAAAGGCGCGGGTGCTTTTCAAAGAACATCTTCACGCCTTCCTCGACCGTGACCTCCGTGCCGTCTTCCGTCGGATAAACCGGCGTTTCATCGTCAAGGATTTTCACTTTGTCGCGGAAGATTGGAACCAGCGCCTCGTATTCCAAAGCGCCGCTCGCCTTAAGCGCCCGTTCCACCGCCGCGTCGCGGATGATGGTGTGAATGCGCCCCAAACGTTCTTCAGCAATCTTCTTCTGTTCGTCGCGCTCTTTCTCCAGCGCCGCCCGTCCCCTGGTCAGGTCGTTGATCTGGCTCTGGAGCTTCGCCGCATCGACGCCGCCGGTCTTCGACTTCTGGGCCTCTTTCAAGGCCTCAATCGCTGCGTCCAAATCCTCGGTATCCACGGGGATCCCATTGAAATCCAAGAGCTTGTTGAATTTCGCCAGCGCAGTATCCCGCTCTGTCGTCAAGGTCTTCTCGCTCCCCGTGAGTTTGGTGATTTTTGCGTTCAGCTTGGCGATGTCGCTCTTGGCTTTTTTGTCCGCCGTGACGAGCTGGTTCAGCCCTGCCACATAGGCGTCCCCACCATCGAGGCCCGAAAGTGCCACCGTGATTTCATCAACGCTTTTCGCTGCGTCGCCGCCGGAGCTGCTGTCATCGAAGCGTTGCACGTTAAACGCCAAACTCCACTTCTTTTTTGTCTCTCGCATATTCTTCCTCCTCTTTCTGATACGCATAAAAATAGGCCGCAACTATGCGGCCTTAGGACAATCTCTTGTCCTATTCATTTGTCTCGCCTCCTTCACATCTCCTCATAAGTCGCTTCAAAAATATCCGGCTTACAGGGATAAATTTCGCCCTGAACGCCTTGGATGATGTAATCGCCGACACTGGCATGATGTTCCCCTTCCAGCGTCTTTATATAGAGCTCTGGCCCCCGAAAGAACATCGTTCCTTCCTGATAAGCCTTGACTGCCCAATCCGGGACGTAGTATTTCCCCTTGTGGTTCATCAGGTCGCCGTCGTAAAGAAAGGCTTCGATGATGACCGGCTTCTTCCGATACTTAGCCATGATCTTTCCTCCTCACTGATAGCGCTTCCACTGATTGATGAATATCCGGGCAAAGCGTGCCGCTTCCTTCTCCAACGCTTCCTCGGACTGCGCAATGAGCGGCGCGGTGCCTTGGCAGATGACAAAACCCTTGTCCTGCCGTTTTTCTGCCGCCTCGGCATCGCTGGTAAGGTAGCGTTTTCGCTCCTCATGCCACAGATAAAACCGGCACAATTCGCTATACAGCACGCCTAATACCCGATCCGGCACAGTGGTAAAAGCGGCGGTCTCCACTACATACCGCACAGGATCATCCTCATGCTCGCCCTTTATCACGCGCATGATCCCCGCTTCCGCCAGACGCTTTGCCACCGTCTCCGGCGCTCGGCAGTCCGGCAAAAGCCGCAGTAGTTCTTCTCTCGATGTACTATGCAAATCCTCACCTCCCTAAATCCTCTGTGTTCCTCTGCCGATAGAGCAGGAGCATGGTTTTGGCCATGCGCTCCACGGTTCGCTCCCATAAGTCATGGCGCAGCTTGTCCTCTTGCTCCGGCTCAAAAATGGCAAAATGCAGATGCAGGAGTTCATGCACCAGCACCTTTTCCAAGTCATAAGGGAACGGTGTATCCAGCTTGGCGTCCACATCCAGCAGATGAATAATGGCCTGCCCGGTGGAAATATCGTAGAACACCTCTCCTTGACGGTCTTCTTCGCTAAACTCCCGCGCCGAAAATAGCTCTACATGGATATCCCAGTCCCTAAGCCTTAGGAGCGCCTGCCATTTTTGGCAAAGATCATCAACCGTTTTTTCTGTTCGCACGCGCACCCCTCCTAAAAATGGGCATAAGAAAAGCACTGTGCATAATTCTCACAGTGCTTTTACAGTCTGGCTACGTCTCTTTTATGCAGGTACTTCCGTAATTGACTTGATAAAGTTTCCCTCAAGAACCACATACTCAAATGCGGGATCGTTGAGCACTTTGACATCATAAGCCCAGTCATCTTCATCTTCTGCGAAGCGGATCGGCTTACAAAGCAAGCTTTCATCTTCAACAGTGATAATCCGCGCCAGATTTTTCCGATACTGGATTTCTCTCAATTTCCGTATTTTTTCCAATGAAGTCATTTGCTCACATCCCTTCTGGATAAATGGGATAAACATGTGTCCCTTTTTTTGAGTATACAATTTTCACCCATGTGGTGTCAAGATACTTGCGTTCTTTTATATCCCAATATTGCCCAACAATAAATCCAGCATCCACAACCTCTCTTGGCCTCCCATCTTTCTTACTTGGTGCGCTAATACCAGTTTTATGATATTGACGCACAAACTTTTGTGGATCTACCCCATGTGCAAGAATACTCGGCTTCATATCGTCCGCTTCCAGCTTTTCAGCGTATTGCTTGTACTCTTTCGTGCCTAAGATATGTCGATTCTGAACTTGCCGCCGGATCGTGAGATTGTATGGGCTTCCGTCAAAAAGAGTATCCGGGATTTTCCCGCCTGCGAACAACTGCAAATCAAACTTAAAATCATTTAAGCTCAATCGGCTCTTCGGCTTCCTGAACCCGTCCCACCCGCGAAGGAGCTTCTGCCAATCACCGCCCGCTTCGTAGGCTTGCAGCCCATCTTCGCCAAAAAGCGCCAGCTTCTTCCGTTCATCGAGAGAATCAATGTATTCCCTCGCTCCATCTGGGTCTACCTCTTCCCCTTCTTGCTCCCACGAAAAAACCTCTTCCAGCATACACATGCAATGCGGATGCCGGGGAATACTCGGCACTTTATCCTTGGGATATATCCCTTTCCCATATCCGACGTTCATGTTAGCGCAGACATCGCACTGATCAAAGGGGCAGCGATAATGACGGCTCGACAGTCGCCAGCGATATCCCCAGACATCGGAATCGTCCTCCCGGGCGGCGACATACCCATCAAACCACGCCCGAGCCGCTTCCGTGCGAGCCATACGTTCCGCTTGGTATCGTGTCGTTTCCTCTATCGCTGTCCGGGCCGCCCTCTCAATAGCTGTTTCGCTAAGTTCGTCCGCTGTACAGGCGTCCACAAACTCATTGTACGCCGCCTCAAGTGGCTTCGTTTTCATGGAGTGCGTATATTGCTGTATTTTCCTCGCTTTCTTGCGCAGGCCATCGAGGATTTCTTCATCGCCATCGACAGCCCGCCTCGCCATCTGTAAAACCTTATTCAGGTCTTTTCGCAGCACCGCCTGATCCAGTACCCCTTGCCCGCTGTTATAGCCATCGTAGATATCCATGGCCATCTCTGCCACCGTCTTGGCTTGCTTCATCGCGCTGGCAATAGCAGTGACAACATTCTGCCGTACCTTGAGCGTATGCAGGCGCTCGGAAAGCTTCATCTTGTCTCCCGTCCATGGTGTAGACATCAGCTTATCCTTAATGGCTTTTTCTGAGGCTGAGGTGACGAATTTCGGTAGCACGCCATATCCGGCGCAGGCGGCCAAAAACAGCACATTGGAAACAGCTTTCGCGTTAGCGCCGAGGAAACCGGCTTCCTTTACGGCATCCTCGACAGCCTTAATCATGGGGGTGCCATCCTTGAGCTTCGCCAAGATCCGCTCGACGAGCGCATCCCCCAGCGCCAGATATTCTTTTCGATAATCCTTTAGGATATCCCGGACAGCTTCTTGAAAATCCTGCGCCTTAAAATCATCCGCCATCGCTTATTCCTCGCTCTGTTCATGTTCAGCCTTATCCGCCGTCTCCTCAATATCCCTAATGATTTCGTCGTAGCGTTTATCATCGACATCAGCAAAGTATACCTCTGCCGCCTTTCGGTTGATCTCCCGCGTCACAATCTCACCACCGACAGCCAAATCTTTCATCTGCTGCGCTTTAGCCAATTCATCCTCAATATCAGTGATGTTAAATGTGCGCGGATACTTGATTTTTAGCTCTTTGATTTCAATCCCTGCCCATTTCGCAAAGAGATTGAATATCCGAATTTCCGCGGTCTCGCAGTTTTCCGCCATGTCGGCCAAATGGTTTGTGGTCTCCTCAAAGTCCCATTGCTTAGCCACCCCAGAGGCTTTCGTTTCCACGCCGACGACGCTGGTAAGCCCTGCCTGTCGGAACATGTCGTCAATGATATCCTTAATCTCTTGTTGGAGCGTCTGCACCGGCTCCAAAGGCGGAGCAATAAAATTCGGCAACGCACCGGCGGCGGCGTCAACCACCAGCATGTTGCCCGTCCCCATGGTTAAACCAAGCGGTTTCCCTTCTTCATCCGTTTGCTTTAGCTCCGTAGCGCTCTGCCGCGTAGCCGGATAAACCAGCACAGGGAAACACTGATTTCTCAATATCTCCCGCTTTTCACTGTCCCGATTGAAGACATCGCGATTTCCCTTGGCGATATGGAGCATGTCCGGCACCGGGAGCGGATCGTTGGTATCCTCATCGACCGACGAAAGGGTAACGACCGGGAGCATACCGAGACCATGTAGTCCCTCTCGCACCTTTTCCGCTTTATTCCCGCTCTTGCACGCCCAGCCCGTTTCCGTCCATGTCCATTCTTCCATATCACCGATGCCGGTCATGTCCCCCTTGCTTTGCTTAACGCGCAGTTTGTAAGAGAGTTTCACAAATCTTCCCCAGCGGTCTGTTTCGTAATCAGTGATTTGGTTAGGGCAAACTATGTAGAGATATGGGAAGCGCCGCATATCAAGGGCGTCCGCCCGGTTTATCACCTGCTCTTCCTCTGCATAATTGTCCATAACAATAAAGACACGGCCATAGAGCCGTGCCCATTTCGTTGCCTTTTTCATGAATGCATTGAGAGGCGTCTTTTGGCCGTCCACATCCTCTACAAACTTTTTCAGCATTTCATTTTCCGCGAAATCCCGGACGATAGTCTTCTTGAAGATCGGGTTCGTCAGCGCCTTGATAATTACTTTGACGAAGTTTGAGTATCGCGCCATTTCCTTTCTAACCATGAAATCTGCCATATCCTCACGGCTATGCTGAAAAAGGTACTCGCCGCTGTCGAAGCCGCCGCCGCCCGTGTAGGCGTCGTGCAGCAGGGTATATTCATCAATGGTAATCGGTAAAACGCTCATGTTGACACCTTCTCGTTTAATATAGTTTATGCCGCCCGAAGAAAGGCTTCATCGGCTCCGTGATGTCGTCGTTCAGCATATAATGCACCGCATCAATCGTGTGATCGTCCTTGTCAGGGTATTTGCTCTTGAAATTGCCGTGTCGATCCTGCTCTAATTCGTAGGCCACAAACTCCCGAGCTGCATTTGGGCATCGCACCGGGTCAATGATGATCTCTTCAATGTCACTGCTCATGAACGCATATCCTTCGGTACGGGAACCGTTGTACTTCTCGCAACCGAGCGCGTTAATTCCATGATCCTGCAAATAGGCCACCGACTTCGGCTCTGAATTATCGCAGTAAACAAGCTGATTGAGTGTATTTTCCTCTTGTATCCACTCCGCCGCCTGCCGGTTGCTTACGTCAAGGCCATATCGCTCGTGAAATAGGTACAGGCGCAGGTGCTTTCGGTCATAATTTCCGACAAGATAGGCAAAAGGATCGTAGGCGTAGCCCCAGTCTAAGCCGCGACGCAGGCTGTCAAAGCCGCGTATCTCTTCGTCGGTAATCGCTTGCAGCTTGACGTTACGAAAGACCTCGCCGCCGGTTCCAGTGGCTTCCCCGCCGTACATCCATGCCCATTTTTGCGGATTCGTCCGCCGCACATATTCGGCGGCGCTTATAAACGGCTCTCCGAGCCATGCTTGCGGCACTGTCTCATACGTGCTTTTATGGACGATTTTATCTTCTCGCGGCAGGACAGCCTCACTGTTGACCCAGACGTTTTTGCTTTTCGGTGGATTGTACGAATAAAAACTCCAGAAAAGATCCCCGCCGCGCATGAGAGAGGCGTTGATGGTGTCAATATCATCCATGCACTCAAATTCTGCCGTCTCTTCGTACCAGATGTACGCAAAATAGCCCTTATCCGTCTTGATGGACTTGCTCTTTACCGGGTCGTCCGCCCCGCGAAAGAGAATGCGCTGCCCAGTCGGTTTATAAACGAGCTGAAGCGGGCTCATCTGTATCTTCCAAAGCGATAAGACGCCGAGCCGGTCAAGACTCCATATAATCTGCGAGAACACGCTGTCACGAAGATACGCGCCATAGCGGCGAAAGACAATCGCGTTGCGTTCCGGGTGTACCATCATCCCTAATGGAATTTCTCCGCTGATAAATGTAGACTTCGCCGATCCACGACCACCAGAGAGCCAGTAGTGTGTGTGATTATGCTCCAAGACATCCCAATGTAAACCGTAAAAAGACGGCGCGATAAGGTCGGTTAATCTGCATTCTGTCACGCATGATCACCATCCTCTGGCTTGGGAATATCGTTGATGATATGCACCGCCGCCTCTGCGCTGCCGCCCGTCTCATAGGGTTCTTTCATAATACGGTGCTTCGCTTCAATCGCCCGAATTTTCTTCTCCTGCACCCGGGTCAGAGCCTCTTCAATGTGAAGGATCTTATCTAAAAGCAACTTCGTGCGGATGGTTTGCCCCACCAGCACTTTTCTCTCTTCTGTGATTTTTTCCTGACGTGTTTCTCCTGTCACCTCGTCGTAAATCTCAACGATAGCAGGCACGCCACGGACCTTATAGGCGTCCTCTTTTTCCGCTAAGTCCTTTTGCTTCTTTAGCTCGTTGAGATACGTCAACATACGCCGCTCCCGATACGTCAGCAGTCGGATATCCTCGTCAATCTGTGCTATCGGGCTGGTATCGATCGCCTCAAAAAGGGCCCTTTCTTTTTCATCCATCGTATCCAGCCAAATGGTCTGGTATTCGCCGGTCTTGACGCCGTTGGTGTTGCGCCGGTAGCCATCAGGCCGATGGGGTCGCGCTGCGTTCTTATTTCCCTTCGGTGCGCCGTGTCCGACAGCGTTTTTGTTACCGTAAGGTGCGCCTGTTTTTTTGGTAACGTTACCCATGTTACCGTTACCAATGTTACCATCCAGCGACCACTTATCCTGTGATTTCCACTTGCGAATCAGCCCATCGGAGACGCCAACCCGCTCCGCAATCTCCTTTAAGCTGATATCGCCTTTATAGCCTCTCCATATTTCATACGCCTTATTTCGGTTCTCGCTACGCTTCGCCATCTACATGCTCACCACCGTCCTTATCGTTCTCGCCGCTATCCCTTTTGCAGTGACAAGTCCATCTCAATGAGCTGCCTGAGATCGGACACTGAATTGATAACGATGCGCCCTTGCTGAAAATCTTGAATCCATTTCGATATCCCCGCCTGCACGATTTTTCTATACTTATCCCTTGTCCCGCGTATGTTCGCTTCCTTCTCCGCTTCATAAGCGGCCAAAAGTTCCTCTTGGTTTCTCGGAATAGTAAATTTCCCCCTGGTCAAATTCGCTAACCTCCTATATAATAGAGATTAACGAACATGTGTACGAGGAAGGCAGTCGTTTCCTACGGCCAGTAGTGTTGTTCTGCCAACCCCGCCCAGTTCGTCGGCAGGCGTGAAAACGCCTGTCTTTTGCTTTTTATGAGAGTTTTTCCGCCGTTTGTCCTGTGAATGCTTCCCAGCGCCGGAGAATAACGTCGGCGTAAATCGGATCAATCTCCATCGTGTAACAACTGCGCCCAGTCTGCTCAGCGGCCATGAGTGTCGAACCACTGCCACCAAAGCTGTCCAAAACAATCTCTTCTGGTCGGCTGCTGTTCTGTATCGCGCGGGCGCAGAGGGGAATGGGCTTCATCGTTGGATGGTCGCCATTCCGAATGGGTTTCTCAAACCGCCACGTCGTCATAAGCGCGTCGTTTGCCAGTGATATGACCGCAGCCTCTTTCGCCCGAATAACCACTTGTTCAGCCCCAATAGTAACGCAAATAAGCTGCGTATCCCCGTCAGACCTAATCGTGATCGGCGAATCTTCCAAGATTGTCCCCTGCCGCCGCCCACCATAGAATGCATGGGAGCCATCGGTGCGCCAGCCATAAAGAATAGGCTCATGCTGCCACTGGTAGTCCTGCCGCCCTATGACAAACTGATTTTTAACCCAGATCAGGCATTGTTTCAATGTCCAGCCTGCCGCGGTCATAGCCTCGCGAAACTCGTTTCCTGCACTATCAGCGTGACAAATATAGATCGCCGCGCCGGGACGAGCCGACGAATACAGGCATGAAAAAGCTACTGTGAGAAATGATTGAAACTGAGATGCCGACATATTGTCGTTTTTGATTGTCATCTTATCCTTGGTATCCCCATGATAATTGACATTGTAGGGTGGATCGGTAAATATGACTGCGGCCTTTTGGCCATCCATCAACCGCCTCATATCTTCCGGCTTTGTAGCGTCACCGCACATCAGCCGATGCCGTCCCAAGCGCCACACCTCGCCATAAGATGATCGCGGTGCTTTAACCGCTTCCTCAGCTGCGGCTACAGCGTCAAAGCCATCGTCTTTCACCGTTTCCTGCCGAATATCCGCCAGGATATTATCCAACTGTTTCCCAGTGTAGCCGGTCAAATCAGTATCAAAATCCATACCATCCAACTCATGGAGCAACCCGGCCAGTTCGTCATTATCAATCTCCGCCAGCTCGGCAATGCGGTTGTCTGCGATGAGATCGGCCCATTCTTCAGCGTCCGAAGCATACTCTTGCCGATCAATAGGGACCTTACAGCCAAGCAAGAGAGCCGCTTGCAAACGCCCATGTCCGCGGACAACGAAGCCAGAGCGATTTGATACCGTGACCGGCGCACGCCAACCTTGGCTTTGAATAATCTTCGCCAGAAGTTCAATCTGCTTCTTCGGATGATGGTTCGGATTGCGCGGATTTGGCGTCAATAGCGCCGGATCAATGACTTCCGTATAAGCACAGTGAACTTGTACCTCCATTGATACACCTCCCTCGCGCACATACAAAAAGGACACCGCCGCAGCAGTGTCCTCTGGGGCGTCGCCTCAGCTTGCCCCTGTGCCCGTGTATTCCTACGCTACCATCATATCACATCCGCAAGTCAAAAAACGCACCATTTTTGCCGTAAAAATACCCGTTGAAATGCCGTGATTTTACCCGTTAAAATACCCGTTTCGTTTCGAGTTATCCACAACCTACCCAGCAAACACGAATGACAGTTGTTCCGGCACGGTTCGCGGTCCGAAGAGCATAAACGCCACAGAGCGCAGAGCTTTTCCCCCACGCTCCCGCGCCCACTTCTCGCTATAATGATGTTCGTGCCCGATAGCCAGCCAGCTTTTACCATCAATGTAAAAACATTGGATCAGCATTCGGTCAACGTCTCCCAGCGCCCCTACCGCCCGATCTATCTTATCTACCATCCGCTGCACCTCTGCGCGGTTTGCCGTCAGGTCAGCAATCGCTTTCTCTCGCCGTATTCTGCGCTCTGCCGCACCTTCGACGGAGTTAAGTTCCGGGGTGCCGCCAAGAGGAGTGTCGCCATATTTCGCAATCGCAGATCCAACATCATCAGCGGCAGACAGCGCCAAGCGGTGGCTTTCAATGTCCGCCGTCATGTTCTCAATCGCTATCTTAAATTCGTTGTAACTCTTGAGATACCGCCGCGTCATGCTGATGTAGTCGTTATAACGTTTCATCCTCTTGCCCCCTTATTATTCTCCGTCAAGTTATTTATTCGCCAAAGTATCCGCGCTTGCGGTTCTTCTCGTTCACGCGCTCTTGCAGCCGCTCCCGCGCCGCCTCATCATACCCAAGCGTGTCAAGCCACGACACGCAAACCGTGATGACGTCTGTCAGCTCTTCGGATAATTTATTCTTAACATAAACATCTGCCCCTGCCTCTAAAACATTCGCTTCTGCAATAACCTCTTGCGTTTCTTCTGCTAATTTCGCCACCCATTCAAGCGTGGACGCGCTTCTAAACTTCCGGCACGGAACAGGAATAATCACTGCCACCCCCGCCCTTGCCGGCTCCGCCTCCAACTCCTCGATCCGTTCCTGCTGCTTATGCAGCATTGCCACCGCTTCGTCCATATTCTCTGCAAAATAATTGATTTTTGCGTGTTCCTTTGTTCCCATGATTACCTCATCCTCCGTTCCCGCCAACAAAAGCCCATACGATTCGACGTGATATTCCCAAAGTTTCTGTTCGTAATAAACTATCCCCCAGCAATTCCGCCCTTCCACAACGCCAAAAGCGTTTTCAACCTTCGCCGGGTTCGCCGGAATAGTATCTGGCCCCGGCGGCTTCAAAAGGCAATAATATTTATATAACGTCTTTCTCATGATTATCCTCCTCACACGTCGCTCTCATCCTCAAGCTTCATAAAGCACATCCAATGCGTGTTCATGTTCTTCCCGCTACGGTGTCCAAAGAGCGGCTCCGCCCCTATTGCTTCCAAAACCTTTTTCAGCGGGATTTCTACCTCGCTCCACTTAAACACCAGCGTCCCGTTCGGCTTCAACACGCGCCAACAAGGAAGTCAAACAGTGTCGGAGCTGCCTGCTTTTCTTCCTCCGCTTTCAGATAGCCCACACCATCGCGAAAATAGTCCGCATTGAGCTCCGTTGCCATACCGCGCCGCCCAAGTTTCAGCGCGCAGAGCGGTACGGTCATCAGGCCGCCGAACGGGTCAAAGATGAGGTCTCCCGCATTGCTGTACCGCTCGATCAGGCGATCGACAATATCAAATTGCAGGGGGCATACATGGAGCTGTTTGCCCTTCTGCGCCTGCAGAGTGTTCATGGTCCGCATGCGGTTGATATCGTCCCAGACTTCATCCGTCCAACTGCCGGGCGCAACGACCATAAAGGTGGCGGGCAGTTTCTTGTCCTTGTCAAGGCGTTCCGCCATCGCGACATGCTCCTCATAGTTATAGACACTCTCGCGGCTGTATTTGCGATAGACGCGCTGAAGGTCGGTCACGGGGAAGCTCATAACCTCCTCTTTCGTGAGCGGGCGGTCGCCGCTGCTGCGCCAGTACCCGTGGGCATCGATCTGCCACCGCCCGCGCGTATAGTCTGCCTTGCTCTTTTTGACCGGATCATCTGCGTACGCCTTGGAGGTATCCGTGGGGAGCTTTCGGAACAACAGGATGTACTCAGGGCACCCGACGCCCATCTTGCTTCCATCCTTGCACTGCTCCGTCCAGCCGAGGCGGTAGGTCTGATTGTTCTCGCGCACGACGTCGGTCACAACGGTGATCATGCCGAAATATTGAAAGCCGTGCCCCATGTAGTGCTCGATGCAGAGCGCATGGAACGGCTCAATGGTCGGCATCCCCGTCCCTGTGGCATTTCCAAAAAGCACGCGGTCTTTGACATGGCAAGCGAATACCCGCCCGGGCTTTAATATGCGCAGAAGCTCAGGACTTAGATAATCCATCTGCTCAAAGAATCGTGCCGTGTCCTCGTTGTGCCCGAAATCGTTATAACTTGCCGTGTATTCGTAATGATTGGAAAACGGAATCGACGTGACAATTTCATCTACGGAGTTTTCCGCCATCTTCTTTGTTTCCTCAATGCAATCGTTGTGTATGGCCGTCCAGCCATCGCCTTTTACTACCACACGCTCAACTCCTATGCTGCGACCCATCTCTTGTGCTGCGTTCGCACCGCCAAGGCCATATTTTTTGATGATATCCTCCATCTTTTGTGTCAATTCGTTGTATTGCGTCCATTTGTGCTGCAATACTTTGAGAATTTCCTGCTCGCTGTCCATGTAGATAATATCCACAATGACCTTATGCGGCTGCAAAAACCTGTGACAGCGGTGAATCGCTTGGATAAAATCATTGAACTCATAGTCAATTCCGAGAAAAATCATGCGATGACAATGCCGCTGAAAGTTGCAGCCGCTCCCCGAGAGCTCTTTTTTCGTCGCAAGGATGCGGAATTTGCCGTCAGAGAAGTCGATCGTGTTTCGTTCGCGTACGTCCATGTCCTGTGATCCGTAGATTTCTCGCGCCTCCGGCAGTGCCTTCTTGATTGCGCGGCGCTCCGCCTCGAGGTCGTGCCAGATGATGAAATTATCTTCCGGTGAGCCATCGATGATTCGTTTTGCCTCCGCCATGCGGATGTCAATACTCTCCCGCTTTTCCCGCGCGGCTTCTTTGAGGCCCTGTGCCGCGTCATGAAACATTTTGATCTGGCCGTCTTTCTCCTCTATCAATTCTGCTGGCCGTCCGAGCTTGTGATAGCGCACATCGAGTTCCGGCAGATCATAGCCGGTATCGTCATAGCCGAGATTCGACGGCTTTTGAATAAAGAGCGCCCATGTCGATAGCCACAGCCAGAATTCCTTTTCCTTGTGCGGGTAGAGCGTCAGATTATTTGCCTTCGTGCTGTCGCGTTTGAAAAAGCGCGTGAGTGCCTGCCCTGTATCCATGATCTCAAGGTAACCCGAATAGTGGATCAGCTCCTTGTATCTATTGGGGGACGGCGTCGCCGTGGATACGAGCTTATACGGAACACCGCGGAATTTATCAAGGAACGTCTGATATGTCTTGCTCCCAAAGGAGCGCAAGACTGCCGCTTCGTCAAGCGACGTGCCCGAGAATGCATCTGGACGAATATCGCCGTCACGGACGCGCTCGTAATTTGTTATCATCAACCATCCGGGGGCGGCCTCCACCTCCGCCATATTGCGCGCATAGACAGGCGGATCCATATGCAGCAGATTTTCGGCGTCACGCATGAACTCTTGTTTGACGCCCAACGGGCAGATAATCAGCATTTTCCCGCCCTTGTGCGCGTGAATGAGTCGGCACCATTCAAGTTGCATGATGGTCTTACCGAGCCCAAACGCGGCGAAGATTGCCCGACGCCCGCCCTGCACCGCCCACATGACAATATCCCGCTGGTGCGGCTTCAACACGTCGCTGATTTCCCCTTTATCGATGCCAATCCCGCTTTTTGGTGCAATGACCATCTTAGATTTCAAAAATTCGATGTAATCTGTTTTCATAGTCCCCCGTCTCCTTAATTTCTTCGTTCATCCTTTCCATATGTTCAGATAACCAGCGGATCTGCGCCATATCTTCCTTGTTTGATTTGCCTCTCCACATACGGGTCAAGCGCTTCTCCGACCTCAAGCGGCATTATCGCAATCTCCACTCGTGGCCGAGCCTTATCTATCCCCGCGATCTCCGTACCATCCCAGCTCGTGATTATTCGGTCGTCGGAGAGCAGCCATTCCTTGACCGTCACCATCTTCCCGCCAATCTTCCGGCGCTCATCGCTGATGATGTCCGCCGTCGCTTGCATAAGTCCCACTAAGTCCGGCCAATGCGCCCGATCCTTGAGATAATATCGACACGTCAGCCGCACCGGCAACGTGTAGTGAGGCAGCCGCCCCAGTGCCATCAGCATTTCCCGGCAGTGCCTTTCGTAGGCGCGATATGCGGCGCTCGGAAGGATATGCGCGTGGTTTCTGACGACCATCGCGCTGTTCTTCTTTGTCGCTGGCTGTCCGGGGATAACGACGCTAAATGGCTTCATCCGGCCACCCCTCTCATGCGCCGATCCTCGCCGCCCAAGAATATCCGCGTGCACATGCCATAAATCCGGCTCATGATCCGCTGCCCCTGCATGTCGTCTATGACGCGGCCGTCCCGATTTACCGTCGCCATCCGCTCGATAATCTCATCCGGGGAAAAGTTACTCGTGACCACCGTCGCCAGACGTTCATTCAGCCGATAATTGACAATCGCGAAGAGCTGCTCTCCGACCCATTCCGTCATACGTTCAGCGCCTAAATCGTCCAAAACCAAGAAGGATGCCTCTTTGACCGATTGCAGTACTTCTTCCGTATCGCCGCGGTGAAACGACGCCCGAATGTCGCCCAAGAGGTCAGGCACAGACGAGAACAGCACCGGCTTTCCCTGCCTCAGCCGCTCGTTAGCAATAATAGCCGCCAATTTCGTTTTTCCCGTCCCCCGTGGGCCGTAGAGAAAGAGACCTTTCCCGCTTTCATCGCCGATAATCCACTGTGCCGCTTTAACCGCCGCTGTATTCTCCGGCGTCAGGCAGTAATCCTGAAAGGTGTCCTGCGCGTAAGCCATCGGCACCCTGGCCGATTGGACAAGCCGGTTGATCCGCGCCTGTTCCCGGCGTTGGCGCTCCCATCGGCATATTTCCACGGCTTCCGTTACCCGATCCCCCGCAATCGTCAGGACAGGGATCACCCCTTTGAGGCTCCCCTCCTGCCAGCACTTCCCTCGGCAGTTCCGGCACTTCTCCTGCGCTTCCTCCACCCGGAGAATGGCCTCCTGATACTGCTCCAGCGCTTCCGGGCTGAGATTGTACTTCCCACGGATAGACTTGACGCTTGTCCGCTTCTCGGAAGTCGGCATAGCGATTCGCGTCTTGAGACGCTCGACGATTGATTCCAGTGTTTCCACGTTGCTTCACCTCCTGCTTTAAGGCATAGAAGCCCTTCCACCCGTTCATCACCGTCTGATTGACAATGGCGATCTTTTCCTCATCGCTTCGCCCCAATTTGTCAAGCTGAGAAAGAGCCAAGGTGAAGGCCCGCTCTGTGAGCGGAGACTTCCCCTGCTTTCTCATCTCGATAAACCCTTTGAGTGCGTCAATGAGTTCGGGGTTTTGGGTATAGCCATCCAGCGAAAAAGCCCCGGCTTTTTCTTTTCTCTTTTCTTTTTCTGTTTTAGTTTCTTGTTTATGTTTAGTTATGGCTGTACGATTTACTGTCCGTTTTACTGGCTGTTTTACTGTCGTATATCCTGTATCTTTTACTGTATCTGATACAGTATATATTTTTTCTCCTGCGTTTTTGCCTGTATTTAATACAGTGTTTCCGCGCTCTTCGTACAGGATCGGGATGTGATATTTTGTCGGCTGTCCCTTCCTCCCGGAGACAAATTCGATAAACCCATATTGCTTCAAAATATTTCGATACCGTATCAACGTTTTCTCGTTGGATATGCCAGCTTCAAACATCAGTCTTTGATTGGTCACCATGAATGTTTCGGCCCATTGAACCCTATTATTTATTCCTACCAATTTGTAGTAAATAACCTGAGAAAATGAAGGCAACCCGATTGCACGGTTTGAATCATCAAAAGCGTTGAGCTGGGCAATATAGTTCATATTTTCGCCGCCTTTCCTACCCCTTTTGATTTACCGTGCCGCCGCTTGCGGGAACGAAACCACTTCTGCCTCCTCGTTAGCACCAAACAAGTCCATCTGCGCCCGCTGCCCGCTGATGTACCTGCGCGCTTCCTGTTCTAAATTCCACAAATCCTCCGCCGTGGCTGACGTAAAGAACACGCCTGCCTCGTCATTACTCGTCCAGCAGCGGCGAAACGGCGTATTAATGGCAACGTCTACCCCTGCGTCCGGCATGTGCAGGGTGGATGTAATAACCGCCCCCATAGTTCCAGCCGCGTCGTACTTAAACGACACAGACAGCGGAGTAATGCGTTCCTCAAAGTTGCCACCGGGAAGCTCAAGGAGTTCGCACACTGCGGGAATAAGCGCCTTGAGCGCCTCGTAAAATTCAGGTGCCGCCTGTTCGTTCGATAAGAGTTTCACCACATCAAATTGCCCGTTTCGCTGGAGTAGATACTCAACAAAAATCTTTTCCTCAGATTTTCGATATTGCACTTTGTTCACTGTAACAGTGTTTTCGATTTTCCCATTCATGATTTATCCTCCTTTGCTTAAAACGGAATATCCCGGTCGCTGACCGGATTCCCAAACTGCCCTGTTGCCCCCATCGGGCTTGCCTGCCCTACGTCCTCTTGTCGCTTGCTCTCGCAAAACTCAAGATTACTCACGATAACTTCCGTGACGTAGCGCTTCGAGCCATCCTGCGCGTCGTAGCTGCGGGATTGAAGCCGGCCCTCCACCAGGATTTTTGATCCCTTGTGGAGATAGTTAGCGGCAATATCCGCGATCTTCTCCCACGCGATCAGCGCCAGAAAGTCCGCGTCCTGCTGCCCGTCAGCGCCATTTCGCCGGTCGACCGCCAGTGTCATCCGCGCCACGGTTTTCCCGCCCTGCGTCGTCCGCACGTCCGGGTCACGCGCCAAGCGGCCCATGAGGATTACTTTGTTCATGCGTCTCACCTGCCCTCTGCATAAAATAATTTTTGACGAACCCAATACCCTAAGTCTTGTCTTAATACGCCATCCGGGTCATCTAACCATTGGATATAAAATCCAATATGAGCTGCGTTTTGATGATTGTTATACTCGCCAAACATAATCCTGCCGGTATGTCCCCCGCAGTGGACAATATCCCACAAATATATTGAATCACCATTGTCACTAATTATTTTTTTAGGTGTTTTAATGATCCAGTTTCTTTTCCCCGTTTCCATGTTATACTGCCTCCTTTATTCTCTGGATTACCCAATCGGCGCACGGCTGCGCCATCCCGTTGCCCAGTGCCTTATATCGTGCCGTGTCGCTGCCGCCTTCGGTGTAGCCATCGGGTAAGCCCTGCAGACGCTCACATTCCAGCGGCGTCAGGCGGCGGACAGTGCTGCCGCCAACCACCATAGTCCCGCCTTGATTACATACGGGACTGCCACCGTTTAAGTCTAACG
>ERZ773063.547-NODE-547-length-24767-cov-9.208239_pt1 | contig 24767 bp, 19 predicted proteins | sample MGYA00580625_ERZ773063 | MGnify/ENA primary metagenome ERZ773063 (study PRJEB29015, sample SAMEA2738022) | human oral metagenome | biome: human oral; feature: human-associated habitat; material: dental | place: China | collected 2042 ... | reverse complement strand
AGCATCGACGACCCCGTCGATGCGGGGGACTGACCTGCGGCGGGGTGTGGTCGCTCCGCACCCAGCACACTCCCCACACCTTCTCCAACGACCTCCCCATCGCCTGCCTGTTGTCAAAAGCACATCACACACTTTCGCTTCCCAAAATCGGCTTATGAGAACGCCATATGTCCGGGGGTGTGACCGGGACAGACGACGGGACTGTCTGGATGACGCATCGCTCGTAAAGGCGCCGCCGAGGCCATTGTTCACCTGCTCGAAGTATGTCAAAGATGGAAGAAAGCCATCTAAGACGAAAGGACATCATCATGGATCGTTCACCCGTATCACAGGCACACACAGCGAAGAGAGTAAGGACAAAGGAGGAGGGGCTACTCAGTCTCCCACCCGGCGGCTTCGCCACCATCCTGGCGGATCCACCGTGGCAGGGACAGAGTGGTGAGGCGCATTACCAGACGATGAGTCTGGAGCGGATTATGAGGCTGCCGGTGGCGGAGCTAGCGGCAGCGGATGCGCATTTGTGGCTGTGGACGACTAATGCCTTGCTGCCCAGGGCGTATGAGGTGGCCCAGGCGTGGGGGTTTACGGTACGGAGTCCACTGACCTGGGTGAAGTTCCGGCTCGGCTTGTCAGGGCGGTACCAATTGCGTAATGCCACGGAGCAGCTGCTGTTCTGCACCCGAGGACGTGCCCCACTGGGTAACCATTCACAGCCAACCTGGTTTAACGCTCCTGTCCTTGAGCATTCACGCAAGCCGGCGGAGCAGTTCGCCATCATTGAACGGATCAGCCGAGGGCCATTCCTCGAGCTGTTCGCTCGCCAGCGGCCTGAGTCGAACCAGGAGTGGGCGATCTGGGGCAACGAGGTGGTGTCCGATGTGCGGATTCCGGGATATGGGGTGGCGCGGTATAGCGGGCGGGTGGCTGGAGACATGCCAGGTCAGACGCAGGAGGAGGACGTGATGACCATGGCGAGCACCTCGCCGCCGTCCCTGTCCCGTGGGCTGCTGCGCCTGGGGCTCGGGCTGCTGTTGGTCGCTATCGGGCTGGAGTGGCTGGCCGACCTGGTGCGTCGGCTGTGGCCCTGGCTGGTCGGCGGCCTGGTGGTCGCTGGCGTCGTCGCCGGGCTGGTCGCCTGGTGGCGCGCTCGACATCTGTGGTGACGGGAGGCTCGTCATGAGACGGGATCGTCACCCGGGCGGACGCCCGCCCCAGTCGCAGCGGGTACAGGTGCTGGCGCGGCGGCAGCACAGCCTGGATCACCGGGCGCTAGCGCGGATCCTACTGAGCATCGCCACTATCAGGGCCGAACAGGCCCGCCAGCGCGAAGCGACGACGCCAACGGACCAGGCAACCTCTCAGGCGGGAGGTCGGTCATGAGCGGCCGGATGCCAGTGCGGTGGCGGCAGATCCACTTCGCCCTGCCCCTCGAGGCCGAGGTGGCGGTGACGCTACTGCACCGGTTGGTGGCCGATGCCTCGCTGGGGCGGATCGTGCTGGAGGCGTGGGCTTGTGCGGGACGGGTCGTCTACCTAGTGGGCGCCGCCAGTGGGCAGCGGCTCGACGAGGTCATCCGGCAACTGGCGCCGGGCAGCCGCGTGACACCGCTGGCTGAGGAGCGCACTGCGGTCGACCAAGCGCTGGGCGTCAGCGCACGGCGGGCGCGCCTGCCCCTGTCGGGGGAACGGCTGGAGGCAGTGGCCCGAGCAGTCCTGGCCGCACTGGCCGGTACTGGCGCCGAGGAGGATCTGGTCATCCAGCTGCAGATCGGGCGGCGCTGGCAGCCCAGTCTGTGGCCCGGGCGGCAGCCGCAGGGCTGGCTGGAGCTGCTGGGCTTCACACCGGCGCCTGCGCCAGGTAGCGAGCTGGTGCGGCAGCAGCGTACGCAGGCTGCACAGCACCGGGCGGGCGTGATCCTGCGCCTCGGCGTGCGAGCCAGCATGACTGCACGGCGGCGCCAGCTGCTGCAGAATCTGCTCGGGGCATTGCACATGGCGGAGAGCGCAGGGCTAGTGCTGCGGGCCCGGTCTGAGGCGGCGTGGCGACTGAACCAAGGTCGGCGCCCCTGGCGCCACCCGCTGACTGTGAGCGCGCGTGACCTGGCCTGTTTATCCGGCTGGCCCATCGGATCGGGACCGCTGCCAGCCATGCCCAGCTGTCATCCCCGCTTCCTGCCCCTCCCGGCATTGCGCGACCAGCAACGGGTCTTCGCCCGAGGCGTGGCTGACCAGCAGGACCAGCGCCTGGGTATCTCCATCCGCGATGCGCTGCACCACACGGTGCTGCTGGGGCCGACTGGTGTCGGTAAGTCCACTGCCATGCTGCACCTGGCCGTGGCCGACATTCAGGCCGGACGCAGTGTGCTGGTCATCGACCCCAAGGCGGGGCTGGTCGACGACCTACTCGCCCGTATCCCGGCCCAGCGCGCTGACGACGTGGTGGTTATCGACCCGAGCGATGCCCGGCCCGTCGGACTCAATCCCGTCGCCTGCCCGCCCGGACAGCAGCAGGTACCGGAGGTGGTGGCCGACGCCATCTTGGCCGTCTTCAAGCAGCTATTCGCCGACTCCTGGGGCGTGCGCAGTGAGGAGATCCTGACTGCCAGCCTGTTGACGCTGACCCGCATGCCGGGCGCCACGCTGGTGGACCTGCCGCTCCTCCTGACCAACCCCGCCATCCGGCGGGGTATCGTCGGCCAGGCGCCGGATCCACTCGGCACTGACCAGTTCTGGACCACCTACGAGGCATTGTCTGAGGTGCAGCGCAGTCAGTGGACCCAGCCGGTTATCAACAAGCTCCAGCCCTTCCTCATCCGCCCCTGGCTGCGCACCATGCTGGGACAAGCCGAACCATCCTTCGATCTGAGCCAGCTGTTCAGCCAGCGGCGCATCGTCCTGGTGGCGCTCAATAAGGGCCTGCTCGGCGCGGAGGCGGCACGGCTACTGGGTAGCCTCATCGTCGGGCAGCTATGGCCCCGCATCCTGGCCCGCGCAGCCCGTCGGCAGGCGGTGCTGCCCATCGTGTCGGTGTACATCGACGAGGTCCAGGACTACTTGGCCCTGCTCGGCGATCTGGCTGACGCCTTGGCCCAGGCCCGTTCCCTGGGTGTGGCCTTTCACCTGGCGCATCAGTACCGTGCTCAGCTCCCTGCGGACCTGCGAGCCGGCATCGACAGCAACGCCCGCAACAAGATCATCTTCGGACTCAGCGCCAGTGACGCGACCGAGCTGGCTCACCAGGCGCCTGGGCTGGAGAGCGACGACTTCCAGCTACTGCCGCGCTTCCAGGTCTACGCTCGCACCCTCCACCAGGGGCAACCCCAGCCCTGGGCTCTGGCTCAGACGCTGCCGCCACCACCGACCTGCAGTGACCCAGCCCAACTACGTCTGCGCAGCAGTCAGCAACTATGGCCAGGACGGCGAGGCCGTCGAGCAGCGCCTCCGAGCCAGGCTGGGCGTCAGTCATGACGGAGCACAGACGGCAGCTACGGGGTCGGTGGTCATCGGGCGACGCCATCGGCAGCAGGAGGAATGAGCTCGGCTGGTGTCCATCAGGGCCCAGCGTGCGAGCCGGAGGAGTACAGCCCACGACCAGTCGCCCGACGAACCGCCCGACCTGTCGCGACCTCAACCAAGCGGGCATAGCCGCCGGTCACACGGCACATGTGAGCCATTACGGGAGGTGACTGACTGCGCCCTGGCCGCTATCCCTACCAGGCGCGGGCGGTGACCGTGAGCCATCGAGGGCGGAGAGCAACAGATCGCGATCTACCTCTCCCGCCCTCCCAGGGGGATACAGAGAAAGGAGTCGTACCCATGACCACAGCAACCATGAAGCGGATCGGGGCGCAGCAACTGGCTACCCTAGCTGAACAGCTCGACACCGTCGATCGGTACCTACTGGAGCTCATCGACGTCCATCGCTACGCCACCACGCGACAGCTAGCTGGGCTTGTCAATCTGAGCCACGCCTACGCCAGCGCCCGCTCGGCGCTGCGTCAAACCGCCCGGCGCCTGAGCCGACACCGCAGCCTGGGGCTGGTCGACCACCTGGCCAGACGTATCGGCGGTGTACGAGCCGGCTCCTCCGGATTCGTCTGGCACCTGACCGAACCTGGTCACCGCCTGCTCCATCCCGGCAGCGGCCGACGGCGCCACAGCGAACCATCTATCACCTTCCTGGGCCACACCCTGGCCATTACCGAAGCTCGACTGGTCATTCAGCAGACTCTCGAGCAGGCCGGAGGCGAGCTGGTCCTACTGCGCACCGAGCCGGACTGCTGGCGCAGCTGGCTCGGGCCCGGAGGTGGAACGCGCTGGCTCAAGCCCGACCTGGAAGTCATCGCGCAGGCGGCGGATTGCCAGGAGGATCACTGGCTCATCGAGGTCGACCTCGACACCGAGAACCCCGCCCGACTCCTAGCCACCTGTCACCGCTACCACGACCACCTCCGTAGCGGCAGCGAGCAAGCCGAGCTCGGCTACTACCCACAAGTGCTTTGGCTGTGCAACCAGCCCAGACGTGCCAGCTGGCTGAGCGAGCACATCGCTGCCGACGCAGGGCTTCTTGATGAACTGTTCATCGTGGTGGGGAGCGAGGATGAGCTACAAGAGGTGGTGCGGGGAGAAAGAACTACCCTCACTCAAAAAGATGATGGAGGGAATTAATAGCGTCTGGCAGTAATCTCAACCTATCTTTGTGGAACTCATAAAGATTCCTGGCTGGGGTTGTCGAATCGCCTATCTGACCCATTGCTTCATTGCTTGCCATAACCCCTTCAAGAGTGCTTGACATTGAGCCCTTCTGCTTCATGTCAGAAATCAATGCAGTAAGATCCTTCGGAAGACACCACAGTCCGAACGGGCGCCCTGGAGCGCGACTCACCGTGCGAAACTTTGGGCGATCCTGGACTCTTTCAATAAGATACACAAGATCATCTGGATTTATCTCGTTGGCGAGAGCGTACATCATGATCTCATTCCAGAACGAGAGGAGAAGTGAGTCGAGTGAATTCTCCACATACTTCAAAAGTTCAGTTGTTCGGCGAGATTCAGTCAAAAACAATGGCGAATCCAGAGAAGAATACAGCGCCAGCAAGTGGTCGCGTCCGTTCTCAGGTCCTCCAATGGCGACTCGCTCAGGCTCATTATTATCCTCCTTGATTGTTGCCTTTCTCAGAAAGGATGGATTCACAACATAAGGAAGCGGGTCGACCAATTTTGCCAGTCGATCACCGGTTCCAACCGGACATGTCGAACGCTGTACAACGACGGGTACTGTCTTCCAGGAGACAGCTCGAATCTGAAAGATGACTGACTCAATGATAGACAAATCGCACTGCCTGTCCGAGTTCAACTCAGTCGGAACGCATATATGAATTGCGTCTAAGTCCCTGGGAGCCTCATCAAGCGCTGATACCGCTTCCAAGCCTTGCTGCACCTCTAGTTTTGTTAGTACTTCATGGTCATTGTCTACCCCGACTACTGTATGTCCTCTTTTGCGCATCCATTGTGCATGAGAATATCCGACTTTGCCGCATCCAACGACTGCAATTTTCAAGAGAGCACCTCAATCATAAGACTACTCAGTGTAAAACCATCTGATACTTTTCCTTGTTGAACCATCTCCTTGAGTTGGGTGGTTGATACGAATCTCCTGTCAACGATTTCGTCGACGCTATCTTCGTTACGCACTGATGTGTCGTCGACTAGAACAGAGAATACGAAGACGTTCTGTGGAGTAAGTCCAGGGACCGGCCTAAATGAACCAATCTGTCGAAGATTACTCGATCGAATACCAGTCTCTTCAAAGAGCTCGCGCTCAGCAGCCTGCATAGGGTTCTCACCTTCATCTATTCCACCCATTGGGAGTTCCCAGGAGTAGGAGTCTGTTGGAAAACGATACTGTTCCAGCATCAATATGCGCATAAGAGAGTCTCGGACTATCACAACAACCGAGTCTTGTCTGTGTACGACACCATAAATACCAGGTTGCCCATCCCTGTTTATCTTAAGTTCGTTGACTTTAAGCCACGGATTCTCATAGACACTAGTCTCGGAAAGAATTTCAAAACGTCGTTCTATCATCATTGCGTACCCTTTCTTCTTCTCAACTGTAGCATAAAAAACAATAGAAGAATAGTCCACGCGGCTAGGGCCCACGACCACCACTTATCGAATACCCCGAAGCCTATAAAAATAAGAGCTGCGAACAGACCTCCATACGTGCTAGTCAGGACGGCTTGAATTTGCAGGGTAATATAGTCTGCTCCTACTCTCGATCGTTTGTCAAACCACGATTTCATCGCGTACAGCTTCTCATACTCGTCGTCAGCAAATATCTGCCGAATGGCCTTGTCCTGTAGCATTTGAAGTATCTTGTAACGCGACAAATAATTGCTTCGTTGGTGAAGATACAGTTCGTAGAACAAGACGCCAATGATGGTATTGGTCGCGACGGGGACGCTTGCTACGAATGCCGGAGAAAGCGAGTATGGCAATTTGAGGTTCAGCAAGAGAGTCGCTAACGCTGCAGTTGCCGCATTAATTGTCAAATAGTAGCCGAACCAGCGATCCCGAACTTCCTGCTGAAGTTTCACTTGCTCAAATATGAATTTTGCAGTTTCTACAGGATCGGCTGAGGTTCTAACGTACAAGGAGTCCTTGAATTTGACAGGGCCTTCACCTTTCATGTCTTCTTGACGCGCCGACCTTCGCTCTGCTATAGAATTATGAAAGCGTCGTTGCATTTTCATATTCTTTGCGAAAATATTCCGGCATGCATGACAAAATAGGTAGAAGATCATCGCATCGGTTCCCTTCCCCGCATTGCATTGCCGAACAACTTGCCAGGTGTGTGTGCCGATCGCCCCTCTTGAATGGTCTACCGCTTCCTCCCGGCGCAAGATGCCGAGGACAATGAAGTGAGAGTGAGAGGGTGTGTGCGTTGCATGTCGAACTATACTCGCCATTTACTCGGATGTCTATAGGCTGACAAAACCTATCAATGTGTCACAACACAGAGGACGTCATACGCCTCGTGCGTAATTGATAAGTGCAAGGCGAGCCAAGGACGATTGCAGAGCCATCCGCAGCTCGCTCTGACCCAGCCGACACATGAGCCCAGAGCACAGGCCTTCCGATGAGGCAAATCCCGACTTGAGCAGCATAAGCTCACGCGGCTATAGGTGTTGCCCGCCCTCACCGCACAGACCAGACCTTCATCTCGCGCCTCATCCTGCGGCCAGGTGCTTGCGCACTGTGCTGCGATCGAAGCCGAGCTTCAGGCCGATGTCGATCAGGGAGACACCGTGAGCCAGGAGCTCCAGGGCTTGCGCGCGATGTTCCGCCGTGAAGCGGTGCGGACCCCGTCGCGCTGGCGCGGGTCGCTGACGCCAGAGCTGCCGCACCGTACCAGGATGAACACCGAAGCGAGCAGCCACCTCCGACGCGGCCTGCCCACTGCTAGCAAGCGCCTGAATAGCCTCGCGCGTCGCTGGCGACAGCGGACGAAGCTCAGGATGGCGAATGCGACCGACCTCCTGTACAGGCGGCTGGTGAGTCGCAGTCTCGGCGTCGGCATCGTCAGGATCGGCGAGTGGCTCGCTTGCTGCGCCAGAAGCGGGAGCGGCAACCTCTTCCCCATCCGCTTGGTCGCCAAGATGTGTCCTGAGCCACCGCAGCAAGCCACCCCAGTTGTTCGTGTCAAGGGTGCCCAGGCGCACCAAAGTATGGATTTTTACGAAATTGTCGCTTGAAAAAGCGACTTTTTCATTTATTTTTCTTAATTCCTGCCAAAGGCAAAAAACACTTTCCACCCCCCGCTCTAGAAGTGGTTTTTTTGAGCTTGCGCTAATGGGTGTTTGGGTGAGGGTTTTGTTATGCAAAAATAGGTTCGATCCAAAGATTTCTTGCAAGATTGATTTTTGTCCATCAAAATCATTAGATTCTAATAAATAACAGATGGATTTTGCTTTTTCTAGCCATTTTTGCATAGGTTCTATCCAGACATTTCGGTTAGTTTGTAGATTACTTAAATCTTCCTCTAAACTTTTCTTTTGACTCAAAATGTCGTTCTTTTTAATAAGAAAAGTTTGACGGTCAATATCTTGATCTAAGTAACTATCCAGCAAAATCTGTTGTTTATTCGTCAGTTTTGCGATTTGCATTCGCAAATCGTTCAATAAAGAAGCGTCTCTAGTGATTCCCGCTTGTTTGTCTTGCTCTATTTGTTCATTCATAAAAACAAACATCTTGTCGCTCATTGCGTATTCATTGAGAAGTGCCAAAAGCTGTGGCAGTAAATCTTTTTCACGAATTGCTGGCTCTGTGCATTTGCCAAGCCGTCGTTTACGAGAACATCTGTAATATGTCCAGCTGTGAAAGTTGCCATTTTTTTGGGTTTTTGTTTTCGTCTCGGCAGTTACGCCCATTCCGCAATGTGCGCACTTCAAAAGCCCCAAAAATGGTATTTTTGCCTTGACTAGCGGTTGTTTATGTCCTCGCCGCGCAATAGTTTTTTGCACCTTATCCCAAAGCGACTTTGAAATTATTGGCTTGTGCCGACCCTCATGCAATTCTCCTCCGTAACGAAAATGCCCATAGTAAAATGGATTTTGCAAAATAGCCTTTATTTTATCCTCCTTGAATAATTTTCCACCTCGCGTAAGCGCGCCTTTTTCTTTCAGGAATAGGGCAAGTTGTGCCAATGTCTGGTCGCCTTGAACATATCTCTCAAATAATTCTTTTGCGAGCGGCGCATATCGTTTGTCTAGGACAATGGATTTTGTTCTACGATCATTTAAGTAGCCAAAGGGCGCAAGACTTGGGAAGTCGCCATTTCTAACTCTGGCGCGCAAGCCACGCTTGGTGTTCTCTGACAAACTATCTACATAGTATTTAGACTGACCAAACATAATCGATAACATAAACTTGCCTTGCGATGTATTTTCAAACTGAAAAACTGGGAATCGCAAATAATTAAGCAATGTTTGGTCTAGTAAATAGATGATTTGTCCGCCATCGACAGAATTGCGCGCCAAGCGGTCGGGGTGCCAAGCCAAAATGCCGTTGGCTTCGCCGTTTATAATGCGTTTAATCATAGAGTCAAAAACTGGACGACCGGGCATTTTGGCGGTGCGCTTTTCTACCAATTCATCAACAACAATCAATTGATTGTCTCTAGCGAACTTTCGCAATTCTGAAAGTTGAGCTTCAATACTTAAAACTTGCTTATCTTCCGTATCTGTTGACTTGCGTGCTTACAAAATATATTTTTCCATTTTTCACCCTTTTAACTTAAAAAGCCGACTTGGTGCAACACAATCTAGACAAACTAAACTGTTCCAAGTCGGCTATTTAAGCCAAAAGTAAAGCTTGTCTATAAATTGTGTTGCTCCTTTATTGCACCATAGTAAAACCCTCTCTCAAACACCCATTAGCGCAAGCTCAAAAAAAACCACTTCTAGAGCGGGGGGTGGAAAGTGTTTTTTGCCTTTGGCAGGAATTAAAAAATGTAAACCAAAAAATCGCCCAGAAAGGCGACGATTGGGACTTTTACTCTGAAATGGTGCGATTTTACGCCCAAGCTCGAACCCATTTTAAGAGCAAGCCTAGACTATAGCAAATACATCAGGGCAAAGCTCTGTTCGGTGGGTCGCCCCCGACCCGACCCGCCGAAATAAAGCAAATAATTACACAAGAGAAGTAGGCTAGTTGTTCGGTATCTTAAGATTGGGTATAATTCAATTATGAACACGCATACCCTTAAACTCGCAACAGTTCCTTTTGACGCTATTGTTTCAGGACAAAAAACCATAGAATCACGACTCTACGACGAAAAGCGCCGACAAATTCAAATAGGCGACAAGATTATTTTTACAAATCGCGAACATCCTGAGCAGACCGCGACAGTTGAAGTAATTGGATTATTACGCTATAAAACTTTTAAGGATTTATTCTATCATAACAACCCGGGCAAATTTGGCGGGGAAAGCGTGCAGTGGCTAGTTCTGAATAGAATCTTGTCCTTACACAGTCAGGCTACGTCAAAAATCGTAGCCATCAACAGGAAAGTGTACCATGACTAAATCAGCAGTCAGCAACATCGTCGTGCGCAAGGCAAATGCGGACGACTTCGATTTCGTCGCGGATCTCATGGTCCGGGCGCTTAGCCCATTCTATGATGGCGACCACCATGCGCACGCGCGGCGTATCTTTGATACGCACATCGCGGGCGGTCATGATCAGGTTGGTCAGTTTTCTTCTGGGCAGCACATGTTCGTTGCCGAGTGCGATGGCCGGCAGGTCGGTGTTATCCACGTCGTCAACAAGAAACAGGGGACTGCCAAGATCAGCCCCCTCATTGTTGACACGGCGTACCGAGGGAGGCTGGGCGTCGGCAGCATGCTGCTCAAGCACGCCGAAGATTTCGCCCGCAGCCTCGGTGCTCGACAGATCTACTGCACCGTGGCAGCATCTAACAAGAAAGCGCTTGGATTCTTTCTGAAGAAAGGATTCTACATCACCGGGACGGCTCGCGACCACTACAAGATGGGTATCGACGAGCACATGCTGTACAAGCAGCTCGTGGATGAGGCGGGTTTCGACTCGCCGAACATCTCTGTGGTTCCGTTTGACGAGAGTCAGCACGCTGACGGCGCGCGAGCTCTCATCCTGTCGCAGATGAGTGACGATTTCGAAGGGGTGGACGACAGCTGGGTTGACGCCCTGTTCGCTGGCTACCGCCGCAGGGAGTCTGGTGACGTCAACAACAAGTTCAAGATCATCTTCGTTGCTGAGTGTGACGGTAAGGTGGTCGGCGTCGCCGGGGCTACTCCGAAGAAGGGGCGGCCCATCAAGCTAGTGCCTTTGGTGGCCTCATCGGAGGCGGCGTTTGAGGCGCTCGTTGTCGACCTGCAGGGGTTGTTGGAGGACTACGGTCACAAGCTGTACGTCCACTTGGTTCCCGAGCCGTGGCAGGTCGCCTGTCTCCAGCGTCATGGCTGGAGCCTGGAGGGCGTGTTCCCTGGTGGGTACGCGCCGAACAGCGTGGTGCAGCAGTGGGGGCTCAGCCTCCAGAAAGGAGATCCCGTGCGCAAGATGCGTATCAAGCGTCCGTATTTCGACGCTATCATGTCGGGCAAGAAGACTCTCGAAGTTAGGGTCGGCTACAACAGCATCAAGCGCCTCAAGGCGGGCGAACTGCTGCAGCTTGAGACCGGACACACTTCGGGTGTGGTGCGGATCAAGTCGATCCGCGTCTACGACAGCTTCGCTGACATGCTTTCGTCTGAGTCGTGGCGCGAAATCGTACCGCAGGTCGGTACCGAGGCGGAAGCTTTCAAGCTTCTCCGGGGTATCTATCCCGCAGGCAAGGAGCGCCTCGGCGTTCATGTCATCGAGATCGAGAAGGTGTAGGAACTATGAGGATTCACGCTCCCTGGAAGATTCTAAAATAGCGTGAGTGACTTGGGCTAGTATCACTGGTATCTGACTTAAGATACCGAACAACTAGCTTACTTCTCTTGCGTAATTATTTGCTTTATTTCGGCGGGTCGGGGCGCGGGCGACCCGCCGAACAGGGTTTTGCCCTGATGTATTTGCTATAGTCTAGGCTTGCTCTTAAAATGGGTTCGAGCTTGGGCGTAAATTGCCACCAAAAGATAAAACCCACCTAAAGGATTAGCGCTTTTAATTTGGAGCTTCTACCACCCGACTGCTAGCACTCCAGCACCATCACTTTTCAACTGATCGACAATTACGCCATTTGCATTGACCGCCATTGTCGGACCGTTAATACTTGCGGTTACTATGGTAGTTTGTGCTTGTATGGCATGTAAGCCTATGTCAGCAGCATGAAATTGTTTTTGTAAATAGCCGTAGACAACGTCGTCTAGCGGAGCATAAACTGTATCACTGCCTTTCATGCGATTTACAACATCGGGATAATGCAAATCGTAGCAAACATACGCAGTAACTACTCGCCCTCCAAAACGCACACTTTGCGCCGAAACGCGCCCAACACCTTCTTCATCCGGCGCAATGTGCTGTTTATAATTCACCAGCGCGTCTTTGCCGTCTTCGTCTAATATGACGACCTTTTTGTAGCGTCGATCCCCGATAATTTCTTGCGTATGGTAAACTAGCCGCAGATGATTATTTCGAGTAAAATCACGCAGCTGTTCACGACTTGACGCAGGTAATGAATTCTCCGGCCAGACTATCGTTACCCCTGGTTTGGCGTGGCGTGATTTTAGCGCTTGGAGAGATAGTTGCTCCAGTCGCTTAACGTCGTTTTTGGTCGCCGGCGCGTTGACGCCGCCCTCAGTCATAGACTGAACTGCTATAGTCGGCAGTATCGGCTGGGCTGGCAGTTTTGCAACGACTATATTTGCTGCCACCACAACTACAGCTACTACTCCGCTGGCTATAATAAATTGCATGCGTTTTTGCCGACACCACAACCAGGCTAGCCCGACGCCGATTGCTAGCAATGCAAACTCAATCGCCGCTTCGCCACCCCAGCGTCCCAACATGAGCATTCCACTATTGCGCCAAACTGTATAACCGAGATGCGGAATCCACCAGTCTTTCATCACTGGCGCATGCAGTCGTATCCAAGTAAAGCTACACCAGACAATAACAAATAGTACGCTAACCGCTTTTACACCAATCCAGCGTCGTAGCAACACTATCCACCAAATATTTGCGAGTAAAAAGATAAAACCAACGCTTGCCAACACCGCCACAATAGGCGTCATAAACTGATAGTACCAATATGTCGTCGGCAATAACCAGCAAGCGCAAAATGTTAGTCCTAAAAAATACGCATGCCGCGCTGCTGCTCGCTGCAGCACCACAATTACTGGCGCCACAGCAAACAACGCCGGCAGCTGCAACCACCACACTGACATATGCGCCGCAAGCGCTAGCACCACTCCAGACGCTGCCACAATTAGATAGGCCTTAAGAGAGTGGTGATTCGTAAAAACTGAGTACTGCATTATTCTTAGTGTAGTATTTTTAATACAACAACAAACCCGACGCTGTGTCAAATTACAAATGACTGTCGTGCGCACAGAGAGATCACCTCTCTCGGCGGAAAGAGGTGAGAAAAGCATTACCATAACTACGATTGTCCACCACAACAATTTCCTTAGTCAGATTTGGAAACTCACCTCTTCCTGGATGTGATAATACCATAAGCGCCCCAGGTTTGAGAAGACTTAAAAGTTTCGATACTGTGGAAAACTGTGTATCGTGATATGGCGGATCAGCAAAAATAATGTCATAATTTTCTGCTTGACCAGATTCTAACCAAACGCTAACAGATGAGCAAACCAACGTAACATCACTCTCGACACCAAGCGATACCATATTTTTACGTAATATATTTTGTGCGATTTTATCACGCTCAATGAATGTAACATGCGCCGCGCCGCGGCTAAGCGCTTCAAATCCAACCGCACCCGTCCCCGCAAATACATCAAGCACATGTGCGCCGCGAACTTCGCCGCCAATCCGATTGAACAGTGCGTTGCGAATACGTTCGCCCATCGGTTTAGTGCGCGTATTGTTTGGCTTCGGCGCATCAAGCTTACGTCCGCCGTATTTGCCGGCAATGACGCGAATTGACGTCACAAAACCGCCTCGCGGTATGCCGCGTACCACGCATACATCACGACCGCACAAATTTTCGGAATCAGCGTGCGGCGCGTTTGGTTCGCGAGGCGCGCCGTCCATCCGTGCTTCCAAAATGTTTCATACATATTTAACGCGTAAACTTCCTGCACTGCCTCCAAGAATATGCGCTCTAGCCCTAAGTTGTCCGCACGCTTCACCCATTCTTTACTCGGCGCAGAGTCGGCGAACGTCGTTGTTTTGATTGCTGTCGCCACGCCGATTTCAAACAGCAAATGCGTCGCAAACACGCCTTTTGCACCCCAATACTCCCAGTTACGTCCCATCGTATCGCGCAGGTTATTGCCTTTAATGATGTTCTTGTCCTTGATTGATAAGCGCTCTTCTTTCGGCTTGCCCCACAGTTCTTCAATCTTATCGCTAAGCGGATAGTGGTGCGCCGGCGTCAGACCGTCGGTAATCGCGTGCGCCATCCAGGCGGCTTCAAACGCGGCGCGCACCCGGTTCGCATCGCGAAGCGCCTGCACTAAATTTACATAGTGATCGTTAATCATACCGGCAAGCGCCCGGTCGTTCGGATTCGCCGGGTCAATGTAGTGCCACGGTTCGTCAACGCTCGGGCTCTTGCGTTTAATGCCGTCCGGACCGTTATTACCCTCAAAGTGCAGGATCTCGCGCGTTGTTGGGAAAGAGTGCTCTACACCCGTAAACTTTCGCATGTTGCGTCGCGCGATGCGGTCGATCTTTTGATGAACCCCCATGATATTGCCTGAATGGGAACGAAATGTCGTACCACTGTACATAATTATTTATTATACCATGTTAGTTAAGCGTCGTCAGGCGTTGATTGCGACGGACTTCGCGCGCAAGATCTGGGTAATCTGCCAAGTTTTCGCCGCTCGTAATAAACGCCTGCGCCGCTTTTTGAGCACGAGTAATCAACTTCGTGTCAGCAAGCGTCGCGATTTGCAAATTAAGCGCGCCATGTTGCATGCGCCCATAAATTTCACCAGGACCACGCAAACGCATATCAACTTCTGCTAGGTAAAACCCGTCGTTTGACTGCTCAATCTCGCATAAACGCTCACTTGGTTTATTATTCGTACTCATCATCAAATAACAATAACTTTGGTGCTTGCCGCGCCCAACACGCCCGCGCAGCTGATGCAGTTGGCTAAGTCCAAATTGCTCCGCGTCTTCAATCATCATGACAGTTGCATTTGGCACGTCCACACCAACTTCAACTACCGTCGTACTCACTAAAATATCATATTTTTTATCTTTAAAATCCTGCATGACGCGGTCTTTCTCGTTCGGTTTCATTTTGCCGTGTAGTAGTCCGATCGTACGATGACCAAACACACTGTTTTTAAGTTTTTTGTACTCAGCTTCAACGCTTTTGCGATCGTTTTCGGGATTATCGCGGATCAATCCGCAGATGATATACGCTTGACGACCAGCTTGCAGTTCGCGCTCAACCTGCTGATAGATTTTATCGCGCGACGGCGGCGAGACGAGTTTTGTCTTAATCGGCTTTCGTCCACCGGGGAGTTCATTAAGCACCGACACATCCAGCTCGCCGTATACTGTGAGCGCAAGCGAGCGCGGAATTGGCGTCGCCGTCATTGCCAGCAAATGCGGTAATACGCCCGACTTGCCAAGTAACCGTTGGCGCTGCTCTACGCCGAATCGATGCTGTTCATCGATTATTACGAACCCGAGATTATGAAATACAACTTTATCTTGAAACAACGCGTGCGTACCAACCACCACATCGACGCCGCCGCTAGCAATCTGCGCATATAACGCCGCGCGTGCCACACCCTTCACGCTGCCGACAAGCAGTCCGACCGTCACGCCAAATGGCGAAAGAAGCGTGCTCAGCGTTTCGGCGTGCTGTGCCGCTAAAATCTCCGTCGGCGCCATCAATGCGGTTTGATGGCCAGCACTCGCCGCCTGACATGCCGCAATACCCGCTACTACTGTTTTACCGCTGCCAACATCACCCTGAAGCAAGCGATTCATCGGTGTAGCATGCTCGAAATCCCGCAGTATATCCCACGCCGCCCGACGTTGCGAGTTTGTGAGCGCAAATGGCAATTGCGACACAAACTGCCGTACCACACCAGGCTCAAATGTAATCTGATAGCCCTGTAGTTTTTGGTTTTCAATTTTATTTAATTGGCTTGCCAAAATCAACTGGAATAGTTCTTCAAACGCTAGCCGCTCGCGAGCGCGCACTACATCGCCCGCCTGGCGCGGAAAATGCATCGCGCTGATCGCATCGGCGCGCGACATGAGGGCTTCATGCGCAACAACGCTTGGCGGTAGCGTCTCCGGCAACACACTCATCAATGGGCGCAATTGCTCAATAATTTTGCGCACCGTTTGCGACTTAAGTCCGCGCAGTTGACGATACACCGGCAGTAGTCGCTCGGCTTGCACTGGCAATTCCTTTGCAAGCTCAGCGCTCGGGTTCGTCAATTGGTAGCGCCCGTAATTGTATTCAAACACGCCGCTAAAGAAAAAATATTCATCGCTTGCGCCGAGCTGCTGCATACGGTACGGTTGGTTAAACCATACGGCATTTAGCTTTCCACTGTCATCTGCTAGTACTGCCGTCGTCAAACGCAAACCGCGGCGTACGGGGCGCGTGCTAATCTTCTCGCAGCGGGCGCGAATCGTTACGTTGCCAGGTTTGAGTTCAGCGATCGGCGCAACATTTGTGAAGTCTTCATGTCTGCGAGGCAAAAACGCCAGCAAATCACCGACCGTCTCTAGCCCTGCACTGCGCAGCTGCGCCGCCGTTTTTGGCCCAACGCCTTTGATTTGCTCTAATTTGGTTGTTAAATTCACGTTCCTGGTTATTCCGTCACACCAAGCACGCCGTCTAACGCATATGCCGTCGTTTCCCAGCCGTCAACCGCAATGCTGTCAACGCCCATCATCTTAACCGGGTAGTCGTTGCCGCCCTCATTGAGTTTGTCGCCAAAAAAGAGCACTTCGTCCTTAGAAATATCAAGCGCGTCGATTAGTTTGCCGATACCATACGCCTTATCAATGCCCGGGCGCGTAATATCTGTACTCGTCGTGCCGCCGATTCGCACCTCAAGACCAGGCAGCTGCTCGGCAACTTTGTCGCGATATACCGGACGCACATCTTTGAATTTCTCTGCCCACGCGTATTTGTCCTCGGGCGTCGCTTGCTGCCCAAGCGCCGACATCGTGATTTGGCTGATGCGGTCTTCAATAATTTCTCCTGCTGGCTTGTCGCACCAAATACCCATATCTTTGGCGGTTTTTTCGAGTACGTCAATGATATGTGCACGCTCTTTCTCGCTCAAGTCCTCAGCGTATTGCAACTCCCATTCGCCCCCAAGCGCATCATACCGGTAGTAGCGCGTACCGCAGGTCGGCATTGCATGAAAGCGCGCCAGTTGCTGCGGCGATACACTCAAGCGGTCAATTACTTGCGAACGAATTTGCTTGAACGTACCGCCCGTAATCACACAAACATCGTAGTGCTCTAATAAACGGCCTAGCAACACTGCCATGCGGTCGCTAACCGGCGATTTTGTCACCGCCAGCGTGTCGTCTAAATCAAATGCCAGTACTTTCTTCATGTATTCTCCTTTAACGAACGAGCACAAACCCGTTTTTGCCTTTTTTAATTAAATTAATGCCTGATAATTCGCGATCGGCAGTAATCTTTTCGCCATTCACGCTAATAGCGTTGTTTGCAATCAAGCGCCGCGCCTCGCCGTTACTCGCGCATACGCCCGCCTCAACAAGCGCCGAGACGACGTTTTGCGGCGACACGGTCGGAATTTCTGCCGACAGCGCGTCAAGGTCTGCATCGGTCAATTTTTGAACGCTTAGTCCGCCGAAAAGCACGCCTGTGACACGCTCGACACTCTCGCGCCGCTCGCGCCCGTGCACAAGGTCGGTGACTTCGCGCGCCAAGGTTTTTTGCAGTGCTCGCTCGCCCGGATTTAAGTGGTGGTTGTCAATCAGCGCTTCAACCGTCTCGCGCTCAAGCAGCGTGTAAATTTTAATGAGATCTTCGCTCGTCAAATCATCGCAGTTTAGCCAAAATTGATAGAATTGGTACGGACTGGTCTTATTCGGGTCAAGCCACACTGCGCCGCCTTCTGACTTGCCAAACTTCACGCCAGTCTGCCTGTTGATAATAAGCGGCGCCGTAAATACATGCGCGTCGCCGCCTTCAAGTTTACGAATTAAACTTACGCCCGTGACGCTATTACCCCACTGATCAGCGCCCGCCAACTGCAGCGTCGCGCCCTTTTCACGATACAAATGCAAGAAATCATAGCCCTGAATCAGCGCGTAGCTAAACTCGCCATAGCTGATGCCGCTGCCGCCCTCGCCAATGCGCTGCTGCACAAACTCGCGATCAAGCAATTGCGTCATACTGACGTGCTTGCCGATTTGGTGTAAAAAATCAATATAGTTGATATCGCGAAACCAGTCAGCGTTATCAACAATTTCAAACTCTTTGCCGTTAAAAATCTGCGCAAATTGCCGCCGCAAACCCTCAACGTTTCGCGCCACTGTCTCGGCATTACGCAAATCTCGCTCCTGCTTTTTGCCGTCTGGATCGCCTATCATGCCGGTCGCGCCGCCGACCAGCAAAATCGGCTTGTGGCCGTGCTCGATGAAATGCCGGCACATCATCATTGCTGCTAAATTACCAATTTGCATACTGTCAGCGCTCGGGTCGGCGCCGAAATAAAATGTACGCTTCTCGCCGTCAAGTTCTTTGATATCAGAGAATGTCGTCTGATTGACAAACCCGCGCCAGGTCAACTCTTCGCTCAGCGTCATTTCATATCCTTTCGTACGCTTATAAATAACTAGTGCCAGTGTACCATAAAAAGGCTAGGCACGCGACATAAATGGTGGTATGATGGAGGGTAATATTGCTTATGGGAAGAAAATTACTGTGGGGAAAAAACAGGGACCGACGAAGAAAGGCGTGAGTGTTTATTCTAACCTCGCCCGCAAACGACAAGTTAAAAAAGACGCTAAAGCACGAAAGAAAGCGGAATATTTAGCGACGCTGCCGAAACATCCGCTGAAGCGTTTATTGTACCGGTTACACCCGAAACGCGTAGCAAAGTATTGGTTCAGCCGGCAGGGGTTATTTATGTTCCTGAAGATTATCGGCGTGTGCATGCTGCTGCTCGTACTGACGGGAACGGCGCTTTTCGCTTATTTCCGCAAAGATCTCGATCAGATCAATCCCGACACGCTATCGCAGCGCGTACGCACCACAGTGACAAAGTATTACGACCGCAATAATAAATTATTATGGGAAGACAAAGGCGATGGCGACTATACGCTAGTTGTCGACCATAAAAATATTGCACCATGCATGGATCAGGCGACGGTCGCGATCGAGGACAAAGATTTTTATAAGCACGGCGGCATCAGTCCCAACGGCATCATGCGAGCTTTCATTAGCAACTCGCGTGGCAATGACGTTCAAGGCGGCTCGACACTGACGCAGCAGCTGGTTAAGCTGGTTTTCTTGCGCGACGAGGCACTGCGCAGCGGCCGGGGTTTAGCTGGTATCCCGCGCAAGATTAAAGAGATCATTTTGGCGGTTGAAGTTGAACGCATGTATAGCAAAGAGCAGATTTTAGGGCTTTACTTAAACGAATCGCCGTATGGCGGACGGCGCAATGGCGTTGAGTCGGCAGCGCAGACATATTTTGGCAAATCATCGAAAGATTTGAATTTATCGGAGTGCGCGCTACTCGCGGCAATCCCAAACAATCCGAGCGCCTATAATCCGTACAATATCGCCGGGCGTAATGCTCTGCTCGCACGCCAGCGCAAAGTGATTGATAATATGGTTGAGATGAAATATATCTCCAAGGAGCAAGCGAATCAAGCAAAAAGTGTCGCTATTATGGACACTGTAAAGCCGCTTGCCGATCAGTATTCTAATGTGAAAGCGCCTCATTTTGTGCAAATGGTCAAAGAGCAGCTGGAAGGCGAACTCGGCAAAACGATCGTCGGCGAAGGCGGACTAACCGTGAAGACGACGCTTGATATTGACGTACAAAATTTACTTGAGTCAAATATGACAGCGATGTTCAATGGCAGCATGACGAGCCGCGATTGCAACTATCGAAATTGTCCGAACCATGCCGGCTTTACGAACGGCGCGGCAGCGATTGAAGATACGAAGACCGGTCAGCTGCTAGCGCTAATGGGTAGCCGCGACTTTAATTACACCGGATTCGGTCAGGACAATGCTGCAAAAGCGTTTATCCAGCCGGGGTCGTCGATTAAACCGTTCGTCTATGCGCAGCTATTCAGCGACCAAGGCAGCGGCAAGCAGAACTATGGCAGCGGTTCGACGCTCACCGATACCAAAACGACGTTCCCAGGTAATTACACGCCGCAAAACGCCGACAATAAGTTTCAGAATAACATCAATATCCGCCAGGCGCTTGACCGTTCGCGCAACATTCCCGCCGTCAAAGCGATGGCGATTAACGAACAGAATAGCTCTGGCAGCACCTGGTCGCTAATTCGTGCTGCCGGTAATAAATATTACTGCACCAATGGCGCCGACGCGCAGGCTGGCTTGTCGAGCGCGCTCGGCAGCTGCGGCACGCGGCTGATTGACCATGTCAATGCTTACTCAACATTGAGCCGCCAGGGCGTCTACATGCCGCAAACGTCAATCATAAAAGTCACGAACAGCAACGGCGAAACACTCAAAGAATATAAAGCATCAAGCAAACAAGTCATCAACCCGCAGGCGGCGTACATTGTGACCGATATTCTAGGCGACGCGAAGGCGCGCGCCGGGCTTGGCTGGAATCAAGATTATCTACCGGCGCTCACCGGAATCGGTGTCCACGCTGCGGTCAAAACGGGAACAAGTAACGGCGAAAAAAACGGCAAGGTCGCGTCGAAAGATATCTGGGCAGCCGGTTACACGCCGAGCTTGTCAATGGCAGTATGGTTCGGCAATTCCGACACATCGGTGCTCAAGAGCGGCAACTCGCTCATTCCTGCAATGTTCTTTGATAAAACGATGGCAGCAGTGTCGAAATCGTACGCCGATCAAAAGAAATTAGCCCTAAGCGATTGGTATACGGCACCGAGCGGTATCCAAAATATCAAAGGCGAACTCTTTCCATCGTATTACAACAAATCAACCGGTACATCAACGGCAAAGATGACATTCGACAAAGTGTCAAAGAAGAAGGCGACCTCATGTACGCCGGAAGATGCGAAAATTGAAATCGGCGTCATCAAAGCGAAAGATGATTTTACTAAAAAAGAAATCATCACCTCGACCGATAGCAGCTACGACGCCAACGCCGACGACGACGCCCACCAATGCGACGACGCCAAGCCAACCGTATCAGTCAGCACAACATCAAGTGGCACCGTCTCCGTCACGTATACGCACGGGCGCTACACGCTTCAGTCGATTGAATTACTATCCGGCAGTACGGTTGTTGCCAGCAAACAGGTCGACAGCAACGGTACATGGACATTATCGCCGACCGACTTGGCGTCCGCTACAAGCGGCACGATCACCGCAAAGGTAACTGACGTCGGCTACTACACCGCGACAAATAGCACGAGCTACCAAAAGAGCAGCAGTTCATCAAGCGGCAGTTAGTATAAGAATGACCGCAGTAAACAAATTAACCAATCGTATTTTGCACTGAACCTCCAGACTAAAGAGAGGTTCAGCCTGCGGCACGCCTCGTTCACTAGCTATGCTACTTGCTCCCAGAGCAAGGCTGAAGTCTAGTCGCGAAAAGCAAAAATACACTCGCTACTGCTCATTCACGAGGGCGATCAAGTCATCTTCGTGATTTTTGCGGCGCGAATGACTCGTGCGGCGCGGCTCGGAATTTGCATTTGGCTGTGAGTGCGGAGCCTGTACCGCCGCACCATCTTTTCCCTTTCGCGAAGTGTGTGTCCGGCGAGAAGCTTTGTTGTCTTCGTGCGCGCGCTGCATGCGCGACGACTGCGCTGTTTTTGCCGAATGCGCTTGCTTTACCGTACTACTACGTTGTACGCTTGACGCGTTTTTACCTCGACGGCGTTGATTTGAAGTAGACGGGGCAGCCGACTCGTTTGATGTATTGCTTGCTACTTGCGATTTTGCCGCTTTATTTAGTTCGCCTGACGCCGCAGCAGAGATTGCGTCGTGCGATTTTGACGATTGGCGCTGCGTACGGCGTTTTTCCGGCTGAGCCTCGTTTACTAATTTCGCAAACATCATGCGCCCTGCCGCTGTTTGCAAACTGCGCACGATTTCGACCGTATGCGTTTGCCCAATTTTGCCGCTCGCCTGTTCAACGACGACCATCGTGCCGTCCGGCAGATAACCGACCGCCTGATGCGAGTCTTGTCCTTTTTGAATCAGATCAAGAAGAAGCTTTTCCCCCGGCAAATATTCCATGCGCAGACTCTGCGCCAGCTCATTCAGATTCAGCACTTCCGTACCTTCCACTGCCGCGACTTTGTTAAGATTATAGTCAAGCGTCATGATAACCGCGCCGTGTTGTTTTGCGAGTGATAGCAGCCGATCGTCAACACCTTCGCTGGCGCGGCTGCCGTCCTGCAGCAACTCCACTGCGACACGCTCCATCGCCTGCAATTCCGTCACAACGTCAAGCCCATGGCGCGCACGAGCACGTTTATCGCTATCGGCATGGTCTGCTAAAAATTGCAGCTCACCGATCACCGAGCGCGGAATCACCAGCGTGCCGCCAATGAATCCCGTGCCCGCTACCGCAACAATCCTCCCGTCCATCAATACCGATGTATCGACTAAAATCGCGCGGTCTTTCGCTTTAATATTCGTCTTTGGTAGCCGCGCCAATAAATATGACACTTCGCCCAAAATTAATAGCGTCACCGCTAGTAATACAATGTCCTTTGTTTCCATACTTTCCTTTCTTTTCGCGAGATTTGATCTCTGTTAGCAACTACTTCATGTAGTCAATGAGCGCCTGGCGCAAATCATGCGCGCCGCGCACAAATGAATTCTTTTTGCCCGATTTTGGAGCAATCGCCTGGGTAAAGCCAAGCTTCTTCGCTTCAGCAACACGCTTGTCAGTTAATCGCGCCGAGCGGATTTCACCGCCTAAACCAACTTCACCGAACACCACCAAACCATCATCTAGCTTGCGCCTCGCTGCTGCCGAAGCGATCGCCATCGCAACAGCCAAATCGGCCGCTGGATCCGCCAATTTCAGTCCGCCCACTACATTGATATAAATATCTTTGTCAGATAAGTTCAGTTTTGTGCGTTTCTCAAGCACAGCAATCAACAGGTTGAGGCGATTCAAGTCGAATCCGCTCGCCGTCCTTTTAGGATACCCGAAATTTGTCGAATTGACAAGGGCTTGAATTTCTACCAAAATCGGACGATTACCTTCAAGCGTAGCAAGCACTACCGATCCATCGGCATTTTGGCGCTCGGCAAGTAATGCCGCCGACGGATTTTCGACCACGCTCAAACCGCGTTCACTCATCTCAAAGATTGCCGCTTCGCTGGTCGAACCGTAGCGATTTTTTACCGCGCGCACTACTTTGAAGCCGCCATAGCGGTCGCCCTCAAACTGCAATACAACATCAACTAAATGCTCCAACACTTTTGGTCCGGCAATTGAACCTTCTTTCGTGACATGTCCGACCAAAATCACCGCTGCGCCGGACGCTTTAGCAGCACGAATAATGACGTTGCTTGAGTTAGTAATTTGGCTGACCGTTCCCGGCGCGCTCGCCACCTCTTCAAGGCTAAGCGTTTGAATGCTATCAATAATAACAAGCTTGTAAGCGCCACTGCGAATCGTCGCCGCAATATCGTCAGCGCTCGTGCTTGCGACAAATTGCAGACGGTCGCCCGCCACCGCGCCCAAGCGCCGAGCTCGCAGTTTAACTTGCGACGCCGACTCCTCGCCGCTCGCGTACAGCACTAGCGCTTCTTCAGAGATATGCGCCGCTATTTGCAGCAATAGCGTCGACTTGCCGATACCCGGCTGACCAGCCAGCAGCATAACGCCGCCCGGTAGAATACCGCCACCCAATACCGCGTCTACATCAGCAATACCCGTACCAAGACGTGCGGTTGATGCTTCTGCTGAAATTGAACGCATTGACTGCGCTTTTAATATATTGCCGTGCGCAGCACTCCGCGCCACTGCCGAACTACCCGCCGCACGTACAACCTGCTCCACGAGCGAGTTCCACTCACCGCAATTCTCACACTTGCCGACCCACTTTGGGTAACTCGCGCCGCACTGCTGACACACAAATTGGCTGCGCGCTTTTGCCACTACTTCACCTCGCTCGGCGCACTCACGCCATTCATGCTTTGATTCAGCTGCTGCGCCCGCACAGCAAGCTTGTTGTATTCGACAATCATCGTATTATACGCTGATATACGTGCGTTTAATTGATTTTGCCGACGATTTAATGCCGCAACGCGCCCTGAAAGTACATTTCGCGCCGCATAGAACTCTTGCGACGAAAAATCACCGCTTGCCGCCCGCTGGTTGAAGCTTTGAATATCGGAGTTCAGTTGATTTAGCTCATTCTGATAAGCATCCGTTTCAGTTTTAAGTGACGATTCTTCAGTAGATATCTTCGCTCTTAACGATGCCGCCTGCTGGTCTAACTCCGAAAATACTTGCGTATAACGCCGATTTAGCGCTACGATGCTCGCACGGTTCGTGAAATAGCGCGCATAATGCCGCTCTAGCTCGCTGTCGAGATTTGCGATCGTCGTGCCTAAAATTGAGTGCAATTCATTAACCTCAGCGCCTGGCTCCGCCTGTTTATAATACTCCATTAAGCGTTTTAGTGTCGGCTCGTCTTTCACTTTTTGATACGCTGCACGTACTAATCCGTCCACCCTCTGCTGTTCAAATGCGTTCAACCGCGCATACGCCGCATGCAGCAACTCATGCGCCGCCGTCACGTCAAGCGCGCCATCAAGCTCGCTGTTTTGCACATTATACAAATAAATCCGGTCGCGATAGTAACACCCCAAGATCGCCGCCGTCCGCTCCACACTATGACAGCTGCCGTTAAACTGTCCGGAATCCTGCACCTCAG
>ERZ773063.543-NODE-543-length-24821-cov-2.634418_pt1 | contig 24821 bp, 21 predicted proteins | sample MGYA00580625_ERZ773063 | MGnify/ENA primary metagenome ERZ773063 (study PRJEB29015, sample SAMEA2738022) | human oral metagenome | biome: human oral; feature: human-associated habitat; material: dental | place: China | collected 2042 ... | reverse complement strand
TTCGCAACCGCCCTCGCCATCTTCGTCGTGGCACCCGCAACAGCAGCTACCTCTGCATCCATTTTGAGACCAACTTTAGTTAGGCCAAAGTAGATAAGAAACAGCTGAATAAGCAGGGGAGTTCCTCTGGAAAGCTCAACATAAACGGCATTAAGCTGACTCAAAACAGGAATTTTTGTCAGCGAAATCTGAGCACTTATCAAACCAACGATAAGCGAGAAGAAAACTCCAAAGAAAGAGATAGTAAGTGTTATTTTTGCAGCTTCTGCATACAGTGGGAGGTATTCCCCTATGAAGCTCCAATCCATGCGAACAAATCCTCTCGGGATGTGCGAATGCTCACACAAGAGTTACAAAATAGCTTTACGCCCGAGTCTGTACCAGGAAAATTTTGCTCAGCGACAATTACACCCTGGTCGTATGTAACCCGGGCACCAGACACATCGCGGTGCATGCACAAAGTGCAGTGTATGTCGTAGCCATAATTCGCATGCGTATAATCCTAGTCGCAACTAGGATATTGTCAACTCACAATTGGTAAATTTTTTGATAATGGAAAATTCTTCCACTAAATCATCAACTGACATGCGAGCATTGGCAGGACTTGTAGAGGGCAGTTGACGTGCAGGAATACCAGTTTGTTGCTCCGCGTAGCGCTTATAAAATTTTGTTGCCGTCCCACCAAGCGTAAAATGGCACAGATTGATGAATCTTGAATAAGAGCGCCAATGTTGTGCGGAATCGGATTTGCAATAGAAGCGTCGCTTGCACCCTTAATATCACAAGCCTTAAGCGCATCACAAAGAGCAAGATGATGTCTTTTACAGAAGTCAATCTTTTCAGGTTTGGACGTGAGGGGTTTTTCGCCATATAACGCGGCAACTACGCGCCAGAATCTATTCTGAGGGTTGCCAAAATAAAAGCCAATTTCTCGAGACTTAGGACTAGGCATGGATCCCAAAAGCAGCACACGAGAGTCCGGGAAGATAATGGGATCAAGCGTGTTTTCTACATGCGTAAGCACAGTTTTGGCAGCATCGCCAGCAGACTGAGGTCTGTTTGCAGCCACGATTACTCGCCTTCTTGCAGCGGCTCAACAAACTCCTGCAGATCATCAAGGCGCAGTACAGTTACTTGACCGTAGCCGGCTCCACCTGTAGTGCCTGTGTCAATTCCCCACTTATCGCCATCTGACTGGACCCATTGCGCAAGGCCATCAGGAGTGGTGGCACTGCGGTTCAAGTTTTTTGCACCAAAGCTTGATAACAAAGGCGTGGGTGTATGGCCACAAATTACAACGGGATACGCTGCTTCTGACGTGCGGAAATCCGTAGGATATTGCCAAAACTCTTCACGAATCCACAAAAGATCATTTTCAGATTGCTTGCTTAAGTACTGTTCCAAAGAAGTCTTATCCCAGGCGGTTGGCAAGGGAACCCCATTAGACTTTACTCCCGCATGTACCAGAACAAAATCTCTACCTTGGACCTCAACTGTGGCGTACAAAGGAAGCGCCTGCAGCCAGTTAATCAACTCACAATATTCTTCTTCAGAGAGTGTCTTAAGCTCAGCAAGCGTTGCCTCTCCTCCGTTAATCTGCCACATAAACTGAGCTTCAACGTCAGCTTCTGGGTCCAACGCTTGCAGAGCAAGTTGCTCATGATTGCCCATTAAAACCGTGCAGTTTGGAAGCGCGCGAATTGTCTTAATAGTGGCAAGCGAGCTAGGACCACGGTCAATCATGTCACCAAGACAATAGAACACGTCTGACTCAGTTGGATTAATACGCTCTAGAGCACGCCTAAGCGGATCCACATGACCGTGAATATCAGAAAAAACGTACGTTGCCACAAAAACCTATTCTGTCGAACCTTCATCTGCAAGCGTCTGACCATCAAAGTTCAGATTTTGCGTAAGCTCTTTTGCAGTATCAAGATTAAAGTCTGGCGAGAAGAAAACGTCAAGTGCATACGGTACATTTGCCAGCGCATGATCATATAAATCCCAGAAGCTATCTTTGCGAACCTCTCCCGTAAAAGGATCAGTCCACTCATTTCCCGCTCTGTTATCAAAATCAGAATCAGAAGATTCCCTTGCCCCGTGAGAGAGTGCCTCAATCAAAGAAAACCTATTCGTACCAAAGGTACGCTCAAGATGACCAAGTAGCTTTCTCTTCTTACCTGTCGGCGAATACGCTAGATGCTGGATAATCCTAAAATCAACAGCAGCTGACGAGAAAATCCTGGTATCGGTAGGTTTTTCATACGTCCATAGCAACGCAAAGAAAAACACTCTATCCAAAACGTAAAGCGTATGCAGCGATGCCTTCAAAACCTCGCTATAAGGCCTATAGGTAGCTACCGTTTTACCAAGATGGGCGTAAAGAATTGCCTCATCAAGGTCCTTCTCGATTTCTGCATGTACTTGATTTTTAGCAGATTCATCCAAGCCCTCTACACCTTGAGAGGTAAGCATGTTTTGCCAGTAATAGACAAAAGGATGAGCAGTGGAATCAAGCATATAGTGGCAGAGGAATCCCGCAATATAGGCGCGAGCAACCGCAACGTCTTTAAGTGGCAGAGGCGCAATTGCGTCTCGCATAGAAAGAAGAAGTTCGGGCGTTTTTTCTTTATGCATGATCGACGCATATTTAGCGTAGCGATGCAGCAGCGGATCTGCTGCTAAATAAAACAGCGGATCTGGACCTTGGTTGCCCAACAGAAAAGCTTCTCGCTCTTCCATCGTAGAAAAACCAAGTTTGCCTGCAGCTATATCAAAGGCATCCTTACCAAAGAAGTCATGAGTCAAAATTGCGGGCATGTCCATTCCTTTCAGATTGCTACCATCCATTTTACCCAGCAATGGCTAAGTACGTTAGAGAGAATATAAAACAGAATGTAGTCACTATTGTGAGCAAGTTACCTCTAAGCTCTCTTCAGCTACCGTCTGCCGATTAATAAGCCTTACCCCCTGTAGTAATACTTAAATATTTGATATCTTTAAACATACTTGGGGGAGATATTTTCTGTCTGAGCCATCTAGCTTGTATTGCGACTACAAGCTGGGAAAGTAAGGATCTAAGGAGTGAGGCATTCCTTATGGCACAGTAAAGAAAAAACCTGCAAAGACAGAGAATATCTAATTGAGGGGAGCAATCATGGCATGCTGCTATGAGAAGCTTATCTCTGCAGGTAACAAGAGTCTCTGCAGAGCCAAAACATCACGTTCTTCTGACATGAAGAAGTGTGAGTAACATGAGCACGGCAAGAAAAATTAAACTCTATAGGATGCTTACGGCCCTTGCCTATGGCGACGCCTATGGCATGCCAACAGAGATGATGTCACCACACCAAATCGATTTTGCATTTCCTGATGGAGTTCAAAGTCTTTCAAGTCCACCTAAAAATGATTTTTTTGGAAGACCGTTTACCGCAGGTCAAACTACAGATGACACAGCAAACGCAATCATTTTGACTAAAAACATCATTGATAACCAGGGAGTTTTTAACCAATCACGCTACTTTGATGCGCTAGAAAATTATGTGGCAACAGAGCCAAATGCAGCCCAGGTAGTTGGCCCTTCTACAAGAGCTGCATTAGCTAATCGACTTTCTGGTCACTCGCTTAAAACGTGCGGTCGCCTTGGAACCACTAACGGATGTGCCATGAAGTGTGCGCCGCTGGCTTCAATTGTAAGTTGGAAAGACAAGCATGCGCTCATTAACAGCGTTACTGAGCTTGCGCTTCCTACCCACGGAACCAACGTAGCCATTATGGGCGCAGCAATGATTGTTGCTGCCACAAGTAGAGGTCTTTCTGAAAACTCGTTTACGGTAGAGGACGCTCTTGAAACTGCTTTAAGCTACGGACACCGAGCTCTCTACACAAAAATCGGCACGCAAATGCCTATACCAGTATGTACCAAAAGTGCATCACGGCGCTTGAGTTCTGTGAAGGTGTCAAAAACCTTGAGGCTCCCTTAGCTGCTTCCAGAGACATCTACGACTACTGCGGCTGTGGTTACGAAACCATAGAGACAATCCCTGCGGTTCTTGCGGTAGTTAAACTCTCTCAAGGAAAAGTCTCTAAAGCAGCTAGAATAGCCGCGGAGATGGGTGGAGACACGGACACCATTGGATCTATTGCCTGCGCTATTTGCTCCCAGATTCACTATGACGTTTTACCTGATGAGGTACATCTGCTTGAGCGCGTCAATGGATACCAGTTTGAAAAACTTGCAAACGATTTGGAAAATGCCACTTCCCTACCGTATGATGTAGCTATCTAGTTTGCGCTCTTTGCGCCAAAGCATACGTTTCTTGTAGGAGGCGCCATGAGCTCCTGTGCTCTTATCGATTTGCATGTTCATCTTGATGGATCAATTCCACTATCTGCAGCAGCTCAACTTGCAGCAGATGCGGGACTTGATTTCTCTTTGGCTGAACTCAAAGAAAAGATGCAAGTCCCAGCTCATTGCCAGGATCTTAACCAGTATCTTGCAACATTTGAGCTGCGCTCAAGCTTATGCAGTCAGCACAGGGCATTCGTACGGTTGCAAAGGCATTCCACGAGCAACTTGACACAGAAGGCATTCTCTATGCTGAGCCCCGCTTTGCACCAGGAAGTCTTACTGCAGGAGGTCTTTCTCAGCAAGAAGTTCTTGAGGCTGTTCTTGCTGGTAGAGCTGACTTCTATGCAGAACACCCACAGTCAGAGCTCCACACAGCGTATATTGTTTGCGCTATGCGTGGCACAGGTGAAGAGCTTAAGCACAAAAATGAAGAGTCAATTGATCTAGCGGCAGCATACCTTGGAAATGGCGTCGTAGCATCAGACTTAGCAGGAGCAGAAGCGCTCTTTGCCACAGAGAATTTCTCGTCACTTTTTGCTGAAGCACAAAGAAAAGATGTTCCTTTTACTATTCACGCGGGAGAGGCTACTGGTCCAGAAAGCATCAAGGCTGCACTTCGACTTGGCGCACAACGTATTGGTCACGGTGTTCGCTCTTTGGAGGACGCAGGCGTTATCCAGGACCTCAAGTCTGCAAATGTTGCTCTTGAGATTTGCCCTACCAGCAACCTTCAGACGCGTATCTTTGAGTCAATAGAGCGCTTCCCTCTTGAGCAACTGCTTGATGCAGGTCTGACGGTTACTATCAACACGGACAACATGACTGTCTCCAACACTACCCTTTCGCGCGAGTTTGAGCTTTTACAACAGCACTGCGGTCTAGACAAAAATACCGCACGTGAACTTGCTGAAAATGCTGCACGTGCGGTATTTAGTAATTCTAGCGAGAAAGACCGTCTACTTGCCCACCTTAGGCAATAGTAGCCTCATATCCTGCCTGAACAACAGCATCAACCAATGTGCTATCAGCGACATCAGAAGATAACTCAACTACAGCACTCTTCTCGTCAAGTGAAACGGTTGCCTTAGAGACACCCTCGACAGCCTCAAGAGCCTGCGTGACGTGTGCGGCACAGTGCTGGCAAGACATACCCTCTACGTTTAGTTTCTTCTCCATATAAGATTCCTCCTTCTGTGACGCGGATGCGTCGTTTGTAGACTTAGTTTGAACGTCAATGACTGGTTTTGTATCATGAGCGTCTTGGCAAGTTTCTGCGCTGGTATCCTTTGGCTTCCAGGTACGCAGGCGCAGTGCATTGCATACAACAAAGACTGACGAGAAGCCCATGGCAGCTGCACCAATCATAGGGTTCAGCGAAATACCAAATGGATACAACAGGCCCATAGCAACAGGGATACAAATAGTGTTATAGAACAGTGCCCAGAACAGATTCTCTTTGATGTTGGTCATGGTGGCGCGAGAAAGCTCAATTGAAGTTGCAACATCAGCTGGATCAGACTTCATCAAGACAATGTCAGCAGACTCAATAGCAACATCAGTACCTGCACCAATTGCAATTCCCACGTTTGCACGCGCGAGTGCTGGAGCATCGTTGATGCCATCGCCTACCATGACAACGTTTTCTCCAGCGTCCTGGAACTGCCTAATGTAAGACTCTTTTTGGCTTGGCAAGACGTCAGAGATAACCTGATCAACGCCCAGTTCCTTACCAATGACGTTTGCCGTTGTTGCCTGATCACCGGTGAGCATAACGGACTTGATGCCCATAGCACGAAGACGAGCAATGGTGGACGCACTGGTCTGCTTAACCTTATCGGCTACAGCAATGACACCAAGAAGCTTACCCTCAAGCGCAAAGTACAGCGGTGTTTTTGCCTGTTCAGCTAGCTGCTGAGCCTGGGAAGCCAGCTCTTGTGTGCTGATACCCTCCTGCTCCATAAGACGAGCGTTACCTGCTACAAGGCGTTTCTCGCCAACCTTTGCCGTGAGACCGCCGCCAGCAACTTGTGAGAACTCCTGCACATCAAAAGAACTGTCTGCGGACTCTCCAAGCTTCTCTTGAGCGTACGTAACAATAGCCTGAGCAAGTGGATGCTCGCTCTTTTGCTCAAGCGCGTATGCATACTCAAGCAGCTGATTCTCGGAGATACTATCTGCACAAAGAACATCAGTTACGCTTGGCTTGCCCTCAGTGAGCGTTCCCGTCTTATCAAGAACAACCACGGTTGCTCGAACTGCACCCTCAAGCGCCTCGGCGGACTTAACCAAAATGCCATTTGAAGCACCCAAGCCGGTGCCCACCATAATGGCGGTAGGCGTTGCCAGACCAAGTGCACAAGGGCAGGAAATAACCAGAACAGAAACAGCGTGCGAGAGAGCAACCGCAAAGTCACCAGGCGCCACAAAAACAAACCATGCTACAAACGTGGCCAGCGCAATTCCAATGACAACGGGGACAAAGACGCCAGCAATACTGTCAGCAAGACGCTCGATAGGCGCTTTGGAGCTTGTTGCCTCGTCAACCAAGCGTATGATGCCTGCAAGCGTTGTGTCATCACCAACAGCGGTGGCGCGCATCTTAAACCAGCCGCCAGTAGATACCGTAGCGCCTGTCACGGAATCGCCAACGGTCTTACTTACAGGAACGGGCTCTCCGGTAATAGCGGACTCATCAACAGATCCATTTCCTTCGATGATTTGGCCATCAACAGGAATTGACTGTCCAGCTCTTACCACAAGCATGTCTCCCACCACAACGGTCTCTGCAGGAACTTCCTTCTCAACACCATCTTTGACGAGAATGGCCGTCTTTGGAGCAAGGTTCATAAGTGCACTAATTACACCTGTGGTATGACCTTTTGCGCGAGCCTCAAAGAACTTGCCCAAAGTAATCAGAGCAAGAATCAAACCTGCGGATTCAAAGTACATACCGTGCATTGCCTGGTGAGCTGCAGCAGCATCTCCTGCAACAAAAGCGTTTGCCATCTGGTACAAACTGACAACACTGTAGGCAAACGATGCCGCTGAACCTAGTGCAATGAGCGAGTCCATATTAGGAGCGCCATGCAAAAGCGAGCGAAATCCACCAATAAAATAGTGACGACAAATGAACAGAATAGGAATGCAGAGCAAGAGTTCGGTAAGAGCCAAGTTCATCATGCCATTCATGCCAGAAACAGCAGGTGGAACAGGTGCCCCCATCATCTCACCCATGGCAAGATAGAACAGTGGAATGGCAAACGCCATTGAGGAGATAAGTTCAATCCTCTTTTGCTTTACCGCCTTTTCTGAAGCATCGGTAGCATCTGCCTTAGTAGTTGCAGCAGAATCTTTTTTGTCGATACGAGGTGTTGCCTCATAGCCTGCTTTGCTTACTGCGTCAGAAATCTGCTTGAGGGTATCTGGATTACCGTCATAATCAACTTCCATAGAATTCTTAAGCAGATTAACGCGAGCCTCAAAGACACCAGAAACAGAGTTTGCCGCCTTCTCTACGTGCGCAGAACAACTTGCACACATCATTCCTTGTACATCAAAAACTTTCTGATCCATAACGCCGCCTTACATAAAACGCTTAAAGAGGTCCATAACCTCATCAATAACTTCTGTATCACCTGACTGAATGCGATCAACTACGCAAGACTCCAGGTGATCTTGCATTACTTCTCTTGAGATGGCCTTGACCGCAGACTCAACTGCTGCAAGCTGAATAAGAACATCTCCGCAATAACGATCCTCGTCAATCATTGTTTTAATGCCATTTAACTGGCCGATTGCACGGTTAATACGGCGAGAAACCCCACTTTTAAGCTCGCTTGAGCGAGGAGTAGCCTTGTGATCACAATGACAACAACTTTCCTGTGTTTGGCCGTCTTTCTGAGCCATCTATCCTCCTTCATATACCCTAAGGGGGTATTAGTTTCTATAAACAGTATACCCCTATACGGTATTCCTATACAACAAAAAACAGCGACCAAAGCCGCTATTTTTTATCTACCCATGAAAAAAATGTCAGCACTCAAAATACGCGCTATTCATCGTCCTCTTGATCTTCTACACTTCCCTCAACAAGACCTAAAGTACTCTGTGCATCTTCAAGGCTCTCTAATGCAGTAACACCTCTGAGCTTGCGGTTCATAGCCTTTGTTCTAGTAGTAAGAATCTTATCAATGGTGGTTTCTGCAGTTCTAATCTGTTTCTGAGCCTTCTCAAGCTGAGCCTGATACGTCTCAAACTCCGTCTTAACCGCAGAGAGCACCTTTTGAATTTCGTCGGCATGCTTCTGAATAGCAACGGATTGGAATCCCATCTGAAGGCTATTAAGAAGCGCGGCCATGGTGGAAGGACCGCATACATTGACGCGATACTCTCTCTGTAGCTGCTCAAGCAGTCCCGTCTGACTGACTACCTCTGCATAAAGCCCCTCAAAAGGAAGGAATAAGATAGCAAAGTTAGTTGTCTCTGGTGGAGCAATATACTTTGTAGAGATATCTTTTGCCTCTGCCTTAATTCGAGTCTCTAGGCCCTTTTTAGCAGCAGCAATCGCCTCCTCATTACCTGCATTGATTGCATCCACTAAATGCTCATACGTATCTCCTGGGAACTTAGAATCAATAGGAAGCCAAACAGTCTCCCCTGACTCTCCAGGCAACTTAACAGCAAACTCGACGCGCTCAGAAGAACCGGAGACGGTGGCAACATTCTCTTCATATTGCTCTGGAGAAAGAATGTCTCTTAGAATTGCTCCAAGCTGAATTTCTCCAACAATTCCGCGAGTTTTAACGCCAGAGAGAACTTTCTTTAAGTCTCCAACACCCTCTGCAAGGCCGCGCATTTCTCCCAAGCCTTGATGAACTTGCTCAAGTTGCGTAGATACGCGCTGAAACGATTGAGTCATACGCTCATCAAGCGTTTTCTGGAGTTTCTCGTCAACGGTCTGACGCATAAGCTCAAGCTTTGCTTCATTCTCTTTACGCATGTCGCTGAGCTGTTTGTCAACAGTCTCTCTAACCTTACCAAGCTGCTCAGTTGAAGCCTGGGAAGTTGCTTTCATATTGTCATCCACACGACGCTGAAAAGCATCAAAGCGAGCATCAAGCTGAGCAATGCGCTGATCAGTCTGCTTCGTCTGATTTTGCAGTGTTGAGGTGAGCTTTTGATCAACTACCTCTCTTACCTTCTCAAGCTTTGCATCCATAAGCTCTTGCATTTTTGCCATGTTATCCGTAACACGACGATCCAACTCTTGGGAGCTTCTTATAAGCTCTGCAGATGATGTTTGACTTTGCTCTTGCAGCATCTTTACTTGCGAAAGCTTAGAAGAAAGTGTGACAAGGCTCACGATAAGCACAATGACAACTACAGCCAAAACTAACAGCACAAGCAAATCCACAAGACTCCCCTAACTCATAGCAGAACAAACAAACGCAAACACAGCAAACGCAATCTGAGTGTTAACCAAAAATTCCGTAGATTGCTTCTGCAATGCTATTAGTAATGCTCTCTACAATATTCACAAATGGATTATCGGAATCAACGTCTTTATCTCCATAAGGATTAGTGAAGTAATCCCAGAACTCTTCCCAATAGTTTTGCTGGCGGTAATACCTATAGGAATCATCATCTTCAGTACGATCCTGCTTATCATCAACGTTGTTTGTTTCGTTCTTGCTATTCTTTTCTTTCTCTTTCATAGAAGAAAGCGTCTCATCAGAACCAAGCGTGACGTTGATGGTAAGGCGGTCTTCTCCACGCATGATTTCTACAGGAACGGTCTCTCCAATCTTATGAGAGCGAACGGCAATAATAGCTGCATCAGCAGAAACTACGCGCTCTCCACCAATAGAGACAATAACATCACCCTTTTTAATACCAGCATCCTCTGCAGGACTATCATCAAGAAGGCCTGCTACATACGCACCGTAATCTACCGAGAGATCATTGCGCTTTGCAACTCGAGGAGTAACGGTCTGCATAGAAAGGCCAATATAGGCATGCTTAACTTGTTGGCCAGAAAGAATCTGATTTGCAATATCAATGGCATAGTTAGCAGGAATTGCAAAGCCAATACCCGCAAATGACTTGGTATCTGACGAGAACAACGTACAAATACCCACAAGCTGACCATTAGAGTCAACCAGAGCGCCGCCAGAATTACCTGGGTTAATAGCTGCATCAACCTGGATGAGGTTTGCATAAATAGTGGTTTCTCCACCCTCTGTCTCAAGCATATCGCTACGAGAAAGTGCGGAAACAATACCTGCAGAAACAGAGTGATCAAGACCAAATGGGCTACCAACGCTCATAACCCAACTACCAGGAGCCAGGTTATCGGAGTTACCAATCTCAATTGGAGTTAGGCTATCTCCCTTAAGGTCAGCATGAAGAACAGCAAGGTCAGAGGTAGGGTCTGTACCTACAACGGTACAGTCATATTCTTTATCGTTAATTGAAATGGAGAAGGTATCCATACCTTCAATAACGTGGTAATTAGTAAGAATATCTCCATTTTTGTTCAACACAACTCCAGAACCGGTTGAGCCTGATGAATCACTGGTAGCCTTAACGGACACAACCGAAGGCAAAACCTTAGAAGCTACCGTTTCTGCAGTCTTAGTATCAGTTGGTTCTGCAGCAGGACGAGACGTCGCTGCTTGAGAAATAGTTGCCTGACCAGATACTGCAGGGAGCTTAGAGATTCCCTCTCCCAAAGCAATGGTAGGAACACAAGCAACAGCAAAAGCAATTGCACAAGCTGTTCTTTTTACACTTGAGCTTTTGAACATAGACATAAATCCAGCCTTCTTAACTGGCGAGAAACGCTTATAAACAGCGGAATCTGTGGTTAAACCATGTGCTTGGTTCTCCATAGACATCCTCCTTAACATCACTTTGATGCAAATGGCTAACGCAGGTAATTCTGCGCTTAACATCAATTTTTCAATATGTGTATTCTACCCGTTATACCAAACAAAAATTCGTTTCTCGTTGTGGGAAACATGCCAGATATTGCACTAATAAATTTTGGGCGCACAAACTGTAATAAAAACTTTCTGTAGCTGCGCTTATGCTCTAAACAGATAGCCTACGCCACGCACCGTCTCAAGATGAGCGGCTGCTTGAGGACCAATCTTTGAGCGAACACGCCTTACGTGGACGTCAACTGTTCTGGTACCACCGCAGTATTCAAAGCCCCAAACGCGCTGCAATAGAGCCTCGCGCGAGTATGCACGAGACGGATGGGTTGCCAAGAATGACAGCAGCAGATACTCCATATACGTAAGATCAACGGGAGATTCATCAATATAAACCTGATACGTTGCCAGGTTAATCTTTATATTGTCAACAATAACCAAGTCTCTAGAAGTACTCTCGGTACCTGGCCACAAAAGCAGCGAGCACCTGAGACTAAACTCCTGGATAGTTGCAGTAGACAAAATAAAATCACTCTTGCCCTGAACAGGCAGAACAAACTTAGAAAGATTATCAAGGTCAGCAACAAACAGGCGAGCAATTCCGCCATTTTGCGCAGAATAATTCTCAACCGTGCTAATAACATCCTGGGAAAGGTCTTTTTGATCGAGAATAATCAAGTCAAAGGTATGACCAGAAGCCGCTGCCTGCGAGAATGAAGCTGCGTTTGCAAGAGCAATAGACACATCAATGACATGTGAAAGTTCACGCATACGTTCATGTAAGCGTGTCGTTGCAGATACAAGAAGAATATTCTTGTGATGCATCGATTCCCCCTAGAATAAGCTTAATCTTATAAAGCATACCACAAGCTGCGAATAAAGAGCAGATATACCTCATTATCTGCAATTAGGGCGAGAAGATTTTCTCGCCCTAATTTATTTTTTAAAGTTTGCGCATTAATTGAAAAAGTATAGGTTTTACGCAATAGCGCCGATGAACTCAGCTGTTCGAGAGTTTTGTGGATTGTTGAAGATGACATCAGGAGTTCCTTGCTCAGCTACCACTCCCCCTTCCATAAAGACCACACGATCTGCCACGTCTTTTGCAAAGCCCATCTCGTGCGTTACCACAATCATGGTCATGCCAGAGTTCTTTGCTAGATTACGCATGACGTCCAAAACACCACGAACAAGCTCAGGGTCAAGCGCGGAAGTAGGCTCATCAAAAAGAAGCACGTTTGGATGCATAGCAACGGCGCGAGCGATTGCTACACGCTGCTGCTGTCCACCGGAAAGCGCACCAGGCTTGAAGTCTGCTCTATCGGCAAGGCCAACAGCCTCCAGCTGCTTTAGCGCCTCTGCCTCTGCCTCCTCTTTTGACTTTCCTAGAACCTTAATCTGACCAATCATTACGTTCTCTTTGACCGTTAAATGACCAAACAGATTGAATTGCTGAAAGACCATTCCGACATCTCTACGAAGGGCGTTAACCTCTGCTTCGTTAGTGCCTGTAATCTCTTGGTCCTCAATAAGAATATGACCTGCAGAAGGAGTCTCCAGTAGATTGATACAACGAAGCATGGTGGACTTACCAGAGCCAGAAGGACCAAGTACAACCACTACTTCACCTGGCCAGACAGTCAAATTAACGTCATTCAAAACATGTGTTGATCCAAACGACTTATTGAGGTGCTCAATACGAACAATAGGATGTTCACCTGCCTCAAAAGTATGGTTAGTAAGGGGCTTATCACGCCCAAATGCCTCTTGTGCAGCAACTTCAGCATCCAAGGCAGGATGTTCTGTGTTCGACTTCTTTTTGAAAGAAAAGAAAGACATTAGTTTTCCTCCTTGGAAAGAGCTTGAGTCTTACTTGCTGAAGCGCTTACTGTTTTGCCTGTTTCTGACTGCTCCATGCGTTTCTCGATACTGCCAACTACCTTAATAAGTGGCAGAGTAATTGCCAAATAGAATAGGGCAGCCGTCATATATGGCGTCATGTTTCCAGTTGAGGTGGTGAGATTTTTAGCAAACATCATCAGTTCCATAACACCCACAGAAGAAAGCAGTGAGGTATCTTTGTAGGACGTAATGAAGTCGCTGGTAAGAGGCGGAATAACCCGGCGGATAGTTTGAGGAATGATAATAAACGTCATAGTCTGGAAACGATTCATACCAAGAGAGCTTGCTGCCTCATACTGACCCTGCGGGATTGATTGAATGCCCGCGCGGAAGATCTCTGAAAGATACGCAGATGAGTTAATAGCGACCACAATAAAGCCAAGCAAATTGGTATCCAAATTAATATTCAGCATGGGTAGACCAAAGAACAGAATATAAATCTGCAGGAAAAATGGGGTTCCACGCAACAAATTGATATATACCACCGCAAGTGCACGCAGGAGCGGATTCTTGGAAATCTTCAGCAGCGCAAAGCCCATTCCCAGCACAATGGCCACAGGATAGGCACAAATTACAATTGCAAGACAAACGAGCCATCCTGGAAATAGCATCACAACTGAAGAGACAATCAGTTGAGGCTTTAAGAACATGCCAAAAAAGTTGTTGGAATTCCACGCTTCAACCCAAGGCTGAGCATCAAGCCAATTCACTAGAGCCTGAACAGGCGTATTAAAAATAATGGTGATTTCAGGAGAAGAGGCAAGCTTTTGAGTCCCTTGCTCTGTGGTATACGTTCCCTCAACAGTGTACGAACCGCCGTCAGCAGGAAACTTCATGCCGGAAATCTCTACACGAATCAGCTTTTGAGCATCTACCGGTGTTGCAAAAGAAATCACAACCTGCGTTCCCTGTACGCTTGCTGTTGCTTGGATCTTCTCGCGCGTAAGACCGGAAAGAACCGTTACCTTAGTAGTTGCGCTCTGCAAATCAGAGCTCTCTGGAAGTTCCAAGACCAGCTGGGATATCTGCTCGTCCTCAACTGTTCCCTCCCAGGTCAAACGAGTCTCTTTGCCACCGATAACGCCATTGCCTTCTGTCTGATTTGACTTAGCTGTTGCCTTATTTGTGGTAAGAGCAAACGCGCTCTGAGCAGAAAACGTACTCAAGGACATAAAAAACAATCCGCTCAAAAGAAGTGTAGCGAGAAGAACTACAAGCAGCGAGGAGTACGCACGATTATGCGAGAGCTTTGACTTAACTGAATTATAAGCCGTACTCTGAGGCGCAGATTCAGCTTTGAAACTCGCAGATGACATGCACAAGGACAGTTGCTGTCCTGACATAGTTTTGTGCAAAAGTGCAATCACGTGATACTCCTTTAGAGCTTGAGGTGCGATAAATCCTGATGAAAACAGTGAGTGCTTGAAGCCAAATCTGACTTCAAGCACTTTTGCTGAACTTGTAAAACTAAATGTTAGAACCAAACCACTTGGACTTGAGAGAGGCCATAGTGCCATCTTTCTCCATATCTGCAAGAACCTTGTTGATTGCCTCAGTTAGTGCAGGATTGTCCTTGGAAACAGCAATGCCATACTGCTCACCTGTTGGAATCTCTTTTGCAATAGTCAGATCAGAATATGAAGTGCTAATCAGATTGGAAGCAACAGGCAGATCAATGACCATAGCATCGTACAAACCAGTCTGGACTCCTGCCATTGCTGCAGCAACATCGTCTACAGAAACGATAGTTGCGTTTGGAAGATTCTCCTTAGCCCAATCCTCGCCGGAAGTACCTGTCTGAACAACAACCTTCTTAGAGGCGTCGTTGAGCGTCTGCTCGGTCTCGGTGCTGCCAGACTTAACAACCAGGGACTGATTGGAGTCGAGGTAAGAAGTAGTGAAGTCTACCTCCTGAGAGCGCTCGTCAGTGATGGTAATGCCTGCGATAGCAACGTCTGCTTTGCCACCCTGCTTAATAGTTGGAACAAGAGTGTCAAACTTCTGGTTTGGCAGGTACGTAACCTCAAGATTGAGTCTTTTTGCAATCTCGGTAATAAGATCAACGTCAAAACCAACAGGAGTAGTTGAGTTGCCTTCAAAATACTCAAAAGGCTGGAAACCAAGCTCTGCAACAACAGTCAGATGACCCTTAGTTACCAGCGTATAGCTTGAATCAGAGGATGAAGTAGTACCCTGTTGCGCATTTTCTTGCTTAGATGACGAGCAAGCCATAAGACCAACAAGTGCACATGCCATAAAAACAGCAGCTACGCCCTTTAGGGCATTCTTTTTAACGGTAGTAACTAGTGACGATTTCATATTTGCCTCTTCCTGAATAAATCTGAGCTGAAATTCATTGGAATGAATTATAGGAAGCAAATATGAAAAATCTACTTATAATTTTCATCATATTTCTCGTTTTTATTGCATAAAAATGGCGAGAAGCTATATTTGTTTGTATAAATGACTACTATTTAGTCATTCTATCCAATAAAGACCAGGTAAAAGTAATTTTTTCAGTTCATAAAACGGTAACAATTCGAATAAGAAGGCTACATTCTCTGCGTGAAACAAGAGTTTCTGGTCAAAAACCCTGCTCTGAAAAAATCAGAACAGGGTTCAAAGGTACATATAAACGCAAGCAGAATAGTTGCTTAGCAACCAGCGTAGTATTTCTGGGTATCCCAGTCAGTGACGGTAAGGCAGAACTCACGCCACTCCTCTGCTTTGCGCTCACACAGATACGAGAAGATATGCTCACCAAGAGCGTCTTTGAGAAGCTCCGACTGTTTGAAGCGCTCGAGTGCCTCTCCAAGATTTGTGGGGAGTTTCTCGCCATAATCAGCAGGATTTCCGCCCACAAACTCTTCAGGAAGTGAGAGGTCCTCTTCAATACCCTTGAGGCCAGCCATAAGCGTTACAGCATTTGCCAAATAAGGGTTTGCAGTTGGATCAGGAATACGCAGCTCAGCACGGGTAGCAACGTGCTTGCCTGGCTTGTGCGTTGGAATGCGAACCATAGCAGAACGGTTTTTGCGGCCCCATGTAGCATATGCTGGGATAGAGTCGCGGTCAAAGCGCTTATAGGAATTAACCGTTGGGTTAGTAATAAGCATGTACTCAGGAGCGTACTTAATAAGACCTGCAATGTAGTGCTGAGCAAGTTCAGAAAGGTGAGCCTCGTTCTCAGTCTTTGGAGCCCAGAACAGAGACTCGCCATCGTGGTCAAGAAGCGACTGATTCAAAAGCATGGCTGAGCCAGGAACTCCCTGAAGAGGCTTTGGCATAAACGAAGCAAACACACCGTGAAGTGTTGCAATATGTCTGATAACCAGACGAGCAGTAACAATGTTATCCGCGCAAGTTAGTGCTTCTGCATAACGGAGCTCAACACCGTTTTGAGCAGGGCCAGCTGCATGGAAAGAATACTGAACAGGAATAGAAAGATTCTCAAGTGCACGAGACGTGGAGTATCGAAGACTATGGCTGAGATCAGCAGAATTCAAATCAAGGTATCCAGCCTGATCAATAGGCTTTGGCTCAGTCCCGCTCACAAAATAAAAATACTCAAGCTTAGGGCCAACATTTGCGACATAGCCAAGGTCTTCTGCCTTGATAAAAGCATTTCTCAGTACAAGGCGTGGATCGCCTGTAAAAGCCTCACGTCGAGGAGTCTGAATATCGCAGAATACGTTTGCAACTACACCGTCATCTGTCTTCCATGGAAGAATCTGGAACGTATCTGCGTCAGGGAATGCGAGAAGATCGGACTGCTCCTGGGAAGCAAAGCCGTCAACGTTAGAGCCATCAAACCCAATGCCCTCAACAAAAGCCTCTTCTAGCTCCTCGGGGGAAATGGAGAGAGCCTTTAATCCGCCGAGTACATCGGTAAAACAAAGACGCAGGTAGCGAACGTCTCGTTCCTCTACCGTGCGAAGAATATAGTCAATTTTCTTATCCGTACTCATACGGTCCTCCCGGGTCAGAAAACTGGAATCATAACTACCATGACACATTCTTGTTACGGCTATGTTTCCACTTCCCTGAAACCGGATGAATGGCAAAAATTGTTAATGAAATTGTGACAATTGACCTATTGAGCGTCAAAAGCCTTATCAACATCAGAAATCATTTTCTGAGCAACGCCGCAGTGACCATCTCCACCGTGATGAGTGCCACAGCTGCTGGATGAAGAACAACCAGAACAAGAGCCCTCTTTTGCACTCTTAAGTTGAGAGCGAACACAAAGAGCAACAAGAGCAATGACGATAAGAACAACCAAAATATCAATAGGACTCATACAGATACTCCTCAATTTGTTAACCAAGGCATACTATACCCTCATTAATTAAATACATACAGAAAATAGTTACATTATTTCTATAAATTCAAAAAAAGACAGTGGAATTGTCGCCCATCCAGCTGTTAAGCGGTGAAAGAAACTTCACAAAATCTTTTTCGTATTGATTCACACGCACTTTTCGGTGTGCGGTAAAATATGAGACGCAAGCGTTTTACGACTTGCTCCTGTATGTGAAGTTATTGCCTAAAACTTAGTGCTTACCATGTATGATGCACAAAGTTTGACGCGTAGAAAGGAAGCCTAATGGCTGAAGATCAGTACATGCACCTCGTTATTGTTCGTCACGGCGAGTCTGAGTGGAACAAGCTCAACCTGTTTACTGGTTGGACCGATGTTGACCTTACTGAGACGGGTCACGAGGAGGCTGCAGCAGGTGGCCGCGCACTTAAAGAGGCTTGCTACGACTTTGACGTTTGCTACACTTCCCTACTTAAGCGTGCTATTCACACTCTGAATCATGTTCTTGATGAGCTTGATCGTAACTGGCTTCCTGTTCATAAGACTTGGCGTTTGAACGAGCGCCACTATGGTGCACTCCAGGGTCTCAACAAGGCTGATGCAGCTGCTGAGCATGGCGAGGAGCAGGTAAAGATTTGGCGTCGCTCCTTTGATGTTCAGCCACCAGCTCTTGAGCCAGGCGACGAGCGCGATCCTCACGTTCTGGAAATGTTCCGCGATGTTCCCGCAGAGGATCTTCCTTACACTGAGTGCCTGAAGGACACCATTGCTCGTGCATGGCCTTACTTTGAACAGGAAATTAAGCCACAGCTTGAGGCTGGTAAGCGTGTTCTTATTGCTGCACACGGCAACAGCCTTCGCGCTCTTGTTATGCAGTTTGAGCACCTCACTCCAGAAGAGATTCTTGAGGTCAACATCCCAACTGGCATTCCATGCTCCTACACCTTTGACAAGGATTGGAACATTGTTGACAAGCACTATATTGGCGATCCAGCTGTCATCGAGGCAAAGATTAACGCTGTTGCTAACCAGGGCAAAGCAAAATAAACAGTTTGCTAACACGCAATATTGCTAAGTAGAACGGGGTGGTTTAAAACCACCCCGTTTTTTGCCTGCTTATAGAACCATGATGAATACGCCCACAGCAATAAAACCTACTTTGAATAGTGTTACGATGTACCGCCGAGAAAAGAAGGGATTGTATGTTTAAAAGAGAGCTCAACGCAAAACTTGTTCTTTCTGTAATTGCAACAGGAATTATGTCCTTCTCGGGAGTTGTCGTAGAAACTGCCATGAACGTGACGTTTCCAACATTGATGGAAGAATTCTCTATTGGTACCTCAACAGTACAGTGGATGACCACATCGTACCTTTTGATTCTTGCCATTATCATGCCTATGTCATCATTTTTAAACAGACGATTCAAAACTAAAAGTATCTTTACCGTAGCCATGATCTTCTATATCAGTGGCATTCTCTGCGGATTTGCTGCTCCAACGTTTATGTTATTACTGCTTGGCCGCATTTTAGAAGGAATTGGCACCGGTCTAGCGCTACCACTGATGTTCAACATCATCACCGAACAGGCCCCACTTAAAAACATGGGTGTCATGATGGGCATTGGCATGCTAGTTACCGCCGTTGCACCTGCAGTAGGACCTTCAGCTGGTGGCTGGATTGCAGAGCATCTTGGCTGGAGAATGATTTTTGCGGGTCTTCTCCCCTTCTTGATTGTGGCATTTGTGCTGGGAATTAGTTCAATCCAACAGAGCCATGAAACTGAAGTTATCTCTTTTGATGTCTTTGGCTGGTTCCTTCTTACCGTAAGTTTTATTGCGCTCATCTTTGTCATTGACGAATCCAGTACATTTGGTCTTCTGAGCATTCCTGTTTTGCTCGCAATTGTAATTTTTGTGAGCTCACTTGCGCTCTTTGTGCGTCACGAAAACTCCTTTAAACACCAAGATCAATCTGAAGCATCTCCAAAAATTCCTATCATTAATCTTGAGGTATTTAGCGAGAAGAGCTTTGTACTCTCACTCTTTGCTATTGTTGCTCTGCAATTTATTATTCTTGGTCAGTCGTATCTTCTTCCTAACTTCTCCCAGCTAGTATTGGGTGCAGGCGCTACTGCAGCAGGATCTCAGATGCTTCCAGGGTGTGCTATTGGCGCAGTTATGGCACCAATTTCTGGTCAAATTTTAGACAAGCTAGGAGCGAAAAAACCTATTGTTACAGGCATTCTTTGCTGCCTTACCAGCATGCTCCTTTTGCTGCTCTTTGTTCACGTACTTACGGTAGAAATGATTACGTATATTTTTGCTATTTTTGCCATTGGTCAGGCACTTCAGATGGGAAACAATTTTACGGTAGCCTTGGGACACTTACCGGAAGACCGCAAGGCAGATGGAAATGCTGTTATTAACACAATGCAGCAGCTCTTTGGCGCTATGGGAACCAGCGTCATTTCTGGTGTTGTTGCGGTCTCTCAGCTTGGAGCTACAGACTTAGCCACGAGCACCCTTGCAGGAGCTCAAAATGCACTCTTAGTACTTGTGTACGTAGCTTGTATCCCTCTTGTTACCATGGGAATCGTACTCTTTGTGCTGCCTAAGATGACAAAATAAAAAAACACGGTAACGGCATTTAAAAGAAAACAAATTAAAAAGCTAGGTATCCAAAAGAAGGATATCTAGCTTTTAATTTAAAAGTTTGAACTAATGTACTATGACATAGCAGCTGATAATTTCAATCCAATAAACACAGCAACCAGGCACGTTATAACATTAACTGCAATGTTCACACCTGCAGCAGTCCAATTACCTGCTTGAATAAAGGTAAGAGTTTCATTTGAGAAGGTCGAGAAGGTCGAAAGTCCTCCGCAAAGGCCCACGGCTAAGAATAGCTTGACCTGTGGCTGAAGTGGACTTGCAAGATCAAGCCCTGTTACAAAGCCAATAATCAAACCTGCAACTACATTTGCTGCGAACGTACCAGCTGGTAGATTAGGAATCCACTGTTTAAAGAGGACTCCCCACTGCCAGCGACCTAAACTACCCAGTGCTCCACCAAGGGCAACAGCTAAAGCTTCAATCACAATAAACGCCCCCTACTCCAGCTCTCGCGAGCCTGTATACAGCTGGTAATACTCCCCACGCTTGGCAATAAGCTCATCGTGAGTACCGCGCTCAATAATACGACCGTGCTCCAGAACCATAATAGCGTCCGAATTACGAACCGTAGATAACCTGTGAGCAATCACAAAGACAGTACGACCTGCCATTAGGGCATCCATGCCCTTCTCGATAAGTGCCTCAGTACGCGTATCAATACTGGAAGTTGCCTCGTCCAAGATAAGCACGGGAGGATCAGCAATAGCAGCACGCGCTATTGCCAGAAGCTGCCTCTGACCTTGGGAAAGGTTAGCGCCGTCCGAGGTAAGCACGGTGTTGTAGCCACGTGGCATACGACGGATAAACTTATCTGCGTTTGCGATTTTTGCTGCAGCAATAACCTCATCATCAGTAGCGTTCAACTTACCAAAGCGGATATTGTCCGCGATGGTACCTGTGAACAGGTGCGTGTCCTGCAAAACAATGCCTAGTGAGGACCTTAGGGCAGACTTCTTGATATTGTTAATAGGAATGCCGTCGTAAGTAATAGTGCCGCTGCGAACGTCATAGAAACGGTTGATGAGGTTGGTAATAGTTGTTTTACCAGCACCAGTTGAGCCAACAAATGCAATCTTCTGGCCAGGTTTTGCAAACAGGGTGAGGTTTGCAAGGACCGTCTGATCATCGTCGTATCCAAAGGTAACGTCATCAAAGCGAACGTCTCCAGCAAGAAGGGTTTTCTCGCCAGACGGTGTGACCCATGCCCAGGATTCTTCTCCTGACTCGTAACCACTAACGCGAACCAGGTCAACCTTGCCTTCATCAACCTCGGGAGTCATCTCCATGACCGCAAAGATGCGCTCAGCTCCGGCAAGAGCGGTAAGTAGGAAGTTGGAGAGTTGTGTGAACTGGTTGAACGGCATGGCTGCCTGGCGAACAAAGACCAGGTAGGATGCAAGACTTGCAACATCTGCGTGTCCGTTTACGGCAAGCAGAGCACCAACCACGGTAACCACGGCGTAATTGATATACGTCAACGAAACCGTAATAGGGACCATAGTTGCTGCGTAGCCCTGAGCACTTGTTCCAGAGTGTCTTAGCTCCTCATTAACCTTTTGAAAATCAGCAAAGTTTGCATCTTCGTGATTAAAAACTTTAACCACTTTAAGGCCAGAGATAGTTTCTTCTGCAAAACCGTTAAGAACACCAAGGCTCTTTTGCTGCACCGAATAGTGCTTAGCAGAGCGTTTACTTGCATAACGTGCATAAATCACAATCAAGACGTCAAAGAGAACAGTAATAAGCGTCAGCTGCCAGTTAAGAACAATGAGCAGTACAAGCGTGCCAACCATCTGAATAAACGCCAGAACAAGGTTGGCAAAGCTATTGTTAAGTGCCTCTGAGATGGTATCCACGTCATTTGTAAAGAAGCTCATGATATCGCCGCGGGTACGCTGGTCAAAGAATCTTAGGGGCAGCGATTCAATATGCTCAAAGAGGTCTCGTCTGATGTCAAAAACAATCCTCTGAGCAGCACGAACCATAATTTGCGTGTAACCAACACTGGTAAGAGCGCCAATTGCATACACAACCGCGGTAAATACAATGAGGTTGGTAAATGCGTTTACGTCTCCCCTGCCCACTGCAGCAACAACAGGCTTAATCATGTAGGTGCCAAGGAGTGCCGTTAAACCGCTGATAGAAACAAGAAGTGCCACCAACATAAGGCGCTTCTTCGCATGACCTAAGTACGAGACAAACACTCTAATGGTATGCCCGATGTTCTGAGGACGTGCTCCTCCTGCGCGATTAGCCATGTGACACCTCCTTACCAGCAGCATCAATGTCCGATTGACTACCGCCAATCTGCGACTCATACAGCTCTCTATAGATAGAGCTCTTGGCGAGAAGTTCTGCGTGGGTGCCGGTCATATGAACCCTACCGTTATCAAGAACGACAATCTGATCTGAGTCCATAACCGAGTTCACACGCTGGGCAATGATGATCTTAGTCATGTCGGCAAGATTAGCTAAGCCTGCACGAATCTTTGCGTCAGTTGCTGTATCAACCGCGCTGGTAGAGTCATCAAAAATGATAATTTTTGGCTTCTTCAAAAGCGCACGCGCAATACAAAGGCGCTGCTTCTGGCCACCAGAAACATTGACGCCACCCTGACCAAGGTCTCCGTCCAAGCCGCCAATCCTGTCAAGAAACTCATCAACACATGCAATAGAACACGCGTGAAGCAGTTCCTCATCTGTTGCATTGGAATCTCCCCAGAGCAGGTTGTCGCGGATGGTACCGCTGAACAGCACATTTTTCTGAAGAACAACAGATACTGCGTCACGAAGTGAAACAAGATTGTAGGAGCGGACGTCATTCTCGCCAACAAATACGGTGCCTTCAGTAGCATCGTACAGGCGAGCAATCAGCTGGATAAGAGTGGTTTTTCCGGATCCGGTGCCGCCAAGAATACCAACGGTAGAGCCTGGCGCAAACGAGAGATTAATGTCTTCAAGGACGTCCTCTTCAGCGCTCTGGCTGTACTTGAAAGATACGTTTTCAAAGCGTACTGCACCATTCTTAACGTCAGTCAAACCGTGCTCTGGAGACTCAATAGCAGGCTCCTCGGAAAGAATCTCTCCGATTCGACGCACACTGGTAATGGCGCGAGCAGTAAGCAAGAACACGCCAGAAATCATCATAAGAGAGTTCATTATAAGCAGTACGTAACTCATGAAACCCGTAAGCTCGCCAACACCCAATCTGCCAGCCATAATCATCTGGCCACCAAACCAAAGAATAGCCACATTAGTGACGTACATTGAGGTCTGAAAAATAGGCAGGTTTAAGACGGATGTTCCAAAGGTCTTTGTAGCAGTCTGTGCATACTGGGTATTAACTTTTTCAAAGCGCTCAGAGACATATCCTTCTCGGACATATGCCTTAATCGCTCGCACCGCGGCAAAGTCTTCCTGCAGTGCCTCGTTAAGCTTATCCATTGCTCCTTGCATAACGCGGTACAAAGGACCAACGCGCTTCACAATAAAGAAGAGTGCAATAGCCAAGAAAGGCAGCACGGCAAAATACACTACTGCCAGCTCTGGGCTCATAATAAACGCCATAACCAAGCCCATGACCAGCATAATTGGTCCACGCATAAACGGGCGCGTGCCCATTGCAAAGGCGTTCTGAATAATGGTTACATCAGAAGTCAACCGCGTTACCAAAGAGGATGAATCGTATTTATCAAGATTTGCAAAAGCAAACTCTTCCATACGGCGATATTCATCTTGTCTCAGTTGAGCGCCTAGTCCCATAGCTGCTTTGGCTGAGTAGCGAGCATAGCCAATACCAGCCAACATGGCGAGAAGAGCAAAGCCAACCATAACGGTACCGTTTACAAAAACAGTCTGAAGATTACCTTGCAAAATACCCTGGTCAACAATTTGAGCCATGAGTACAGGAATCACTAATTCGAGTAGGGACTCTGCAAACACCCGACATAACAAAGTCCTTTTTATACGCGCCAAAGTGGTCCAAGATAACCTTTAACTCAGCACGAGCAGATGGAGCCTTTTCTTCTACAGAAGCATCATTCATTGTTAAAACACCACGTATCTTACTGTCTTGCTTTGCTTGGTTTGCTTATGCCTCTTTTGGAAGCGTTTGAAGCGAGACCTCCTTGAGCTGCTCATTAGAAACAGGCGAAGGAGCGCTAGACATCAAATCAGAGCCAGAAGTAGTCTTTGGGAATGCCATAACATCACGGATGGAATCAGCACCTGCAAGCAGCATGCATACGCGGTCAAGACCAAGTGCAAAGCCGCCCATTGGAGGTGCGCCAAACGTCAGAGCCTCCATCAAGAAGCCAAACTGAGCCTTTGCGCGCTCTTCAGTAAAGCCGAGTTTCTCCAGAATCTTAAGCTGAAGATCAGCGTTGTGAATACGCATTCCGCCGCCGCCAGCCTCAAAGCCGTCCATAACAAAGTCGTAGGTATACGAACCCATAGCCAAAGAATCAGTGTCCAAAAGGTCAAGCTCATCCTCACGAGGAAGCGTAAAGGGCTGGTGCTCAGAAGCGTAGGACTGAGTCTCCTCATCCCAGTGGAACAGTGGGAAATTAACAACCCAGAGGAAATCATGACCTTCTCGCGGTACATCCAAAACCTTTGCCATATGCAAGCGCATACCACCA
>ERZ773063.542-NODE-542-length-24824-cov-3.413904_pt1 | contig 24824 bp, 20 predicted proteins | sample MGYA00580625_ERZ773063 | MGnify/ENA primary metagenome ERZ773063 (study PRJEB29015, sample SAMEA2738022) | human oral metagenome | biome: human oral; feature: human-associated habitat; material: dental | place: China | collected 2042 ... | reverse complement strand
TTTATAATACAAGCGACTATTTCCCATAAAAAGTATAAAAATCTGGCTTTGCTTGTAATTTTTCTAGGATCCTCTGCTGAGAGATTTCAAGATCCTGTTCTGAAGGGATAAAATCCTGACAATACTCTTTTGGGAAAGACTTCAGACTAATCTTTTCAGTAAGAGTAATCTTAAAGCCTCTTTTCTGAGCTTCTTTGACCAGAGCCTGATGCCTTTTTTGAAGAAAGAGCAATTTATCATAAAAGAAACGTACATGTCCAGTTCCCATCGTATAGTTTTTAGAGATAATAATAGGCTGTCCCTCATCGAGCTTTTTCTTCACCAACCCAAAAACTCTTGGAAGTTCCCTCCACTCAGCAATCAAATGCTGATCAGCTAATTCTCAGACTGGAACAAGATTGATTCTCGTCATTTAATACAAAAAAGAAACAAAACTAGAATCATGAGCTAGAAAAACATTACTTCGTCTTGATCTCATGGGAACTATAATCTATTGAAATTATTCCTCTGAACTCTTATCAGATTCAGTCTCCGCAACTTCGCCCACTTCAAACAAACCGCTCTCCATTTTTTCAACTTTTTTCTTTTCTTCCTTATACTTCATATTCTCAGTTTTTTCCTCTCGAGGACGATAGACGATATCAATCTTTTTATCTACCATCTTGTAGAGTGGAGTCTCTGGTTCATCTAGTGAAATATCATTTGAATGAAGTGTTTTTAAGCTTCAGTCTTCAAATCTGATCCTGATCGCTCATTCAACAATTCCAATACCACCTACCAAAATATCATCGCTTGTTGAGACAATCTGCCCTTTCTTAGCTCTCTTCCATATCTTCAAATCCTCGAGCGAAAGCAACTTTCAGTTCTTATCTCAGTAGATAAGGATAAATGGCTCTCCATTATGCAAGAACATATTCGCAACTTGATCTCCTTCCTGCAGCTCAATTGCCTTTACTCCTCCTGCGGTCTTACCCATAGGTCTAATATCATCAGATTTGAAAAGCAGCATCGAACCTTGCTGAGAAATCACTCCAATATTTTCTCCATCATTCACTGGCAATACTTTCAGAATCTTTTCACCTGGCTGAAGTCCCATAATAGTAGTTGGGAACTTTTTAAAGCTCAATACTAACTCTTTTTTAGTCTTCTTGATACTATTTTGATTAGTCAAGAACACTAGATAGTCATAGTGGAAATGTAGTGTCTTTGCAAAGACAATCTTTCACTTCAATCCAAAATGTTCATTCAGATTTAAAGCTGGTTTCGCCATCGTGAAACTTCCAAGATCTTTAATTCTCTGAACTACGAGCTCTCCTCTATCAGTAATAATCACGAGTTGATCCTGATTATGAGTGTAGATGAGATCTAAAGTTTCCTCTGGGATATTCTGGATTCTTGTCTGATACAAAATTCTAAGAGAATAATCATTTCCTATCCAACAAATCACATCTTCTTTTACTTTGTCAGCCGCCTTTTGAAGCTCCTTCAGGCTTCCACTGATATTGTAAACACTCAAGTCATTTGAAAGTTCAGTCCTTCTCTCATCTCCATATTTTTCCTTCATATATTCAAATTCCTGAGCCAAAACTTCATCAAGCTTCTGAGGATCAGAGATAATACCTTCTAAATATTCAATAAGTCTGATTTTTGCATCAATTTCTTCTGCAATCTTCTGAATCTCAAGTCCAACCAAAGATTGAAGCCTCATAAGAAGGATATACTCAGCCTGTTTCTCAGTAAATCAAAACTTCTCCATCAAATTTGTTCTCGCATCCGCTTTAGATTCAGATTTCTTGATGGTATCAATTACTTCATCAATAATATCTATAGCCTTTTTGAGTCCTTCCAAGATATGAAGTCTATCTTTTGCTTTATTGAGCTGAAAAACTGACCTACGATAGACAACATTTCTACGGAACTCTACAAATTCCATCAAAAGGTCCTTAATATTCAAGAGTCTAGGCTGACTTCCACTTTCAATTAGTGAAACATTATTGAGATTAAAGTTAGTCTGAAGATCTGTGAATTTATAGATTTGCATCAAAATTGCATCTGGATCTACTCATTTTTTTAGATAAATAGCAATCCTAATCCTATCTCTATTTGATTCATCGCGGATATCATTGATTCCCTCTACCTTTTTATCAACAACCAATTCTCCAATCTTTGCAACAAGGCTCGCTTTATTCACAAGATATGGAATTTCATCTATCACAATTACGTGTGCTCATTCATATACTTCATCGTGCGTTTTCCCACGAACAACAATTCATCACTTTCATTTTTTATAAACCTCAAGGATATTATTACTATCAAAAATCATACCACCAGTTGGGAAATCTGGACCTTTTACGATCTGCATAATTTCTTCAATGCTTACCTGAGTTTTTTCTATGATTTCTTTCCCATCTTGATCAAATCAAATTGTCTGTGGCTTTCCTTCTTTATGGAGAAGAAGAAGTGAAGCATCTAAAATTTCAGTCAAATTATGAGGAGCCATATTTGTTGCCATACCTACCGCAATTCCCATCGTTCCATTACAAAGATGATTCGGAAATTTTGTTGGCAGCATCACCGGCTCCTTTAAAGAACCATCAAAGTTATCTCTCCAATCAACAGTATCCTGATCAATATCTTCAAGCATTTCCTCAGCAATTTTAGTCAATCTTGCCTCAGTATACCTCATAGCAGCTGCTCCATCTCCATCAATAGATCCAAAGTTTCCCTGTCCATCAACAAGCGGATATCTGAGTGACCAAGGTTGAGCAAGTCTTACCATTGCCTCATAGATTGAAGAATCTCCATGTGGATGGTACTTTCACATTACGTCTCAGACGATTCTCGCAGATTTTTTATGCTTTTGATTATAAAAATTATTCATCTGATACATTCCAAAGAGGATTCTCCTCAAAACCGGCTTAAATCCATCTCTTGTATCAGGCAAAGCACGAGAAACAATGACAGACATCGCATAATCAATATAAGATTGTGTAATCTCCTTTTCTATAGGATGCTGTTGCACTCTCTCGTGTTTTTCTTCTTGTTGGAAAAGATCCTGACTCATAACTATACTTTTCAAAAAATAAAAAATCTGATTTTTCTTTCTTTTCACTCTAAAATCACCTAAATATTAGAAATCCCGCATTTGAATGCAAGTCAAAATCAAAATCACAATCTTGACATTTCAGAATTAATGATATTGTATTTTTAATATTCACAAAAATCAGAGAAAAGTAAGTTAGTACGGAAAAAAATATAAAAAAAGGCAAAAAATATTCTACCAATAAAGCATTGACTTTAAAATAAAAATGTATAAAGTGAAAGTACCCGTCAAATAAAAAAACATGAAAACACTAAAAATTAATCTCCTAGCAGATAATACTATATTTGTAGGAGAAGTAACAAAAAAAGCTGATCTTTTGCATACCTTTTATGTAAAAGATATAGAAGAACTTGATAAATTCTTTGCCACAAACACTATCCCGTGCGAATATTTCTATAAAGCATTCGGCTACTGGATACTCTGCAATCTTCAACGCTGCAAAGAGAACAAGAATCGCTACGGCATTCTTAGCAGAAAACTCATTAATTTTTCAAAAAAGCTCTGGAAAAAAGTTCGATCTCTATCAGAAAGAATCGCAAAAGAGATCAAACAATTCCAAAAGGAACCTGACGCTTCGCGTCTCTATTAATGTTTTTTGTAGTAGTTTTTTTCTTTATTGCAAAAGATCTCCATGTTTTTCTCTGGAGATCTTTTCTCTTATTCGAAATATTATTTTCTAAAATCTGATTTTTCTACGTTTTTTTCAGCAAAAACAATAAAAATCTCTTGCATATTAAGGTAAAAACTATAAAAGGAAGTGTATTTTATCCTTCTAAAAAAGAAACAATGACGAAAAAAGAACAAACTGTAGGTGAAAGAATTGATCAAGCAACTCATACTATCTCAGAAAAGCTTTGAGCAGCTAGTGAATGAACTAAAAAAATGGCTGGAGGATTTATGCATTGGTGGAATAACTCAAGCCTAGAAGAAAAAATCACAATGATCACAGGAGTGATTCTTGTACTTTGTGCATTATGGCAGCTTAGATCTTTCATCTGGGGAATTCTACTTCTTTTGATTGGTATCCTCGCAATCTCTGGAACATTCAATACTTACATCAGATGCGGAATTAATGCAATCAATTCAAAAGCTAAAAAAAGCACAAAAAAGGCTGAAAAAACTGAATCTGAAAACGAATAATCAGTTTCAAAACTTTTATACTAAACTACTAAATAAAGCCAACTTATCACTTAATCAGGGATAGGAAGGCTTTTGTTTTTTGAAGAGATAAATTTTAATTTGCTAGCTTGAAACCAACTATGACTAAAGAAGAGAAGACTACACTCACCAGTAATATTTTTAAGCTTATTATTGGGATCATCCTGCTCACAACGTGTTTTTGTTATCTTCACCAAAATCCAGCTGAAAAAATCGCGTTATATTCAGGTTTCAAGATGGTATTTCAAAAATCTGAAATCATCTTCTATAAACTTATAGGGAAAGATTGACAACTTCTAGAGCAAAAATATAAATTGGAAGATGATTTCCAAGAGTTAATCAATTTTGCAGAAGAAAAGGGATGTTCTGATAGAGACTTTCTTAATGATCTCCACACTACCACTGAAAATTTTCTTTCAGAAAAAAAGGATAACATTGCAAATTACATTGCAGCTTATAGAATCCAATATAGAGATTTCAGCATTAAAATTGAGCAAGAAAATTGTCACTAAAACAGTCAATACATGAGACACAACTTTATCCATTGCATCTAGATCCTAATGATTATTTGAGTTGATATTGATGAAGTCATCGCTGAAACCCTAGACTTTGTACTAAAATTTCATAACTATCAAATCGCCTGAAAGCCTCTAAAAAGAGAACAGTTTAGCTCCTACTATATTCCTAATATCCCTGGATATGAAGATATCAGCAAAGAACAAGCCGTAAGCTTCTTCACAGATGGAATGAGATATTCAGCTGAGCATTGAGGTATTCAGCCTGTTCTTTGAGCAAAAGAAGCACTCAAACAAGCAAAAAAACAAGGGCACACACTCTACGCCATTACAGCAAGAGGCCCACTCGTTCAACCTGCGACAGAGAAGCGAATCAAGGACTACTATCCAAATATCTTTGAAGAAATTATCTTTTGCAACTATCACGATACCACAAAGCCTCAATTTACCAAGGAAGAGATGTGTCAAAAATACTGAATCCACCTCATGATTGATGATAACCTAGAATATGCAAGAGCAATTGCAAACAGCAATATCCGTGTCCTTCTGATAGATAATCCTCGAAATCAAGAGTACTCTCCAGAAAAAGATCCACTTATCACAAAAGTTAAAAATCGATCAGAAATCCATTTTGACAAATAAAAAGAAAAATCTGATACAATCAAACTATCAATTAAACTAATCTCTTCTTTAAAGAAAAAAGCCTGATTCACATCAGACTTTTTTTGATAATCATATCATTCAAAATTATTTTCCATATTTAGCACTAGCTCCAAGATGTTCTTCAATTCTAAGGAGTTGATTGTATTTTGCGATTCTATCTGTTCTAGATGCAGAACCAGTTTTGATAAGTCCAGTATTCATCGCAACAGCCAAATCAGCAATAAAAGTATCCTCAGTTTCTCCTGATCTATGAGATGAGATAGATCTCATTCCATGTTCATGAGCCATATTGATAGCATCAAGAGTCTCAGATACCGTTCCGATCTGATTAAGCTTAATCAAAATAGAATTAGCAATTCCTTTCTCGATTCCCATCTGAAGTCTAGAAATATTTGTTACAAAAAGATCATCTCCAACAAGCATAATCTTCTCTCCCAAAGCATCAGTTAATTTCTTCCATCCATCAAAATCATCTTCAGCCATACCATCCTCAATCGAAATAATTGGGTATTTTTGGCACCAATCCTGATACAAGGCAATAAGTTCATCAGCATTCAGCTTTTTACCTTCTCCTGCTAGATCATATACTCCATCTTTAAAGAACTCACTAGAAGCCACATCAAGTGCGAGAGAAATCTTTCCAGCATATCCTGCTTTTTCAATTGCTTCCATAATCACTTGCAAAGCCTCCTCATTTGATCCAAGATTTGGTGCAAAACCTCACTCATCACCAACTGAAGTCACAAGCCCCTTAGCCTTTAAAATTGATTTTAAAGTATGGAAAACCTCAGCTCCCCATCTAAGCCCCTCACGGAAACTAGGTGCCTTATTTGGAACAATCATAAACTCCTGAATATCTACATTATTATCTGCATGAGAACCTCCATTAAGGATATTCATCATAGGGAATGGCAAAGTATTTCCTTTCCCCTCACCAAGATATTCATAAATGTATTTCTTTTCAGCATTTGCACAAGCTACTACAAACGCCATACTCACACCAAGCAACGCATTAGCACCAAGATTTGACTTATTTGCAGTCCCATCAAGTGCAATCAACTTTTCATCTAAACTTCTAAAAGATTCAAAAGTCTGACCTTCAATAGCATGAGCAATACTTGTATTTACATTTTCAACTGCCTTCAAAGTTCCCTTTCCAGAGTATCTTGATTTGTCTCCATCTCTAAGTTCAAGTGCTTCATGAACTCCTGTTGAAGCTCCAGATGGCACTAAAGCTCTACCAAAACTTCCATCAGCAAGTGTAATTTCCACCTCTACAGTAGGATTTCCTCTAGAGTCAAGAACCTCTCTAGCATAAACTTTACTAATTGTGTATCACATATATCTTTTTATACAAAATAAAACCAAATTTCAGACTATGATTTTGCACATAAAATGCAAGAAGAAATCAGATTTTTTATCTTCTCTTTCAAAAATCATAGGATATAATTTTTATACAACAAAGCTTTCAATCAAGAATATCTATAATTTTTTCGCAAAAAAACAACTAAAACACACATCCATAATTTGTACCACTCTGAGTATAATGATTTTTTACCTCTTGAAAAGTATCATTTTTAACTACCGCCTCACAAGCCTCACGAAGCTGAATATCAGCCATAAGTTTCCAAAGTTGCAAGGTTTGTTCTAGAGATTTTTCCATTGCAGACTGATTTTCTAACGGAGCATTTTTTATCACGCAAAAGTAAAAATCAACAATACGATTACAAACTTGAATAGAAAAAAAATGATTTCTCTCTTCTTTCTGAGCTAATGCAGCAGTTCAAGAAGAAACTCAAGATCCATTAGAAAAACTAGTCGAACTCTCAGTTATTCAATTTCATGAAAGCATACTCACCTGCTGGGCTCAACTCAAATCAAACTGTTCTTTTCCACTCAGAATTTGACTTCAACTCAATAAATTTTCACCAGTTAAAGTGAGAGAAATATCAGACTTCCCTCTTTTAAAAAGGAAAATTATAAGAAGTAGAACCAACAAAAAAAGAGAAAAAACAATTAAAAACTGAATTCTCCTCTTCTTTTTTAGTTGAGATCTCCTCCTAAGCATCATATACACATAAAATAAATACTGATATTACTTTTTTATGAGTTCAAACCCATCTTTAGAATCTTTAACTTCCCATCACTTTTCCAAAATCTCAGCCCTAAGCTGATCTGCTAATGCATAATTTTTATCAGTTTTAGCCTGTTTTCTTGCCTCAGCAAGGTGTAAAACTTCTTCTGGAACCTCAACACTTTCCTCAATAACAGGATCAAAAAGTCAGACTTTAAGAACCTTATCCTCAAGTTCCTTAAGAAGAGATAAGGTTTGCTGCGTAGGATGCAAGAGAGCTGAATGAATATCAGAGAGTAACTTTGGAGTATTTAAATTATCTCAAAGCGCAGCATAAATTTTCTCCTGAAAATCATCATCTCATTCAGTTGGAGTCAGATTTCTTATCTTTTTAATCAAGCCAAGTCTTTCATTTTTAGCCTGTTCTAGCGCATCTCGAGTAAAGTTCAAAAAATTAGAATACTGAGCCTTAAAATAGAAATATCTTAAATCCAATGGAGAATACCCTTTTGCTTTGATATCATCAAGAGAATAAATATTCCCCAGAGATTTACTCATCTTTCCCCCATCAACCTGAAGAAACTCGTTATGAAGCCAATATTTTACCCATGGCTTATGTCAAAAACTGCATTCTGACTGAGTGATTTCATTTGAATGATGCACAGTAATATGATCAGTTCCTCCGTGATGAATATCAAATTGCTCACCAAGGTATTTACTCGCCATAGCACTACACTCTATATGCCAACCAGGAAATCAAATTCCCCATGGAGAATCTCGCTCCATCTGCCTTTTTTCATTTCTAGGAGAAAATTTCCAAAGTGCAAAATCTGTCGGATTTCTTTTCCCTCAGATATCAACCCTCTCTCCAGCATTAAGATCTGCTAACCTCTTTCTATAATTTGCTCACATCAGCTTTCCATAATCTTCTACTAGACTCGTATCCATATAAATTCCATCATCAGGAATAGTATAGGTATATCATTTTTCTTCTAATCTCTCAACCATCTGAATCTGTTCCTGAATATGTTCAGTGGCTCTGGGCATCACATCAAAACGCTCAATTCTAAGCTCCTGCATCGCCTTCAAAAAAATATCTTCATATTTTTTTGCAACATCCCAAGCTGAGATCCCATCAATTCTCGATCCCTTCTCCAGCTTATCCTCACCATCATCTGCATCCGAAACCAAATGCCCAACATCAGTAATATTCATCACCGCCTTTACCGGATACCCAAAGTATTTTAGCGTATTTCTAATCAAATCCGCGGTAAAAGTCGCTCTAAAATTCCCAATATGTGGTGTTGAATATACTGTTGGTCCGCACGAATACATCCCAACATATTTTTTTCAGTTTTCAGATTCATTCATCAATGGCTCAAAAACTTCTTTTTCACGAGTAAGTGTATTATAGAGTTTTAGTTCTGGCATCAAAATATCAAAAAAGTCTAAAAGCAACTATGCGTTTAACCTTAGGAATAGGCAAAGAAAATGCAAGAAGAAATCAGACTTTTTTTCTCTTTCTATCCTCAATATTTTTTAATCGCTTGCTGAAAAAGTTCCCCCTTCTCCTCAAAATTTTTCCAATTACTATAGCTTGGAGATGCAGTGGAAAGAAGACACACTTTTCAAGGAGCAGTATGTTGATAAGCAAACCTTACAGCTTCATCCATATCTCTAGTTGAAAGCATATTTCAGTCAAAATCAGAGAGCAATTGACGGACTTTCTCACCAGACGGAGGGAAAAAGACCAAATTCTGAATTCAGAGTTCCTTTATCTTTTCTACAAGAATTTTGAAATCATATCCTCTATCTGTTCCTCAGAGAAACAGAGTTCAAACTTTATTTCCAAAAGTTTTTAAAGCCTCTAAAGTAGAATCAGGAGTCGTTGAAATTGCATCATCATAGAAAGTTATCCCCTTAAAAGTTCCAACAAGCTGTAATCTATGAGGAAGTCCATGAAAATGAGCTATCGTCTGATGGATTGAATCATTATTGATTCAAAGATACTTTGCAACTGCAATCCCAAGCGAAATATTTTGAAGATTATGTTCCCCAAGAAGCAAACGATCCTCCGTAGAAAAGAGCTTCTCACCTTGATAACTGAAAACTCCATCAGCCCATGTAGACTCCCCTCCTTGTCCATAAGTATGGAGATTAGAATAAAGTTCAGAAAGCTGAAATTCTTGAACAGTTCTCGCCAGAACAAAGTTCTGTTCTGATCATTTTAAGATATTAAGTTTTGCCTGAGTATAATGCTCAAATCCGCTATGCCAATCTAAATGCTCAGGGAAAATCGCTCACAAAACCGAAATGAAATTCTGCTTTTTAAGCTTCTCAAGCATATAACTTGAAAGCTCACAGACGACATAATCTCGCTCCTCCTCAAAATCAATCTCATCCAAAACAGGCTTCCCAATATTTCAAACAAGTTTCGCACGGAAACCAGCATCTTTTAAAAGCTCATAAATCAGACTTGTCATCGTAGATTTTCACTTACTGGCGGTAATTGCAATTACCTTCCCCTTATAGTGATCAAAGAAAAACTGCATTTGCGTCAAAACCTTATCTTGATAAGGCTTTAATTCAGCTGAATACGGTACACCTGCTGACTTAAAGATAATATCAAAATCCTCCAAATGCGAGAGATACTGCTCTCCTGTCCTCAAAGCAATTCCCTGTTCCTCTAGTTCTGGCTGATCTTTTACATCCAAAACGGTCAATTTCTCAAAAACAAAGCCATTATGTAATAGAAAGTTCAAAGTCGATTTTCCCTCAAGTCAAAATCAAAGAAGCGCAATCTTTTTCCCAGCAAATAAGTTCTTATCTAGCATTGCTTTATCCAAAAGATATAAAATACTGATCTCTAAATCTTAAAACATTTTCCACTTATCAAAACAAAGAAAAAACCAGCTCCTCAGCTGGATTTTTCAGTTATTATAATTCCTCATCTTCAAAAAGATGCTGAAGCACTCTCTTGTTTTCAGTCCTTTTTGGAGCATCATCATCCACGATATTCAGGATTTTTGTCTTTTGTGAATTTTGATTTGCAGACTTCCAAACCTCAATAATGCTCATAATCAATCAAACGACAAGAACAATCAACTGAACACTCAATCCCCAAGCAATACCGATCGTACCAGTATTTTGAGAAACCAATCCTAGAGTATCCAAAATACCCATATATGAGGCAACAATAATCCACAAAAACATAAAATTTAATACTGGTTCAGTCTCTCTAAATCCAAGATATTTAATGATAAATCTCTTAAAATTGGTATGCATATTCCATCCAAAGAGGAATCCAAGCGAGAGCACAATAACAATAGCAGACTTAAAGTAAGTTTTCCCAAGTAACCAGACAGAATAACTAGATTGTCCCTGAGTAATCGGCGTGATCTTTGCGATTGGAAGCAAGATCAAAACCGCTGCTAAGACAAACAAAAAGAGCACAAAAGTCTTTTGGTGTTTTGTATAGTTGCTAAACTTGCGGAAAGTCCTCTCCAAATACCTTTGGATATCAGTAAGTTTGAGTTTTTTTGCCATTATGTTCTCTACTTAGAAAAGATAAAATTCAGATTTCACCCTCTGATATATGGATTTTTGATAAAGTATCAAGTCTTATTTCACAAAATTCTATCGAAGGATTGTATCTGATTTTTCTTACTTTTTTACTATTCTTCTTACGCCTCACACCCAGAACAGCTAATAATTTTTTTACTAAACTGCTGTGCTGCATTCATACTGTGTTGATAATAAAGTGTCTTAATTCCCAGTTTCCAAGCCTGAATATAAAGATAATTCACCTCTTTTGCTGGCGTTTTTGGACTAATCATTACATTAAGTGACTGAGATTGATCAGTAAACTGCTGTCTATCAGCCGCCTGATAGATAATCGCCATCTGATCTATCTCGCAGAAAGTCTTAAAGACATCCTTCTCTTCTTGAGTCAAAAAGTCCAAATGCTGAACTGAACCATCGTGATCTCTAATACTGAGCCAGATTTCTCTAGTATTTTGTCCCTTCTCTTCCAGAAGTTTTTCAAGATAAGGATTTTTGATTGTTACTTTTAGCTTCGCAACATCTTTCACATAACAATTTGACATATACGGCTCTATACTTTGAGAAACTTGTCCCAAGATAAAGGCAGATGAAGTCGTTGGAGCGATTGCATTGAGCGTAGTATTTCTTCTTCCATATCCTTTGAGCATTTCAGGTTCTCCATATTCCTGAGCTAGTGCTTCAGATGCAGCATAGGATCTCTTTTGGATAAGTTCAAAAATCTCTTTATTCAGTTTTCTTGCCTGGAAACCTTCAAATGAGAACATCTTTGACTGCAAAAGAGAATGCCATCAAAGAACTCAGAGTCCAATTGCCCTATTTGACTTTGCAAAAGCATAAGCCTTTTTCATAAAATCAAAAGCTAGCTGATCATCTCTCTGATCTGAATCTCTAAGTTTCTCAAGCTTTTGAATAAACTCAGTCATTACTGCATCAAGGAAATAGACAAGTGTTTCAACCGCGTCAGTATCCTTCCACTCATCATAATGAGCCAAATTGATAGAAGAAAGACAACAAACAAACGACCAATCCTCATTTGCTGGCAACATAATCTCACTACAAAGATTACTTGCATAGATTTTCAGATTTTTATCCTTGTATACATCAACGGTATTATTATTTACCGTATCTGAGAAAAAAATGTAAGGATATCCCATTTCACCCCTTCTCTGAAGTAATTTCGCCCAAATAGCCCTTTTCTCTTGGTCTCCATCAATCATCTCCTGAAGCCACTGATCACCAACAGTTACTCAATGTGTGAGTTTCTGAATTGGATTTCCTTCACTTCAAATATCCAAAAATTCTGAAATATCTGGATGTTCAATCGGCAAATATGGAGCAAAACTTCCTCTCCTCACATTTCACTGACTTACCACATCAATAATGGTCTCAAAAAGCTCCATAAAATGAACTGCTCCTGAACTAACTCCATTATTTTTGATAGGAGTTCCCCTCGATCTCAAAGCCCCAAAATACCCAGAAGTTCCACCTCCATACTTACTCATCATTCCTGCCTCAGCCTGAGCATAGAGAATATCTCACATATCATCAGCAATATATGATCCAAAACAGCTAATTGGTAGCCCTCTTTCAAGTCCAAAGTTTGACCACACTGGAGAAGCTAACGAATAAAAACCTCTCGCCATATAATCATAAAACTTCTCAGCAAAACCAGGCTTCTTTAGGATTTCTTCAGCATTTTTTGCAATTGCCAAGATTCTCTCTTCTGGACTCACTCCTTCCTGGAGATATCCATTTGCTAGGAACTTTCTACTATTTTCATTTAATCGTTTCATTAATACTTTATACGGTAAAAAAGATAAAAAACCAGATTTCTTTTATTTTCTCTTTGATAATATACGGCGCCACAGAAATCCGAAAAAGAACAACCTAAAACAAATCATCACTAGTAATACTCTGACTTCTTTTATTATAATTGATTGATCTTTTATTGAAAAAGTCCACATGCTTAGTCGCAATCACCTCATCATCAAACCAATCTGTCTGCTGAACTAAGCTTTCATCTATTTCAAATAACGGCTCTAGACCGATACTTTTTAAGGAATTGTTAAGCCTATTTTTTATAAACTCTTTGATCACTGCCTTTGGCAAAAAATCAAGCTCTCCCTGCTCACAGATCCAATCAACAATCGCACTCTCTGCTTCAAAAGCTTCTAAACAGTGTTTTTTTATCCTTTCATTATACTTTTCATCAAACCATTCAGGATGTTCTTTTTTGATGATATTGATAATATCAATACCAAACAGCCCATGAATCTGTTCCTCTTTTGATGTTGCCTCAACCGCATTTGACATTCCCTTAAAGAGATTCCTATATTTATTAAACGCCATAATAATAAGGAACTGAGAAAATAACGAAACATGCTCTATGAAAAGCGAAAAAAGCAGAACCGCCATTGCATATTCCTTTTCTTCATCATTACTAGAAGTTTTGATTGATCTCTCAAGGTAATTCACTCTATCAATGATACAAGGCACAGACTTAATCTGATTAAAATCATTATTTAATCCGAGAATTTCAAGCAAATGAGAATAAGCATCATGATGACGAACCTCAGATTCTGCAAAAGTATACCCAACAGAACCAATTTCAGGTTTTGGAAGTCTTTTATAAATATCTCCCCAAAAAGTTTTCACACTTACTTCGATCTGTGCAACAGCAAGCATAGTATTTTTGAGTGCATTTCTCTCAGCATCAGTCACATTAACTTTGAAATCCTGTACATCTGAGGTAAAATTAAACTCAGTATGGATCCAATAAGAATGCCTAATGGCATCAACATATTCCAATAATTCTGGATATTCATAAGGTTTCAATGTGATCCTTTTTTTGAAGATATCTCTCTTTCTTTCTTGGGTTCTCTTTTCTCTATAAAGGATATAGTCCTTAGCAACCTGATGAAGTCAGGCTTCCATCAATTTTTGCTCAACCACATCCTGAATATCCTCAACATTAGGTACATAAGATTGATCTTGTCCCCACTTTTCCAAAAGTGTGTTATGAACCTGCTCAGCAATTGCCTCTGCCTCTTCTGGATGCTCATATTGAGAATCGAGCATACCCTTTTTGATAGCATTAACAATCTTTGCTATATCAAAATCTACCATCATTCAATTTCTCTTCCTGATTTGCTTGATTACCATTCTCTGATAGCGTAAATAAAATAAAAAATCTGACTTTCTAAGCACCTTTTACCTTTCGCAAAAACAACTATATATAGTTATCTTAGAAGATCAGTAACACAAGATATAGTATTATAAACAATAATTGCAAGTGTTTTTTGCTTTAGTTTTTTTTATCCCTTGACATTTATAATAGGATAATTATAGTACATACTCAAATAAAAAAACATATTTTATGAAAAATCATCGTAAACAAAAGGAGCTAACTTCAATCTCATTGAAGTTTAAAACGCCACAATGCGTTAATCTTTACCGCAAGGTAATATGTCCAGACCAATGGTCTCTTATCTTAAGCCAAACTTTGCAGACCTTAAGGATAAAAACTCAGAAAGAGGATTTGTTTTTCAAAAAAACAGAACTAGAGGAAGGTAAAATACTAGAGTTAAATATCACTACAAAAAGAAAGATAGTGCAAAACAACTCAAATGGTAATGAAATCAAAAAAACCAATGCCTCTCGTTATGCCTTACGCGTTCCGATAAATCAAATTACTGAAATCAAGATCAATAATGAAGAGTATTGGGACCCTGAAAATCATACCTTTACCAAAGAGCTTCAAGGCAAAGAGTAGAAACCAAAGTTCTAATAAGGAAAGACTCAACAATAAACCTGATCGTTTTGATCAGGTTTATTCAACAAAGACAAACAAAATAAAGGATAACAAAAATGATAAAAGAAACTTTTACCTATAGCCACGGAATTAAAGTAAACCTCACTTTTAGCAAGGACCAAGATATTGAAGTCCTCATTGCTAACGAAGAAGGTATCTATCCTCAGAAAGGGGAAAGACAAAAGATACATCAGATTTATTCATCCGAAGCAAGAAGCATTGTTTTAAGTATAATACCAATAGAGCATCTGATAATAAATAGCTTAGGAGAATGCATTCCCATCCTGACGAATAAAGAAACCTCTGATATTCTGGAGCTTGATCTTAGCATCAACGAGGTGCTATATAAAGGGATCATCAACAAAAAAGAGATTCAAAAAATCTTCATTGATGGTCAAAATTACTGGAACCCCGATCTAAAAACATTCATAATTTTAGATTGTACACCAGATTAAAACACACTAAAAAAACCTGAAGCATACTTCAGGTTTTTCTTTTTTGTGCTAATTATTCTCTCTTGGTTCTATAAGCTTCTCCTCATGATGTGCAGGCGTCATACACAAAGACACAATCACTGAAAGAACAAGCACAGAAAGCAGCACAATCAACGAAATTTTTGCAGGGATATGAAAGAGCGGTGAAATCAGCATTTTTGTTCCTATAAAGGTCAATATAATGGCAATTCCATAACTCAGATACTTAAATCTATCAATAAAGTTTGCTAAAAGGAAATATAAACTTCTTAGTCCTAAAATAGCAAAGATATTTGAAGAGTAGAGAATAAAGGGATCATTAGGAGCGATTGCAAAGATTGCTGGAATACTATCCACTGCAAAGAGCAAATCCGTAAATTCAATTACTCAAACGACAATCAAAAGTGGTGTTGCATATCTTAGCCCATTTTGAAAAACAAAGAATTTTCCTCACTCAAAGGTATCGGTTACTCTTGGGAAAAAATATTTTACTACCCTGGCTCCAGCCGAGTCAGAGAAGTTTTCATTTTCTTCATGTTCATGCTTAGCAAAAAATGATTTAATCCCAGCATAAATAAGGAAACCTCAAAAAATCGTGAGAAGTAAATTAATCTTAACTGGATGATCAAAGAGCAAGAATTCAGGCAGATACGTCAGTTCTATAAGCTTTACTCCTGCAAAGATAAATATTGCTCTAAAAATCAATGCTCATATAATTCCTCGGAAGAGTACTTTATGCTGGAGCTTCTTTGGGACTTTGAAAAAGCCAAAGACCATAATGAATACAAACAAATTATCCACAGATAAGAGCTTTTCCACCCAATACGCAGACTGAAAATATGAAAATCTCTCAAATCCAAGCTCCCAATAAATATATCCACTAAAGAGCATCGCAAGTCCAATCCACACGATCGATCGAGCTAACGCCTCTTTACTCTTGATCTCATGATTTTTCTTGTTAAATACTCAGAGATCTAAGAGCAACATAACTACGATCAGTACAGCAAAAACAATTTCAAGTTTTAGCATCTTTGTTTAACAGAATAAAAAATCTGATTTTTCTGACTTTTCAAGTCTTCAACCGAACCACTATATACATCTACTCGATCATTTCCAGTGAAAATATTGTATTTTCCATTGAAAAAGTATCTGACATATCTATACATTAAAGCTAGTATTTATCCTTTTATGTTTGTGATACGATGTCAAACCTTGAGATGATGGAATCCATCTTAGCATACCGAAAATCGGACAACACCTTTGAAAAAAGCATCAAAGAGAGAAATGAAGCAATGGCATATAAGTTTTTTGATGGTCCTCCATTTGCCAGTGGTAATCCACATTATGGTCATCTTTTAGCATGAAGTATCAAAGATACCATCCCAAGATATATGACGATGAGAGGCTACCAAGTTAAAAGAAAACGAGGTTGGGACTGTCATGGTTTACCAGTAGAAAAAGCAGTTGAGAAGGCACTTGGTATTGATGGGAAAAAAGACATTGAAGAAAAAATCTGAATTCAAACTTTTGTAGAAAAGTGTCGCGAATATGTAAATCAGACAAATACTGACTGGAAACGATTCGTAGATCATACAGGAAGATGGGTTGATATTACCAATCCTTATTTTACGATGGATCTAGATTTTATGGAAAGCGTAATGCGATGCTTTTCTAATATCTACAACCAGAATAAGGTATACAAAGGATTCAAAGTACAGGGATACTGTCCAAGCTGTGCAACGCCGCTAGCAAACAACGAAATTGCAGAAGGATATGAGGATAGGCAAGATACTGCACTTACTGTAAAATTTCCACACCTTGCACCTGAAAGCGAGAAGTATTCTTGTTCTGAGGATGGGTTTATTGATGTTGTAGCTGGTGTACTTCGCGATGAGCAAGGTCGCTATGCGATGATTCATCATACTAAGGAAAATCTCTGGTTTTTCCCTGGAGGAAAGGTAGAAAAAGGAGAAGATCTCACCACAGCACTTAAAAGAGAACTCAAAGAAGAAATCTGAACAGAGCTCACTACGAGCAAGTATCTCTGAGCCGTAAAAATCATTCATCTCTCAAAGCCTCGAAGAGTTCACCGATTTGAGGTAGAGTCAAATGATATTCCAACACTCCAAGAACCAGAAAAACACAAAGATATCCAATGGGTAACTGAAGAACTATACGAAAACAGTGTTGGTTTTGCAATCAATATCAACGGAACAATCATCAATGATGAAAGGGAACTTCTGCATGATTTCATCGATTTTTATCTTTTCAAAAAAGTTCTCAATCCACAAGAAAAAGGACTTATTGAAGGGAAATTCAACTTCCTTGCCTGGACAACAACGCCTTGGACACTCCCAAGCAATACATTTTTGACTATTGGAGAAAATATTGACTATGTAACCGTCTATGATCAAAAATCACAAGAATACTATGTGCTCGCTGAGTCTTTACTCAAAAAATACTATAAATCACCAGAAGACTATACTTTCATTTACAAACAGAAAGGGAAAGAACTAAAAAATCTGACCTATCAACCACTTTTTGATTACATTAAAAAATCCAATATTGCAGATGAATATAAAAATCAGTTTTTTCAAATTTTGACCTGAGAATTCGTAAGTACTGAGGATGGAACAGGTATCGTACATACTGCTCCAAGCTTTGGAGAGGACGACTTCAATGTTGTTGCGAACCTTCTAGGAGGGGAGAGCTCAAAAGAATGGCTCTTTATGCCTGTTGATGAATATGGATGTTTTACGAGTGAGGTCCCAGATTATCAGGGGATGAAAGTTATGGAAAGTAATAAACCTATCACTGAGCATCTAAAAGCTAACCAAAAAATTGTAAAAACTGAAAGTCTTGTTCACTCATATCCTCACTGCCGAAGATGTAAAACTCCACTCATTTACAAAGCTATGTCGAGCCGATTCATCAAGGAAAAAGAGATGAATGCTCAAACCGCTAGCCAAGCTGGAGAGATCAAATTTATCCCAGAAACCGTAAAAAACAGATTTGTAAATGGATTACAGCAGGCTCCAGATTGGAATGTTGCTAGAAATAGATATCGAGGTTCTCCACTACCTATTTGGCAGAATGTAGAAAATCCAGAAGATCGTTTTGTGATCAATACACTTGATGAGCTCTATCATCTCACCACTTCAGGATCAAAAAATCTGACCAAAAATGTCTTTATTCGCCATGGAAGGACTGATTTCAATGAAGAGAAAAAATTTGACTCACTAGGAGATGCAAGACTTAATGAACTCTGAGAACAGCAAGCTCAAGGACTCGTTAGTAAGCTCGCTCCTCATATAGAAAAAAAATCTGATGTTGTGTTCATTTTATCTCCTCTTCCAAGAGTTTGGCAAACTATTAAGCCAACTTTGATCAGCTTTTTCTGAGCTGATGAAGTGGCAAGATGTGAAAAGCTCTATTTTGAACACCATGAGAGCCACAAAGACCGTTTTGAAAAGAGAGCGACCTTTGATCATGTGCATAATGGAGCGGCCGAAGAAATCGTTGTAAAACTCAATGATCAGCTTTTTATTGATTCTCGTATTACAGACTTGATCAACTATACTGATCAAGGAGAAAAGATTTCTTGTGATATGTTTAATCGATTTGATGAGGAAAGAAGCATTGGAACTGATGGAGAAAAGCTTCAGGATTATAGAAAAAGAACTGAAAGTGCAATCCGCTACTGGAATAGCAATCATCAGACAAAAACTCTGGTTTATGTTTCTCATGATGATACGATCGCAATGCTAAGAAGAGCCTTCCGCAAGTTTGAATATGGACTCTACAGAAAAAATTATAAACTCGGTAATGCCGAAGTCAGAGTTCACTACCGAGATAGTGATAAACAGTGAGAGGTTGATCTTCATAAGCCATATGTAGATACTTATCGAGGAATTAGAGAAGGTAAAACTTATAAAAGAACACCTGAAGTTTTGGATTGCTGGTTTGAATCTGGAGCAATGCCGTTTGGGCAGGATCACTACCTTGGAGAAGAGGAAAGAAATATTAGCTATCCTGCCGATTTTATCGCTGAAGGGCTTGATCAGACCAGAGGTCGATTCCGTTCTCTCCATGTGGTTGGGCATGCGATCAAAGGAGAAAATGCCTACAAAAATGTGATCGTAAACGGACTCGTACTCGCAGAGGATGGTAAAAAAATGTCTAAAAGTCTGAAAAACTATCCAGATCCAAAGGAACTCATTGAAAAATGGGGTGCTGATGCGTTTAGGCTTTATACTTTGAGTAGTCCAGTTGTGAGGTCTGAACCTATGAGATTCTCTGAAAAAGGTGTTGAGCAACTCTTTAAGGACTTTAATATTCCACTAGAAAATGTCTTTAAGTTCTTTGAGACTTACGCAAAAATCGATAATTGGAAGGCCAATAGCAAAGAGCTCTATATGATGAATAAACTTTCATCTGATGAAAAAACTCTCCAAGAAAATTTAATCAGAATTCAGCCTGATATTATTTATATTGAATCTCACCTCAGTGAGCAGAAGCAAAAACTCTCAGAACTTGTATCAGCATTCCTTGGCAAGAAACCTGAAATCAAAATCTTAGATCAAACTCTAGAAAACTACCTTGAATTGGTATCTTCTTTAGAAAACCAGAGAACACTGATCATTGCTGATGAAACTCAAATCAAAGAACTTTGGTCACAAGTATCATCTAAACAAATCACAGAAAATATCGTAGAGGGAAAGGTTCTCAAGTTTCCAAACTATACAATTTGTAATGAACTTGATAGATGGATCCTAGCAGAGCTTCATCAAACGCTTGATAACCTTGACCAAGGACTGAGAAATTATAATCTTGACGGAGCTATCAAGTCAGGAATTGATTTTATTGAAAAACTCAGCAACCGATACCTTAGAAGAAGCAGAAGAAGATTCCGAGGACATGATATGACAGCGGATAAACATTCAGCTTATTCAACACTTTTTGAGGTATTGACTACGTATCTTCAAATGATGGCACCATTTACTCCATTTATTACTGAGGACTTACGAAAAAGATTGCAGGCATTCAGAGAAGAAGAGAATCAAAAAACTGAGTCAATCCATCTTTCATTCTGGCCATTTACAAATAAACTGTATATCGATCGCGACCTTATGGATGAGATTACAACAGTCAGAAAAGCTATTAAGCTCGCACTCTTTATCAGATCAAAGAACAAGATCGCAGTTAAGCAACCACTTAAATCATTGAGTATTAGAATTGAATAAATTCATAAAAAGAGAAAAACCTGAAATTAACTTCAGGTTTTTTCTTAAACTTTTAGATTCAAAACTACAAATAAATATAGATTAATAACAATATCTCACCTCAGGCTCAAGCTGAATTCAAAACCTAGTGAATACACTCTCCTCTACCTTCTTCGCATAATCTAAGACTGCAGCTCAGCTCTCACCTTCGTTTACCAAGATAAGTGCATGTTTTTCATACATTTTAACTCAGTTTTCTTCTTTCCCCTTCCATCAGCAGAGTTCTATGAGCTGCCCAGCTGAGAGTTTCATTGTCTCTTGCTCAGTCAAATGTGCCTTGAGTTCTGGGAACTGAATAGAAAGCTTTTCTCGCTCAGGAAGTCAGATTTCTGGATTTTTTCGATAACTTCCAGCCGTTCAGATCGTATAATAGTCAGGCAGTTTACTCGCTCTAATATCAGAGATAATCTGAGATATCTCACGCAACTTTTCAAAAGAAGAAAGCTGATCAAAGTCAGATTTCTTTTCTGATAAAACTTTCTGAATATCAGCATATTCGATAGCAAATTGATAATCATCATTGACTTTCTTGAGTTCAAAAATGATATGCGTGACAATAAACTGATCCTGAAGCTCATGCTTAAAAATACTTTCACGATAGGCAAACTGACACTCCTCTTTCGTCAGTTTTTGAATTGTTTTTGTCTCTAGATTTACACCAATAACCTCAGAAATACTAGTGCTCGCCTCCTGTCCATACGCTCAAATATTTGAAACCGCACTCGTACCTACAGTCCCAGGAATATCAATCAAATTCTCAACTCCACCAAGTCCCCTCTCAGCTGCCCAATATACAAAATTATTCCACGGTTCACCAGCTCAAACCTGAACTTTTAGACTTATTTCATCTTCAGAAAGGATCTTAAATCAAGGGATCTCCATCTTTACAACAATCCCATCAAATGCCTCTGCACAAAAAAGCGTGTTTGCACCTCATCAAAGTATCCAATGCTTACACTGATCCCAAAATGGAGTCTCAATAAGATTCAAAAGCTGATAGGTCGTAGTAATCGGCATAAAATAACGAGCAATACAGTTCGTTTTAAGCGTTGTAAAGGATTTAAGATTGATATTTTCTTGCATCTAGATAGGAAAAGAAAATAAAAGTCAGATTTCTTATTTTTGATACTATGTGAGAAATTACAGAATAAGTCTATAATCTACTATAGGTTTTATCAGTATAATTCTTCAGAATATCTAAAGCTCTATGCACATCTTGAGCTGTTGCAGCAGGCGTTCACTCCAAAGGGTATTCCCATCAGAGTTTTTTTCGTTTCTCCTTGCCTAAATTATGATAAGGCAAGATCTCAAGTCTTTGCATACTTTTTAGAGTTTGGACATATTTTCCGTATTGATGAAGATCCTCCTCATCATCAGTCAATCCAGGCACCAATACATATCTGAGCCAATAAGGTTTTTGAATCTTCTCAAGATACTCAAGTGTTGCTAAAGTATTGGTATTTTCCTGTCAAACAAGCAAAAGATGTTTTTTAGGATTAATCTGCTTAAGATCAGGGAGAATCAAATCAGAAAGCGCAATAACTTCTAACGCTTCAGGAGTTCTTACAAACCCATTCGTATCAATGCAAATGTGGTATCCTTCAGCTTTTAATCTTTTTACAATAGGTAAAAGTGCTGGAGCTTGTAAAAGCGGCTCTCCTCCAGAGAACGTAATCCCTCCACCATTTGCAAAATAAGGACGATTTCTCTCAGCTAAATCGAGGATTTGTTCCTCGTTCATTCGCCTCGCTTCCTCATTTTCCATTGGGATTGTATCTGGATTATGGCAATACAAGCACTTAAACATACAGCCTTGCAAAAAGATCGCCACTCTAATCCCAGGTCCATCCTGTGTTGCAAAAGTTTCTACAGTATTTATACGGAGCATCGTTGCAATAAGAATAAAAAATCTGATTTTTCTCCCTTTTTTTCATACTACATTGATACAAAAGGGAATATTTGTCTAAAAAAAATCTCCGCACTTCCTGAAAAGGCGGAGACCAAGACATTTTCTACTAGATAACCTCAATCTGATATCCACTGAGCTGAGAAGCAAGTTTAATATTGCTAGCTCCTTTCCCGATAGCAAGTGGTTTTTGAGATTCATCAATCTTTACAACAACCTTTCCATTAGGCTTAAATTCAACATTTTTTTCCTCAACCTGAGCTGGTTTTAGAAGTCAGATGATGAGCTGAGTTGGATCTTCAGTATTTTGAACGAAATCAACCTTTTCTCCATCAAGAAGTGAAAGAACAGTATTGATACGATCTCCCTTATGTCCAACCATCACCCCAACCGCATCTACTCAATCTTGCGTACTTGAAACCAGAATTTTAGTCTTTTTTCCAGCAATTCTGGCGATATTATCAATCTGCACAGCTCCAGACTCAAATTCAGGAACAATCTTTTTGAGGATTGCCTCTACATAATCAGGACTTGACTGTGTGATATCAAGGACAATACCTCCAGTATCTCTACTAATCTTCTTGAGATAGACAAAGACTTCCTCTCCAATTTCATATACTCTATTTGGAATCTGACTCTCAGGTGGCAAAACAACAGTTGTCCCATCAATATCAAGAATAATACTATCTGAATGCACTCTCAATACCTTTGCCTTCAAAAGTTCTTCTTCTTTGTCCTGAAACTTCTCGTAGAATCTCTCTCTTTCAATATTTTTGATCCCTTGCTTGATCGTCTGAGCCGCAGCCTGAGCCGCAATTCTTGAAAGTTCAAGCTTTGCAGGAGTAATATTGATCAAAAGCTGCTCTCAAACTGAGATATCTTTTCTCTCTTCTTTTGCCTCAGCAAGCAAAATCTGAGTATCTTCATTTTCAATCTCTTCTACAACTTCAAGCGCCTTATAAATACTGATCGTACCATCATTTTCAATATTTACCAGCACCTCAGCTTTTCTATATTCAGGGAAATCCTTTTTAAATCCTGACTTAATTCAGTTTCTAATTACTTCTAGGACTTGATACGGATCAAGTTTATATTCTTCTACGAGCTGCATCATCGCAGCCTGGATACTTTTTCCATCGAGTTTCATGCTCGTATTTTTATTAGTAAGATAAAAAGTTCTCTTCAGGATTGACTATAGTTATTCTGATTGTTTTTGCAAGAAGAAAGTGATTTCTAATTGTCTAGATTTGATTAAAAAGATTGGTAAAAAATGATAGAATTAAAAATCAAGAGAGAATATCAGCAAAAGGAAAATAAATACATTTTTTATAAAACGATAAAAAAGAGGATGATACATCCTCTTTTTTATTAAGAAATAAAGAAGTACAAATTATCCAATTTTATCAATACTTTTAACAAAAGCTTCAATTGGAGCCTTCAATGTTTTATGAATACTACTAGGCAAAAAGGCTTCAAGTTCTTCTAAATTTAAACAGTATTGTGCCACACTTTGAGGTCTCCAATCTAAAATTCAGTAACCATAATTAATATCATATAATTGTTTCTCTTTTATCCTATCAACAATTTGATTATATAGCTTTCTGTCATCTAATGATAGAGATCCTCATTCTCAAACTATTTCAAAATAAATTTTTGCTACTTCAAGTCTAGTATTTACATCTTCCATGAGTGCTGAGATATTTTTTTGTTTCATATCATGAATTTCTTTTCTTGAATAAGCAGGCTTATCTGAAATACCATTATCAGTTAACATTTTACGTTTAGTTTTTCCATGAGAAGATAATATACTATATTTTTCTAATTTATTTAATAGCTCATAAGGAACTTTTTCTTTTAAAGATTCCTCAATTTGAATTTTCTTTAGCGGAGAATTCCCATTGCCAATAAATAACTTATAGATCATTTCTATTTTCTGCTTTGTGGAGTTTTTTATTCCATATGGAAGGAGTTGCATAACAACCAACCATAAACTATTTTGATAATCTTTATCCATTACAGTCATAATTAATCTAAAATCGTAAAAACCCTAAATTTAAAATTCTTAGGAAGGAGTTTATTTCACATGTAAATCATCCCAAATATTCTTTCTTGAATCCACTAATTTAAAAAATATAAGTAGAGAGGTTGTATTGTTTTACGTCAATACTTTATAACCAAATAGTTTGTTAATTCTTCATTCTACGCTACATTAAAAAATAAAACCATATCGCAGTATAAAATATTTTTTAAAAAAATCAAGCTTTTTTCATATTTT
>ERZ773063.538-NODE-538-length-24968-cov-14.520291_pt1 | contig 24968 bp, 20 predicted proteins | sample MGYA00580625_ERZ773063 | MGnify/ENA primary metagenome ERZ773063 (study PRJEB29015, sample SAMEA2738022) | human oral metagenome | biome: human oral; feature: human-associated habitat; material: dental | place: China | collected 2042 ... | reverse complement strand
TCGTCGAAACGCAGGTTGCACAAGCCGTCGTAAATATACGCCAAACCGAAGTTCAGGCAGATGGATTTGGCATGTCCGATGTGCAGGTAGCCGTTGGGTTCGGGCGGGAAGCGGGTTTGAATGGCTTCGTGTTTGCCGCTTTTTAGGTCTTCTTCGATGATAGTGCGGATGAAATGGTTGTCCGCGAATTGGTCTTTGTTGAGCATAGTCGGGAGCTATCTGAAAATATGATGTCGTGCCGATTTTACCTGAAAACAGGACGGCTTTACAGTCAATACAAGGTACAGAGGTCGTCTGAAAACCGTTTCAGACGACCTCTGTATGGACAATTACGAATCGGATGAAAGATTGGAATGGTCGGAAGCATTGCCTTCCGGACGTTTTGATGCCGTTAATGAATCGATCAACTTGACCAGCAGGTTAATCAACAGAACGATACCCAAAATAATCAAAAGTGCGGTTGGGTAAAAAATCCAAAGCAAACTGGCATTGCCGATAAAAGACCAGCACATAGACGCCCAAAATGCTTGAAGCGAGGATTTTTCCAAAAAGAGCAGCTTGGTGCGGGCTGCGGTGGCGATAATGGAAGCAATCAGCGAGATGCCATAGAATAAAGGCAACACAAACCATAAATCACCTGAACCGTGCCGAATGTAAGCGAGCTCATCGAGCACCTCTATCATATACCAAACCCAAACGATGGCTGTCGCCCACAAGCCGCCCGCCAACGTGGCGGGACGCAAACGCCGGTAAAACAGGGCATAAACCAGATTCGCCGAGACAAGCATCAACATACCGGCAATCAATGTGCTGTCAAAATCTTCAGTACCTACCTGATAGAACCATATCGAAGTAGTGATGATAATAATGATACTGCCTGCCAATGAAAGGCCGGCAAATTTTTTTTCGCTAATACGGGGGAAATTCATCTTTACGACTTTTCAAAACTGTTCTTCTGAATCAAAGAACATTCACATACGGATGATTGGTTTTCAGACGACCTATCCGTCAAATAGCAGACCTCTGTATAGACAATTACGAATCGGATGAAAGATTGGAATGGTCGGAAGTATTGTCTTCCAGACGGTTGGATATGGTTGATGAATCGATAAAATCAACCAGCCGGTTCATCAACAGAACGATACCCAAAATAACCAAAATTGCGATTGGGTAAAAAATCCAAAGCAAACCGGTAGTGCCGATAAAAGACCAGCGCATGGACGCCCAAAATGCTTGAAGTGAGGATTTTTCTAAAGAGAGCAGTTTGGGGCGGGCTGCGGTAGCGATAATGGAAGCAATCAGCGAACCAACATAAAATACAGGCAACCCTAGCCACAAAAAAGCTGATCCGTGATGATCGTAATTAGGGGAGTAAGGGTCATTATGACTGTCAGCACTGTCTACCGCCATCATAAACAACAACCAAAGTATGGTTGTTATCCACACGCTGCCCGCCACAGTAGCAGGTCGCAAACGATGGGAAAACAAGACATAAACCAGATTCGCCGAGCCAAGCATCAACATACCGGCAATCAATGTAAGCTCGAAGCGATCGGGTATTGCCTGACTGAACCATATCGAAGTCGTGATGATAATAATGATACTGCCAGCCAATGAAAGGCCGGCAAATGTTCTTTCGCTGATACGGGGGAAATTCATCTTTATGTCTTTTCAAAACTGTTCTTCTGAATCAAAGAACATTCATATACGGATGATTGTTTTCAGACGACCTGCCCATTCAATAGCAGCCATCTGAAAACGCCTCCCCATTGTACCCGAATTTCATTAACCTTTTGTAACCCCCGAAATCAAAGCGGCACAGGTTCGGCAACCAGCCATTCTACGCCTACATCGCCCAAAACCTTCTGCATGGCGGCTTCAGGTACGCGGTCGGTAAATACTTTGTCAAACGATCCGATGTCGCCCAGTCTGACCAAGGCATTGCTGTTGAATTTGCTGTGGTCCACGCCCAAATACCTGACCCGCGCATTGGTCATCATCGCCTGCATAACGCTGACTTCTTTATAGTCGTAGTCCAAAAGCGAGCCGTCGCTTTCCACGCCGTGCGTACTCATTACGGCATAATCGACTTTAAACTGATTGATAAAATCGACCGTCGCCACACCCGTAATCCCGCCATCCAAGGGGCGCACGACGCCGGAGGTGATGATGACGGTGTAGTCGGTGCGCGCGGACGTGATGGAGGCGACGTAAATATTGTTGGTGATAATCCGCAGGTTTTTGCGCTGTTTGACCAACTCGGCGGCAACGGCTTCCATCGTCGTACCTATGCTGATAAACAGCGACGAATTGTCGGGAATGTGGGCGGCAATCAGGCGAGCGATGGCGTTTTTTTCATTTTGGCAGTGTTTTCGCTTGCCTTGAGCCACGCCGCCGGAAATATCGCCGACCGACGCTCCGCCGTGGTAACGCTTCAACTGCCGCGTTTCGCTCAATTCCTGTATGTCGCGGCGTATGGTCTGCGGGGTAACGTCCAAGGCTTCCGCAAGCTGCTCAACCGTCATGAAATGCTGCTCGCGCACCAGAGCGAGGATGCGTTCGTGTCTTTGTATTTTCGGTTTCATCTGGATTCGTTTCAATTCGTTCCGGTTCGTTTGAATTCGGATTGTACGCCTTTTGCCCAAAATCGGAAAAGGCTGCCGCTGATTCGGCTTTACCCAAAACCAAAGGTCGTCTGAAAACCTGAATCCCCGGTTTTCAGACGACCTTTTTGCTGTGTCCGTATTATTCCGCTTCGTATTTGCGTTCCAAACGCTCCACGCACGCGCTTAAGTGTTTGCGCATGACTTTGACCACGCGGTTGCGTTTGCCGTTGACCAGCAGGTCGAGGATTTCGCGGTGTTCGGAATGGGTGTGGGTGTTGATTGTGCGTTTTTCATGACGCTGAGCATCGAAAACGGCGACGATGAGCGAAGAGCGGGCGCACAGGGTGTTCATGATGTCAAACAAGACGTTGTTGTCGATCAGGCGCGCCAGTTCGACGTGGAAGGCGTTGGACAGGCGGTTCCAACCCACGCGGTCGCCGCTGTCGGATGCCTGTTCTTCACGCTCGATCATGGCGTAGAGCGGCTGGAGGCGGGTTTCCAAATCGGGCATATCGGACAGGAGGTTCAAAATCATGCTTTCCATTTCGATACGCGCGTTGAACACGTCCTGCATTTCCTTCAAATCGGGAACATGAACGAACGCGCCGCGATTGGGTTGCAAATCAACGATTTTGTCGTGTGCCAACAGGGACAGCGCGCCGCGCACGGTATTGCGCGAGCAAACCATCTGGCGGCAAAGCTCGGATTCGGTCAGTTTTTTGCCGGGCAGCAAAACATGGTCGGTGATGCCGTCCAAAATCAGGGCGTAAACGCGGAACAGCTCCGAATCATGCCTGCCTGGCGGCATCATGGAAGAAGGGGTAGGCGCATGGAGGGTATCGTTATCGGTATTCATTATTTAAGCTCTCCTCATAGTCTGGCGTGTCATATCGTTTGAAATAACAGAAATTTTTCAGCGGCGGCAACCCGCCACTTATCGCTTTTTGCTTGATTCCATTTCGATATAGCACAAAATCTGATTAAGATATAATTAAAAATTGTTGACAATCTCTAGTGAAGCTTGCACAATATCCTCACAAGGCCAAGTTATGAAGGCTGATAGAGAGAGAATCCACAATAAGCAAGCAGATATATTCATAGTGTAGCGTGAATATATCTGCTTTTTTGTCGGTCGGGCTTTATTCACGCTTTAACAATATTCCGCCTCTAAACGCTTTTCAGACGACCCCTGAAGGATACGGGGGGTCGTCTGAAAAATTACTCCGCTTCGACGGTTTCAAAACTGTGGGTGATTTTCGCCGCCTTGCCCAGCATAATCGAAGCGGAACAATATTTTTCGGCAGACATCTGCACGGCGCGCTCGATGGCGGATTCGGTCAGGTTGTGTCCGATGACTTTGAAATGAATGTGGATTTCGGTGAACACGCGCGGGGCATCGTCGGCGCGCTTCGCGGTAACCGTCGCCTGGCAGTCCACCACCTTTTGACGCTGCTTCTCGGCAATCATCACGACATCGATGCTGGAACAGCCCGCCACACCCAAAAGCAGCATTTCCATCGGGCTGGGACCGCGTTTCGCCTGCCCTTCCGCCGCCGCGCCTTCCATGACGACGCTGTGTCCGTTTTCGGTCGTGCCGACAAAGCACATTCCGTCTATCCATTTTGATGTAACTTGCATGATGTCTCTTCCGCGAAGTTGAAGTTGGTTTGCCCAATATTGTAAACAAATTTGACTGATAAATATAGCAAGAGGTCGTCTGAAATTTCCGTTTCAGACGACCTTATTCAATCCCGATAAGCCCAATGATTGACCGGACCGTGTCCCGCACCGATGTTCAAAGGGTTGCGAATCGCCTCGGTAATGTATTTTTTGGCGGTTTGCACGGCTTCCAGTGTTTCGAAACCTTTTGCCAGCTCGGCGGCGATACAGGCAGAGAATGTACAGCCCGTACCGTGCGTATGCGCCGTCGGAAAGCGGCGGTCGGCAAATTCAAACACGTCATCCGGCGTAAACAGCCAGTCGGTGCAGTATTCGCTGCGGCTGTCGCCCAAATGCCCGCCTTTAATCACCACGTTTTTCACGCCGCAATCCTGCAGGATTTTGGCGGCGCGTTCCGCATCTTGGCGGCTTTCAATGCGCACGCCCGTCAAGGCTTCCGCTTCAGGCAGGTTCGGCGTCAGAATGTCCGTATCGGGCAACAGCAGGCGTTTCATCGCTTCGACGGCGGAATCCTGCAACAGCGGCGCACCGCCTTTGGCAATCATCACCGGATCGAGGACGCGCTTGCCGAAACGGCATTTTTTCAGATTTTCAGAAACACATTCAATCACTTGAGCCGTACCCAGCATCCCGATTTTATAGGCGCGGATTTCAAAATCGGCGCGGACGGCCTCGATTTGAGCAGTGATGATGTCGGTCGGAACCAGATGCACCGCCGATACGCCGAGCGTATTTTGCGCGGTCACGGCGGTCAGCACGCTGGTGCCGAACACGCCGCGCATCTGAAACGTCTTCAAATCCGCCTGTATCCCCGCCCCGCCGCCGGAATCCGAGCCGGCGATGGTCAGCGTTTGGACGAATGTTTCTTCCATTTGGCTTCTCCTATTGTTTGGTTTGATGAAACGGTTCGGATAGCGGTTTGAAGTTATTTTCGTTTGTTTGGACCTGTCAGCCCAATTTTTTTAATTCTCGGCTCAAGATGCCGTGTATTTCCAGCGCCGTTTCGTAGCGGTCTTCTTTGGCAGGAACCGGCTCCAGAAAATGCAGCTCCACCTTGCTGGAAGGCTGGCTGATAATCATGCAGATGGATTGCCACAGGCTGGTATCGTCCACATAAGCCGCCTGAAGGTTCGGACTGGTGCCGTCAGGATTGGGGTAGCGGCAGAGCATGGGGATAATGGGAACGCCTGCATCGTAGGCAGTTTGGAAAAAGCTGGGTTTGAACGGGAGGATTTCATAACCTTCCGTACTCGTCCCTTCAGGAAAAATAGTCACGGTATCGCCGTTTTTGAGGGCTTCGGTTACGGTAGCGATTTTGGCGGTATTGCCTTTAGTGCCTTTATTGCGTGAAACGTACACGGTTTGCGCCTGTGTGGCGAGATAGCCGACTACCGGCCATTTGGCAACATCGTCTTTAGCCACAAATCTGCCCGGGAATGCGCCGTTGACCGCCATGATGTCCAACCAAGAGATATGGTTGCTGATTAACAACTGTGCCTGCCCTTCCTGAGGCAACGTACCGAAGGTTTCCAGCTTCATGCCGCATGAAGCGAGGACGCGCAGCGACCAAATTTGGATGGCACGCAATTTGCGCCGTTTGCTGTAAAAGGGAAACAGGAAGAACATTTCCGCCATACCGTAAAGCAGGCAGATGCCGATACAGAGCAGGCGGAAGGTAAAACGCAGTTTGGCAATCATAAGGTTGTGGTGTGTGTATATTGGTATAGGGTGGAATTGCTAAAAATCGTTGATTTCACAATAGTTGAGGTCGTCTGAAAAGGTTTTCAGACGACCTTTTAGTCTTTATAGTCTGGGGGCAAAACGCTGAAGGTAACGATCTGCCAGACGGGTAATGTCCATCATGATAAGCACGTCGGCGCAGTTGAACGCTTCATCGACACAAGGCTCGCCGCAAAACCATGCGCCTGCGTTGAGGTAACCTTTAATCAGCGGCGGAACATCCGGTTTGTCCGACGGGGTGATTTCGTCCCACTTGAGCGGATTGAGCGGTTTGACGCACCATTTTTCAGGCGCGAGGTATTTGGATTTCAGGGCATGATACAGACCTGCCGCATCGCTGCCGCCGTCGTGCATATCAATGCTGCCGCAGCCTATCATAAAGCGCAGGTTTTCGTCTTTCATGAATTTGACCAAACCCGACCACAAAAGCATGACCAATCCGCCGTTGCGGTAGTCGGGGTGGGTGCAGGCGCGGCCGAGTTCGACGGTTTGCGGCAAAATGTCTTTCAAAGGGGACAGGTCAAATTCGTGTTCGCTATACCAGCCGCCGACTTTTTTGGCGGTTTCTTCAGTAATCAGGCGGTAGCAGCCGATGACGTCTCCGGTTGCGTCGTCAAAAGCCAAAAGGTGGTGGCAATGTTCGTCGTAAGGATCGACATCGCGACCATCGTCGCTTTCGATTTCTGCACCCAGTTCTTGGGCGAATACCTGATAACGCAAGCGTTGTGCTGCTTCAATTTCCGCCTGCGTTTCCGCAAGGCGCACGCTCAGACCGATTTTGGGGCCGGTTTGGTTGAAACGGCTTTGGGACATGAATTTTCCTGTCTTATACATTGGATAATCGATTTGCGATTATAGCGGATATAGGACGGAATTTATATTGAGTTCGGACAAGTGAAGCAAATTAGGGATGAAATGACTATGCAAAAAGAATTTTTTACAACAGAATGGGGACAACAGTTTTCAGACGACCCCTCCCCTGTTTTTAAAACATCCTGCATCCCCTTTCCCCAATACATACAAACCCTTCATTGAAATCCCACCGCATGATTAAAGGAAGGCAAAGTGTGTATCAACCAAGAGGCTACCTGAAAAACGTTTTATGTTTTTCGGGTAGCCTCTTGCCAAATTGCCTATTCCTTTCTTATTATTCCGCCCTTCATTTTAATGACAGGAAAACGCATTATGCCCTCCAAAATCTCCATAGGCCGTGCAGCCCTCCTTGCCGGTCTCGTTTGTCTCACTGTCGGCTGTGCCAGCTTGGACAAACGTATGAAACGTTTCGTCGGCAAACCTATCGATGCCGTTATCAAATCCTATGGCGTCAAACCCACAGAAGGTGGAGTCAAATCGGAAAACGACCGCTATGCCTACCTCTGGCGCTATACCTACTATTCCTACGCTGGACGTGAATACGAAGGCAGCAGCCAATACGGACCCATCATTACCAACTACTATAGCAACGTCTGCTACGGACAAGACCAAGACCGCATTTTCTACACTGACGATCAAGGCATCATCGTAGATTATTATTGGCAAAACAGCGATAAATGGCGCGTGAATTGCAGTACTCACCAAATCGGCCGGTATTTCCGAAGATCCCTGTAATCAAACACATCCCTCAAACTACGTTAGCGCGTTTAATATGAAGGAAACAGTTAGCCGCAACGAAACCCAATCCAATTAAACAGTTGGAAAATATAGTGGATTAACTTTAAATCAGGACAAGGCGACGAAGCCGCAGACAGTACAGATAGTACGGAACCGATTCACTTGGTGCTTCAGCACCTTAGAGAATCGTTCTCTTTGAGCTAAGGCGAGGCAACGCCGTACTGGTTTAAAGTTAATCCACTATAAAAATGGGACAAGACGGCAAACTTTAAAGCAGACGGATAATAAAACCGCCCGAATGTTCTGCCAAACAAGACATTCGGGCGGTTTGTTTCCGTTTCTTCAATCAAAAATTAGCTTAGAACTTCCATTCCAGCGATACGGCGTAGTTGCGGCCGGGCGCGCGGTAGCGGTCCAAGCCCTTGCCGTCGCGGTCGACCCCGTTGGTGGTGCTGTAACTGTACAAACCGCGCAGGGAATCCCAAGTGGTGTCTTTGCGGTTGAACAGGTTGTACACGCCCGCACGCAGGGTCAGGTTTTTCACCGGTTTGTAGAAGCCGTACATATCGAACACATAAGCCGATTTGTTCAGCCACGGGTAATCCTGCACTTTTTTCTGCAAAGGCGTACCCCAGCCGTTGTTTTCATAAACGGTGTATTGCGCATCTTTCGCCTTTTTCGCGCCCAAATAGGTCAGGCGGGAGAACACGCCCCATTTTTCGCTCGGACTTTCATAGTCGATACCGGCAATCACTTTCAGCGGCTGGGTGGACAGCAGGCTGTTGTCGCCCGACAGCTTGCTTTTCGCGTAACCCACGGAACCAAACAGCTTCCAGCCTTCAGGGACAAAAGAGACTACTTTGTCCAAATTCAGACGACCTGTCAGCTCAAGACCGCGAACCCTTGCCTTGTCGATATTCTGCATCTGCCAATCCAGTTTTTCGGTGTAGGGGGCGCTGCACAGACCGTAGTAATAATCCATCTGGGTGCAGCCGGGTTCGCCGCTGGCGGTCAGTTTCTGCTCTTCAGACAGGAAATTGCGGTAGTTGCTTTGATACAGGTTGGCATCCAGCGTACCTTTTTCGCCGCGTCCTTGCAGGGAGAGGGTGTGGGTGGTGCTGCGCTCGGCTTTCAGGTTAGGATTGGGCAGCCAATTACCCGAACCGTGGTTGTAGGTGAAATACACTTCGGACGCATTGGGGACACGGTAGCCGGAAGTGATGTCGTAACCGACACGCCAAGCCTGATTCAGTTGCGCCGCCAAGCCGGCGAAACCGCTCCAGCCGCTGTAAGTATTGGGTGCGGGCGGTGTTTTGTCGCAGGCATGACAGTCGGCATTCAGTTGCTGCGGCGTCATTTTGGTGTGGTCGTAACGGATGCCCGCGCGGCTTGAAAACACATTGTTCCATTGGATTTGGTCGGACAGCGAGAAACCGTAGTTGGTGGTTTTCACCGGATGCTGGATGGTGCTGGTGGTTCGGACGATGCGGCCGCTGAAGAAATAATCGTCGCGGTTTAAATTTTCAAAATCACGGCGGCTGGCAAAGGCCTTGAACGACAGGCGGTGCTGCCCGCCCAGTTGTAGCGGCTGGCTGTCCAAACGCAGGGTGATGCGTTTGAAGCGGGTGTCCATGCTGCGGTTGTATATTTCGTCCAAATCCTTCTGATTGTAGTTGCGCGTCCAGGTGGAATAATCCATCGGGAACGAGCCTTTGTTGTTAACCGCCGCCACTTTGGTTTTCTGATAATCGAAGTCTGCCTTCAACAACGACAACCAATTTGAATCAGGCGTCCATTCGTAAAACAGGTTGGCATTGCGCCGTTTGTTTACATCGTCGGCTTCGCGCCAGGAAGAATCGGTCAGGTTATAAGACTCTTCAACCGTGTAATTGTGCCCCTGCTGGCCGTTGAGCGATGCGCCGATACGGTGGTTCTCATTAATCTGATAACCGATTTTGGCCAAGAAGCTGTGGTATTTGTGTTTGGACGGATCAGGAATGCCGCGTGCCGAACCGCGGATATTCGTGCCGCTGCCCTTGCCTTCCACCGCATAGCCGCGGTTGCCCGCGCTTTCGGTTTCATGGCCGCGCCGTTGTGAATACAGCAAGGCTGCATCGACGCTGCCGTTATCCATGCCGAAGCCGACTGTGTTCGTCCATTCGCGGTTGCGGCTGCTGTAACCGTTTTTCATCATCACGCCGAACTGCCGCTCCGGCAGCAGCAAATCATGTCCTTGCAGGGTTTGGTAATTCACACCGCCGCCCAAGGCGCCGCTGCCGGTATTGAAAGAGTCCGCCCCTTTCACGATGTCGATGTTGCGCACCAGTTCAGGGTCGATGGACAAACGCGAACTGTTGAAATTGCCGTAACGGGCATACAGTGAGTTTTCTTCCGAATCAGGCAGGCTCACGCCGTCAATACTGACGCCGACACGGTTGCCTTCCACGCCACGAATGGCAAAGCCTTTTTGATGGCGGCCGCTGTCGCTCAGACCGACATCGGTGGAATAGCGCACCAAGTCTTTGTTGTCGCGTATCATTTCCTGTTGGATACGGCCGAGGTTGACCCGTTCCACGGCGGCGGGCGCGTTGCGATGCCCTTTTACCGTTACCTGTTTCAGTTCGGCTTGCATGGGCTCGGCAGCCGTTGATTGCGCAGCATTATCCGCCGCAAACACGGGATTGCCGAAAATACTGCCGACAAGGGCGGCAATAGGGAGTATGTGTGATGATTTCATGGTTCAAAACCTCAAAAACAATAAAATTGACCAATATTCAGCTTAATTCAACAATGAAAATTTTTGATAATCATTTATATTTCTATTGAAAGCAATGACGAATATAAATCCCTGTAACGGATGGCCAATAAATTTTTAAATACGGAAACGGAAACCGGATAAAAGCGGCCTTCCTTGCCCATACCATATGTAAGGGGTTGATATTTCAGACTTCAACTGTTTTCCGGCGCAAAATATTGCGCCGGAAAACATATCGCTAGTCTATCAATAATCTGCATTTAGTGGCGGTGCGGAACAAAGCCTTCCGGAGCTTCCGCGCCTTCAGGCAGGCCGAAGGTTTCGCGCAGAACGACTTTGTAGAACGCAAACGCATCTTTTGCACCTTGAATTGCCTCGGCTTCGGCTTCGGGGCTTAAGTCCAAAGCATTCAAATGTTCGACAAAGGCACGCCAATGTTTGCCGCGTCCGTTCGGATGGGGAGCGAGGTGGCGCGCACCGTGTTCGCCGTTGTAATCCAGCTTTTGCGCGTGTTTAAACAAAAATGCCGCGCCCAAATTGGAACCTTCGGCGCAATACAGCCAGCCGATGGCTTTGTTGCCGGTTTCATGCGGCAGCGGTTTGCCGTATTCGTAAGGCTTGTCGCCCAAATCCGCCAAGTCTTGCGTTACCGCGTCGTAACGCGCCATGTATTCCAGCTCGGGAATGGCTTTGTTCAACTCGGGGTCTTTATAGATATGATCGACCGCTTTGTGGAACACGGATTGCAGTTTCAAGAATTTGATGTAGTTCTCTTTGTTGGTAAACGGCTCGACAGACATAACCAAATTGTCCACGCTGTCGTGAATGGTGGCGGTTTGCTCTTTCAGCCGTTTGGCAAAAGTCAGTTCTTGTGTTTCGCTCATGTGAATATCCTTTGATGATCTACGAAATTTAATTGACGGTTTTGACAAAACCCGTACAGCAGGTTTTTCAGACGACCTCAAATGAAGGCTGCCCGAATCAATAAAAAATAAGTGATGGAAAATCTGTGTTTGAGAATGGAAATTTATGATTTTTAAGATATTTAGGTACTGAGTCGTTTACGAATGAACAAATGAAATCTGTCATATTACAAAACAATTTAGGAATATATATCATTTCTATTACATCATCAAGAATTTAACTTGCGATTATTTACATAAATCTGTTGTTTCTACATATTTGCAACAAATATGGCAAGGGGTCGTCTGAAAGCGTTTCAGACGACCCCGAATTGATTGCAAACAATACTATTCACATAGTCATAATTTATTTTCCAGACACTGTCTCCCCCATATGTAAGCAATTTGGGCTATCCCTATGTTTTCCTTTATAATACCTGCCTCTTTGACCTCTTCCCTCCTCCATGAAACCGATTCCTAGCTATACGCGCTGGTGGCGTTATAAATCCTACCTGCCCGACGCATCGCTGCCGGCGCATACGGTGGATTGCCCGGACTGCGGCAACCGCATGGATATTCCGCGTCTGCGGCAGGGGCAGGAAGCGCATTGTCCGGTGTGCAATCATGAAGTGGTTGAGGTGGAAAACAATCCTTATGTTGCGCCGCTGGCTTACGCGACGACTTCGCTGATTTTGATGGCGTTTGCGTACAGCATGGTTTATATCCGCGTGGAACTCTTCGGCGTAACATCCGTCCTGTCGCTGCCTGAAATGATGCGGCTTTTGATTTATCAGGATTACGGTTTTCTGGCTGAAGTGATGTTCGTCCTCACTTTCGGTGCACCGGTATTGTTTTTGTTGCTTTGTTTGTACGTTTATACCGCGTTGGTGCGCGAGCGGGCGTATCCTGCGTTGCGGTTTGCGACGCGGGTTTTGGTCAGGCTGCGTCATGCGATTATGGTGGATGTGTTCTTTATTTCCACTTTGGTGGCGTATATCAAGCTCTCGTCTGTGGCGGAGGTTGAATTCGGCTCGGCGTTTTATTTGATGTTTGCGCTGTCGGTCATGCTGATTCGGACTTCGGTCTCGATTCCTCAGCATTGGGTTTATTATAAAATCCACAGGCTGACGGGCGGGGATGCGGTACAAGCGGCATCTGAAGACAAAATTTGTTGCAGCCGCTGCCTGTATTTCCGCGATAAAGACGAGCAGCCTTGCGAGGTTTGCGGTGCGGATTTGTACCGTCGCCGCCCGAAAAGCCTGAGCATTTCGCTGGCGTTTTTGATTGCGGCGTTTATCCTGTATTTCCCCGCGAATATTCTGCCGATTATGATTTCGTCGAACCCTACCGCGCTGGAAGTCAATACGATTTTCAACGGCATTGTGTATATGTGGAACGACGGCGACAGGCTGATTGCGGTGATTATTTTCAGCGCGAGTATTTTGGTGCCGGTATTGAAGATTATCGCGATGGCGGTTTTGATTGCGTCTGCTTATTTCAAACCGCCGATGAGCGCGCCGAAAATGTCGGTGCTTTACCGGATTACCGAATCCATCGGCCGCTGGTCGATGATTGATATTTTTGTGATTATTATTTTGATGAGTTCGTTCCACACCAATATGGCGCGCGTTGTCCCCGGCGGGGCGGCGGTTTATTTCTGCCTGGTGGTGGTATTGACCATGCTGTCTGCCTATTATTTCGACCCCCGTCTGATTTGGGACAGGCAGCAGCAGCTTTCAGACGACCCCGATTCCGACGATAACCAGAAACAATGAAAAAACACGATTCTTCTCAAACGCATCGCGTACCCGCGCGCGTCAAAAAAACCAATGTCTTCACGTCTATCGTGTGGCTGATTCCGCTGATTGCGCTGATTGCAGGCGGCTGGCTGCTGGTGAAAGACATCCGCAACCGAGGTCCGGTGGTAACGCTTTTGATGGACAGCGCGGAAGGCATTGAAGTCAACAACACGGTGATTAAAGTATTGAACGTCGATGTCGGACACGTTACCCGCATCAAGCTGCGCGACGACCAAAAAGGCGTGGAAGTCACCGCCCAGCTTAACGCCGATGCGAAAGACCTCATCCGCAGCGATACGCAGTTTTGGGTGGTCAAGCCGCGTATCGACCAAAGCGGCGTAACGGGTTTGAGTACGCTCCTGTCCGGTTCGTATATCGCATTTACGCCCGGCAAAAGCAATGAAACAAAAGACATATTTGAAGTTCAGGACATTCCGCCGATTGCCGCCATCGGACAAAGCGGCCTGCGCCTGAAGCTGGTCGGTCAAAACGACAAAATCCTCAACGTCAGCAGCCCCGTGCTTTATGAAAACTTTATGGTCGGGCAGGTGGAAAGCGCGCATTTCGAGCCTGCCGACCAAACCGTGCATTACACCATCTTCATCCAAAGCCCGAACGACAAACTGATTAATTCGGAAAGCCGCTTTTGGCTGGAGAGCGGCATCAATATCGAAACCACAGGCAGCGGCGTGAAACTCAATTCCGCTCCCCTGCCCGCGTTGCTTTCCGGCGCGATTTCGTTTGATTCGCCGAAAACCAAAAACAGCAAAAATGTGAAGAGCGAAGACAGTTTCACGCTTTACGACAGCCGCAGCGAAGTGGCGAACCTGCCCGATAACCGTTCGTTGTACTACACCGCGTTTTTCAAACAATCCGTGCGCGGTCTGACCGCAGGTTCGCCCGTCGAATATAAAGGGCTGAATGTGGGCGTGGTTTCCGACGTTCCCTATTTCGACCGCAACGACAGCCTGCATCTGTTTGAAAACGGCTGGATTCCCGTGCGCATCCGCATCGAGCCGTCGCGCATGGAAATCAATGCCGACGAACAAAGCAAAGAACACTGGAAACAACAATTCCAAGCGGCTTTGGGCAAAGGTCTGACCGCCACCATCTCCAGCAACAATCTGCTGACCGGCAGCAAAATGATCGAGTTGAACGATCAGCCTTCGTCTTCGCCCAAGCTGCGACCGCACACCGTTTACGCAGGCGATACCGTCATTGCCACACAAGGCGGCGGTTTGGACGATTTGCAGGCAAAAGTGGCGGATTTGCTCGAGAAATTCAACAACCTGCCTTTGGATAAAACCGTTGCCGGGTTGAATGGTTCGCTTGCCGAACTCAAATCCACCCTCAAATCTGCCAATGCTGCTTTAAGCTCCATTGACAAACTGGTCGGCAAACCGCAAACGCAAAACATCCCCAACGAGCTGAACCAAACCCTGAAAGAGTTGCGCCAGACCCTGCAAGGCGTATCGCCGCAATCGCCCATCTACGGCGACGTACAAAACACCCTGCAAAGCCTGGACAAAACCCTCAGAGACGTACAACCCGTCATTAATACTTTGAAAGAAAAACCCAACGCGCTGATTTTCAACAGCAGCAGCAAAGACCCTATCCCGAAAGGAAGCCGATAATGCGCCTCTTCCCGATTGCCGCCGCCCTGACGCTTGCCGCCTGCGGCACCGCGCAAAGCCCGCAATATTTCGTCCTGCCCGACAGCCAATACATCCGACCGGCGGTGCAAGGCAGCGAAATCGCGGTCAAAGTTAACCTTGCCGAACTGCTCGCCAACGGCGGCCTCGTTTACCAAACCGACGCGTATCATGTGAATTTGGCGAAGAACCACCTTTGGGCGGCACCGCTCGACGGCGCGTTAGCGGCGAACTTCAGCAACAAACTCAACCGCCTCAACCCGCGCCATACTTTCGTTCCCGCCTCGCGCAGCCAAAGCAGCCAAACCCTGAAAATCTATATCGAAGCTTTCCAAGGCAGCTATCAGGGGCAAACCACCGTCAGCGGCTACGCCTTATGGCCGGACGGGCGCAACAAACCGTTTGACGTTACCACCCCTCAACAAGGCGACGGCTATACCGCCATGCTGGAATCTTTGGAAAACGGTTTGAACGAAGCAGCAAAAAGCATTGCCTATTGATGAGGTCGTCTGAAAACCCGCTGTGGGTTTTGCCAAAACCATTCATCGTGTAAAGGATAAAACATGCAAAACATCACGCTCTACACCCATCCCTTTTCACGCGGCAGATACGTCGTATGGATGCTCAAAGAATGCGGCGCGGAATACACCGTCGTTCCCGTCCAGTTCGGCACGCAAATGAAATCCGCCGAATATCTCGCCATCAATCCACAAGGGCAAGTCCCCGCGCTCAAATTCGGTGATGCCGTATTGACCGAATCGACCGCCATCATTACCTTTTTGGCAGAACAGTTCCCCGACAAACACCTCATCCCCGCCGCAGGTACGGTGGAGCGCGGCGAATACTACCGCTGGATGTGCATATTGATGCACCTCGAATACGCAGGCTTCAACAAACTGCACAACCTGCCGGTCGATACACCCGAGTGCCGCCGCCAAATCGGTTACGGCGATTTCGATACCGCATGGAACACATTGCGCGAACACTTGAAAAACCGCGACTACATCGTCGGAAACAGCTTTACCGCGATGGATTTGTACTGCTCCGCACTGATTCTGCACTTAACGCAAAATTGGAAAGTGTTGCCCACCGATGAATCCGACGTATTGCAACGCTACGCTGCCAAACATCTCGCCCGCCCTGCTTTCGCCGAAACCACGGCATGGATGCTGGAAACCGCCGCCCAAATGCCGCCGGTGGCATAAATCAAGATTATTAGAACCAAAAGGCGTCTGAAACCTACTGTACGGGTTTCGCCAAAAACATTCACAACGCAAAAGGAAAAGACATGCAAGACATCACGCTCTACACCCATCCCTTTTCACGCGGCACATACGTCGTATGGATGTTGAAAGAATGCGGCGCGGAATACACCGTCGTCCCCATCCAATTCGGCGCACAGATTCAGTCCGCCGAATATCTCGCCATCAATCCCCAAGGGCGGGTTCCCGCGCTCAAATTCGGCGATACCGTATTGACCGAATCGCTCGCCATCATTACCTTTTTGGCGGAACAGTTCCCCGACAAACACCTCATCCCTGACGCAGACACATTGGAACGCGGCGAATACTACCGCTGGATGTGCCTGTCGCTGCATCTAGAATACGCAGCCTTCAACAAACTGCACAACCTGCCTGTCGATACGCCCGAGCGCCGCCGCCAAATCGGTTATGGCGATTTTGATACCGCATGGAACACCTTGCGCGAACACTTGAAAAACCGCGACTACATTATCGGCAACAGCTTTACCGCGCTGGATCTGTACTATTCCGGGCTGATTCTGCTCTTAACGCAAAACTTTAAAGTATTGCCTGCCGATGAATCTGATGTACTGCAACGCTACGCCGCCAAACATCTCGCCCGTCCCGCCTTTACCGAAACCATGGCATGGGCGCAGGAAACCGTTGCCCAAATGCCGCCTGCAGAGTAAATCAAGGCTATTAAAACAAAAAGGTCGTCTGAAAACCCAATTGAGAAGGGTTTTCAGACGACCTTTTATCAGACGATTGGAAAATCAGTATTTCACCGAATCATTGCCGCTGTTTTTTTGGATAAATTCAATTTTATAACCGTCAGGATCTTCCACAAAAGCAATAACGGTCGTACCGTGCATCATCGGTCCTGCCTCGCGCACGACTTTGCCGCCTTTTTGTCTGACCCGTTCGCAAGCCTCATACGCATCATCCACTTCCACTGCGATATGACCGTAAGCGTTGCCGATATCGTAGCTTTCCGTATCCCAGTTGTGCGTCAATTCCAGTACGGTATTTTCGGTCTCATTACCGTAACCGACAAACGCCAAAGTAAACCGTCCTTCGGGATAATCGTGGCGGCGCAGCAAAGACATACCTAAAACATTTTGATAGAAGTCCAAAGATTTTTCGAGGTTGCCAACGCGCAACATCGTATGGAGCAGTCGCATAATGTATTCCTTTTATATTGTTTTAAAAACAGATTTTATCATAGTTCGCCCTAAGCGCCGATTGTCTGCACGGAACGAAATAGCGACACATTTTATCCATAAGAAACAACTTTTTCATCCGTCAGGCAGCCATCCTCGTTTTTCAGACGACCTTGCTTTATAATTATGCTTTATGTGTTTTTCAGAACTATCATGAAGTTAAGACAAACAGCCGCTCTTTTATGGCTGTCCATCCTCTCTTTGCCGGCATTTGCCATCGATTTCGGCCGCATCCCTCAAGACGAAATTTCCGTGTATGTTCAAGAATTGGACAGCGGAAACGTCTTGGTCGATCACCGTTCGAATGTGCCGGTCAACCCCGCATCAACCATGAAGCTGGTTACAGCGTTTGCCGCATTTAAAGCTTTGGGCGGCGATTACCGCTGGACAACCCAATTCAAAAGCGACGGCACGATTCAAGGCGACACCTTGCAAGGCGATATTTATTGGGTCGGCAGCGGAGATCCTGTTTTCGACCAAGAAGGCTTGGTCGGGATGCAGCAGCAATTGCGCGATAAAGGCATACGCAAAATCACCGGCGGCTTGGTACTCGACCGCCATTTATGGGGAGATATTCAAAATCCGAGCGATTTCGAATCCGATGTCGGCTCTCTATTTATGACGCCGCCCGACCCGCATATGCTGGCTTACAAAGTCGTATCGGTCAAACCGGAACGCAATGACATGGGCGGAGTGGATCTTGTGACCAACCCGCCCCTTCCCGATATTAAAATCGACAACAAAATCAACGTCACGCCATCAAACGCATCCTGCAAAGCCTTGCAAAACCATATGCGCGCAAACTACAAAGACGGCGTATTGCATGTTTCCGGCAAAGTTCCGGAATCGTGTTTGGGCAATGAAATGTACGTCAACATGTTGAACATGCGTGAATTTGTACAAAAGAGCTTTATCAACCAATGGCGTTATTCAGGCGGAGAAATTACCGACGGTATCAGGACCGCATCCGTGCCGCCTCATGCCAAAACGCTGGCGGTACACCAATCCAAACCCATGTCTGCCATTTTGACGGACATGAACAAATATTCGAATAATCTGATTGCGCGCTCCGTATTCCTGAAATTGGGAGGCGAGCATTCCGGCAACTCCGCCTTGCAGCAAGCCTCTTCAGCCGTAAAGCGTGAATTGGCTACCGCGGGCGTGGATACGGAAAACTTGGTCTTGGAAAACGGTTCGGGCCTATCCCGCCGTGAACGCGTCAGCGCCAATATGTTGGCGCAAATGCTGGAAAAAGCCTATTTCAGCCCGTTCAAACAAGACTTCATCGATACCTTACCCATTGCCGGCAAAGACGGCACGCTGAAATACCGCCTCAAACAGGCAGGCCCTGCCCTGCGCCTGAAAACAGGCACGCTCAAAGATGTACGCGCCCTCGCCGGATATTGGCTGGGAGACAAACCCATGATCGTGGTGGTGGTGATTAACAGTCCGAATGCCACCAACTATCTGAATGATTTGGATAAACTGGTTTCAAAAATCGTACAGCCCGGCGGTGACGCTTGGATTGATGCGAAAATGAAGTGCGCAGAACGAATGGAAGCTTAAAAAGCATCAAAACACTTCAGGCAGCCGGAGAAATGACTTTCCGGCTGCCTGAAGTGTTTTTCAGAGGTCGCAAATCCTACTGTTCCGTTTTACTGAACGAAGCGGGTCACGAATCGGCTTTACCTTTATTTTTCTTGTCCGGGAAAATGAAGGAAGCTGCAATCCCGCAGGTCAGCACAACCAATACAACCAGCAAAGACGTATTGGGCGAAATGTCCCAGCCGTGATGGAACATATGATTGCTCGCCGACAATCCCAGCTTGGCAGCGATGAAAAACAGCAACACGACCACTGCCTTTTCCAAATGAACCAAATAGCCCTTCAACGCTTCCAATACGAAATAAAGCGTACGCAAGCCCAAAATGGCGAACATCATGGCACTGTAAACAATCAACGGTTCTTTAGATACGGCAATCACCGCAGGTACGCTGTCAAACGCGAACATCACATCCGACAACTCAATCACTGCCAAACATAAAAACAGCGGCGTCGCGACCAACTGCCCTTTACGCATTTTCTGAGGATGGTTATTTTCAGGATGCTTGAGGTCTTCACCCGCCGGCTCAAGCCGCACCTCGGGATATTGCTCATGCGCTTTTTTCAACTCCTCGCCTTTTAAGAAAAAATGGCTGCCGTAAAGACGGGGAAACACAGGGAAAAAGCGATGGACCGCACGATATGCCAAATGTTCGGAATAATCGGCATCTTCTTCGCCCTCCTCTTCATCCCGACGCAGCATCATAACGGCGGTATAGCCGACAATGACGGCAAAAACCACTTCCACAATCGGCCCCAATGCCAACAGTCCGGCACCGATGGCGACAAAAATCATGCGGAAAATAATCGCGCCGATAATCCCCCAGTACAAAACGCGGTGGCGCAGGCCTTCAGGCACTTTAAACCAAGCAAAAACCGCCATCATTAAAAACAGATTATCTACGGACAATACTTTTTCCAAAGCATAGCCGGTAAAGAACAGGCTGGCAGCTTCACTGCCGTGATGAACCCATAAAAATGCGCCGAACAAAATCGATATCAATACCCAAAACAACGACCATATCGCGGCACTTTTCAGCGACATCGGTTTGTTGTCCCTATGGGCGAATAAATCGATGGCAATCGCGCCCACAGACAAAATCACGAAAACGGCGACGGTTTCAATGGGGAAACCCAAATGGTTCATAAAAAGCCTTTGTTATCAAAATAAAGCGTAAGTATAGTGAAACAACGCGGAATAATATAGAGAAATCCAATAAAGATAATGTAATATAGTGGATTAACTTTAAACCAGGGCGGCGTTACCTCGCCTTAGCTCAAAGAGAACGATTCTCTAAGGTGCTGAAGCACCAAGTGAATCGGTTCCGTACTATCTGTACCGTCTGCGGCTTCGTCGCCTTGTCCTGATTTAAATTTAATCCACTATATTTTCGACAACAGGCACAAAACCGATTCCGCTCTTTATTCACGCCCGACAGACCAGTAAGGGGTCGTCTGAAAATTTCAGACGACCCCTTGCCTTTTCTCATCGACTTCCTAAACCCTATCCGATTTATAGTGGATTAACTTGTTGTCTGATTACATTCAATCCGCATCCGTTTCCAAATGCTTCAGAAAGATAGTTTCAAGCCTATTTAAATGCAATATTTTTCAAGATAATTTGTAAACTAATGTTTTTAATATGGTTTGAAAAATATTTCAGTAAAACTGGCAAGCAACGGTCATCATGAGCTTTGCAAGCCTACTGTTTTCAGGTATCCTCAAACGGATTATTTACAATTTAATATGTTTTAATTACATATCTAATTGAATTAATAAATGATTTATTTCTAACAAGCTACAAAAAATAGAAATTTCCGCTGTATTTTAATTAGAAAAATGTTTGGGCGTGGATTGCCTGCAATTTCATCAGCCCGTGATTTTGAAGTTTTAGATGAGGAATAGTACATGAATCCCATGTATATCACTTTTGCAATCTATCTGATTGCCGTTCTCTTGATTGGTCTGGCCGCGTATTTCTCCACGCGCAATTTCGATGATTATATTTTGGGCGGGCGCAGCTTGGGCCCGTTTGTTACGGCGATGTCGGCGGGTGCGTCCGATATGTCGGGCTGGCTTTTGATGGGCCTGCCCGGCGCGATTTATTTGAGCGGTTTGAATGAGGCTTGGATTGCCATCGGTTTGGTGATCGGCGCGTATTTCAACTGGCTTTTAGTGGCGGGTCGTCTGCGCGTGCATACCGAATATGCCAATAACGCGCTGACGCTGCCTGATTATTTCTTCCACCGCTTCGGCGCGGGCGGACATTTGATGAAAGTGGTTTCCGCGCTGATTATCTTGTTTTTCTTCACGATTTATTGTGCTTCGGGCATTGTGGCGGGTGCAACTTTGTTCCAAAGCCTGTTTGAAGGCATGACTTACAATCAGGCGATGTGGCTGGGTGCGGGTGCGACCATTGCCTATACCTTCTTGGGCGGCTTTTTGGCGGTAAGCTGGACGGATACGCTGCAAGCTTCTTTGATGATTTTTGCGCTGATTTTGACGCCGGTAATGGTGTATCTGGGTCTGGGTGGTGCAGATCAAATGTCTGCCGCGATTCAAAGCGTTGCCGCAGGTACGGGCAAAGAATATAACAGCCTGCTTGCCGGCACGACCGTCATCGGCATAATTTCCACCGCCGCATGGGGCTTGGGCTATTTCGGTCAGCCGCACATTTTGGCGCGCTTTATGGCGGCTGAAAGCGCGAAATCACTGGTGTCCGCACGCCGCATCGGTATGACTTGGATGGTGTTGTGTCTGGCAGGCGCAGTGGCGGTCGGCTATTTCGGCATTGCGTATTTTGGTGCCAATCCCGACCAAACCGCTTCCATGCATGGCAACCACGAACGTATCTTCATCGCGCTTTCTACTTTATTGTTCAACCCTTGGATTGCAGGCATTATTTTGAGCGCGATTTTGGCGGCGGTCATGTCCACTTTGTCTTGCCAGCTTTTGGTTTGCTCCAGCGCGATTACCGAAGACTTCTACAAAGGCTTTTTGCGTAAAAATGCGCCGCAAAAAGAGCTGGTGTGGGTGGGTCGTCTGATGGTGTTGGCGATTGCTGTGATCTCCATCCTGATTGCGTCCGACCCCGAAAGCAAAGTTTTGGGCTTGGTGTCTTATGCGTGGGCAGGCTTCGGCGCGGCGTTCGGTCCGATTGTGATTCTGTCGGTATTGTGGAAACGCATCACGGCATACGGCGCTTTGTCGGGCATGATTGCCGGCGCGCTGACTGTGGTGGCGTGGGCGGAGTGGGTCAAAAAACCTGCTTTGGCAGCACATGAAACCGGTCTTTTGACCATGTACGAAATCGTCCCCGGCTTCATTGCCTGCTTGGTGGTCGCTATTATCGTTTCACTTGTCGACAAAGAGCCGTCTCGTGAAATCCAAGAACGTTTTGAAAAAGCGGATGCAGAATACCGCGAGGCGAAATAAGTGTTTTCAGACGACCTGCCGTTGACCGTAGGTCGTCTGAATTTTTATACAGGAAATCAGGTTTTATTTTTATATTGATGCTCATGCGGATAATGCACTCTTTGGGCTTTATCTGCTTTTTATCAAAGCAAAAAATCCTGTTTTTAAGATAAATTGCTTGTCCGACCCTTATAAATTTATTAAGATATTATCTATATGCTTTAAATCTTTTCAGACGACCTCGAAAAGGGATGGGGTCGTCTGAAAATCATCATAAAAACTTTGGAGAACCTTAAAATGTTTGACTTTGCTTTTCCGACACAAACGCCACTGCGCCAAGCGATTACCGATGCTTACCGCCGCGACGAAATCGAAGCCGTTCAGGATATGCTGCAACGCGCCCAGATGAGCGATGAGGAGCGTCGGGCGGCGTCCGAACTCGCGCGCCGTTTGGTTACGCAGGTTCGTGCCAGCCGCACCAAAGCCAGCGGGGTAGATGCGCTGATGCACGAGTTTTCGCTCTCCAGCGAAGAAGGCATTGCGCTGATGTGTCTGGCGGAAGCTTTGCTGCGCATTCCCGACAATGCGACGCGCGACCGCCTGATTGCCGACAAAATTTCCGAAGGCAACTGGAAAAGCCATTTGAACAACAGCCCGTCCCTGTTCGTCAACGCCGCCGCATGGGGCTTGCTGATTACCGGCAAACTGACCGCGCCGAGCGACAAGCAGATGGGTTCGGCTCTGAACCGCCTCGTCAGTAAAGGCGGCGCGCCCCTGATCCGCCAAGGCGTGAACTACGCCATGCGCTTGTTGGGCAAGCAGTTTGTTACCGGACAAACCATTGAAGAAGCGCTGCAAAACGGCAAAGAGCGCGAAAAAATGGGCTACCGCTTCTCCTTCGATATGTTGGGCGAAGCCGCCTACACCCAAGAAGATGCCGACCGCTATTACAACGACTACGTTCAAGCCATTCACGCCATCGGCAAAGACGCCGCCGGACAAGGCGTTTATGAAGGCAACGGTATTTCCGTCAAACTCTCCGCCATCCATCCGCGCTACTCCCGCGCCCAACACGAACGCGTCATGAGCGAACTCCTACCTCGTCTGAAAGAACTGTTCCTTTTGGGTAAAAAATACGATATCGGTATCAACATCGACGCCGAAGAAGCCAACCGTTTGGAGCTGTCTTTGGATTTGATGGAAGCACTCGTTTCCGACCCCGATTTAGCCGGTTACAAAGGCATCGGCTTTGTCGTTCAGGCATATCAAAAACGCTGCCCCTTCGTCATCGACTATCTGATTGACCTTGCCCGCCGCAACAACCAAAAACTGATGATCCGCCTCGTTAAAGGCGCGTACTGGGACAGCGAAATCAAATGGGCGCAAGTGGACGGCTTGGACGGCTATCCGACCTACACCCGCAAAGTCCATACCGACATCTCCTACCTCGCCTGCGCGCGCAAACTGCTGGACGCGCAAGACGCCGTGTTCCCGCAATTCGCCACCCACAACGCCTACACCTTGGGCGCGATTTACCAAATGGGCAAAGGCAAAGACTTTGAACACCAATGCCTGCACGGCATGGGCGAAACCTTGTACGACCAAGTGGTCGGCCCGCAAAACTTAGGCCGCCGCGTGCGCGTGTACGCCCCGGTCGGTACACACGAAACCCTGCTCGCCTACTTGGTGCGCCGCCTGTTGGAAAACGGCGCGAACTCATCGTTCGTCAACCAAATCGTCGATGAAAACATCAGCATCGACACGCTGATCCGCAGCCCGTTCGACACCATCGCCGAACAAGGCATCCACCTGCACAACGCCTTGCCGCTGCCGCGCGATTTGTACGGCAGGGGTCGTCTGAACTCTCAAGGCGTCGATTTCAGCAACGAAACCGTGTTGCAACAGCTTCAAGAAAAACTCAACCGCGCCGCCGCGCAAGACTTCCACGCCGCATCCATTATCAACGGCAAAGCCCGCGATGTCGGCGAAGCGCAACCGATTAAAAACCCCGCCGACCACGACGATATCGTCGGCACAGTCAGCTTTGCCGATGCCGCGCTTGCCCAAGAAGCCGTCGGTGCAGCCGTTGCCGCGTTTCCTGAATGGAGCGCGACGCCAGCCGCCGAGCGCGCCGAATGCCTGCGCCGCTTTGCCGATTTGCTGGAACAGCACACCCCCGCGCTGATGATGCTTGCCGTGCGCGAAGCAGGTAAAACGCTGAACAACGCCGTCGCCGAAGTGCGTGAAGCCGTCGACTTCTGCCGCTACTACGCAGGCGAAGCCGAAAACACCCTGCCCAAAGATGCCAAAGCCGTCGGCGCCATCGTCGCCATCAGCCCGTGGAACTTCCCGCTCGCCATCTTTACCGGCGAAGTCGTTTCCGCATTGGCGGCGGGCAACACCGTCATCGCCAAACCTGCCGAACAAACCAGCCTGATTGCCAGCTACGCCGTTTCCCTGATGCACGAAGCAGGCATCCCGACTTCCGCCTTGCAACTTGTCCTCGGCGCAGGCGACGTCGGCGCAGCGCTGACGGGCGATCCGCGTATCGGCGGCGTGATTTTCACCGGCTCGACCGAAGTGGCGCAACTGATTAACAAAGCCCTTGCCAAACGCGACGACAGCCCCGTATTGATTGCCGAAACCGGCGGTCAGAATGCCATGATTGTTGACTCCACCGCGCTGCCCGAGCAAGTTTGCTTGGACGTGCTCAACTCCGCCTTCGACAGCGCGGGACAACGCTGCT
>ERZ773063.534-NODE-534-length-25022-cov-4.647535_pt1 | contig 25022 bp, 16 predicted proteins | sample MGYA00580625_ERZ773063 | MGnify/ENA primary metagenome ERZ773063 (study PRJEB29015, sample SAMEA2738022) | human oral metagenome | biome: human oral; feature: human-associated habitat; material: dental | place: China | collected 2042 ... | reverse complement strand
TTGCAGCAAAAGAGTGTGTCAGTGTCCATTGCAAGGATTTTACCTTGCCGTGTCTACCTTCTTTTCTAGCCTTTACAATACGTTCTTGTAGTTTTTTAACCTGTGCTTCGCATTTTTTCCAGTCAATGGATTTCCATGCAAATTCACGGTCAGTAGTTGCACACGTCTTTTTATTAACGTTCATTTGCTTTACTCCTTTCAAAAATTCTATAAGCTTCTTGTAAAGAATTACCTTACGTAGAAGTCTGCACCCTTTCGGGTTAGGGTAAATTTTGAACCCCTATTCATTTCATTACAAAATGACATTCGCTTTTTCTACAATCCTATACCTGCACCTCTATCGGTATTTCTTACGAAATACTTTCCTAAATTCTTAGGAGAGATACAGGCTTACCTTGTTCCACATAGATAACAAGAGTAGGTTAGGCTCTGTCTCATTCGCCGACGGTACTTAATATCCGTGTAATCCTACCATGGAGAGAATTAACTGACCGCTTCCCATTTTGGGCTGGAGCCTATCAGCAACTTTGGCTCGTTGGACATTACGACGTTTAAATGACAGTTCACTTATATTAGCCATACTACTCAAGCCTAGCTCCCTAACCGCATTGTTGCTAGCAGATTCGCCTTAGCCTCATGGCTTCGACTTTACCACTTTCGTGGAGGGCTACATTGTCATACCAGCTTCCAAACATTATCATTGCTGATAAAGCAGGTGGTATTAGGCTACCTCTAACGGAATAGAGGGTTTAATCTTCATTTAGTTAAACAATTATCTATGCGACTTTCAAGTCACACCCAAGGTACATCAAGATCGTGAATGGCAATGAGTTTATCTTGTGCATTGGTTCCTGCTCCCATTTTCTGTGTAGAGCCTAAAAGCACACGAATTTCTCCTTTCCTTACCTTATCAAAAATAGCATCCTTTTCACTGTTGTTATTTGCATTATGGATAAATTCAATTTCTTCTTTTGGAATTCCCATCGTAATGAGTTTGTTCCTAATATCATCATAAATATTAAACTCGCTTGAGGGTGTAGACATATCACAAAAGACAAGCTGTGCCGACTTTTTATCTGTATATTTATCCCATATACTGAAGATATTTTTTACACAAGTATTCACCTTACTGTTCTCATCATCAGGAAGTAGGGGATTTATAAGCCTCTGATCAAGTGCCATCTTCTTTCCGTCATTTGTAATAAGCAGCATATTATCTACAGAGGAATCCACCTGTTTTGCTCGAACCTTATCCGCCCTTTCTGAAAAAGTTTCAAGTATTTGCTTTTGCTCCTCGCTAGGCTTTGTCTTTATGGTCTCAAAATGTGCATTTGGAACAGGAAGATTTAATACATCCGCCGTTTTTATATCCATGAACTGCTTAACCATGTTCATCAGTTCCGGGAGGTTGTAAAACTTTGAAAATCTTGTCTTACTTCTATATCCGTTTCCTTCCGGATTAAGTTCTATTGCCGTAACTGTTTCTCCAAAGGTGGATGCCCAAGAGTCGAAGTGCTGAAGGTGCATTTTTTTAAGTTCGTCATACTGAAGATACCTTTGCATGGTGTAAAGTTCAGCCATACTGTTGCTAACCGGAGTTCCTGTTGCAAAAACAACTCCCTTACCGCCTGTTATCTCATCCATATATCTGCACTTCATAAGCATATCGGATGACTTTTGTGAATCCGTTGCACTGATTCCTGAAACATTTCTCATTTTTGAAAACAGGTACAGATTTTTATATGAATGGGCTTCATCCACAAAAAGCTTATCAATTCCCAGTTCCTCGAAAGTTACCACATCATCTTTTTTATAATCATCATTAAGTTTCTTTAATTTTGCCTCCAGACTTTTCTTTGTCTTTTCAAGCTGTTTTACACTAAATCTTTGATCCCTGTCTCTTTTATATTCTCCGATAAATTCCACAATCTCATCGATCTGACTTTTAAGTTCATACTCCTGTCTTTCCTTTGAAATCGGGATTTTCTCAAATTGACTATGACCTATAATAACCGCATCATAGTCTCCTGTGGCAATCCTACTGCAAAATCTTTTCCTTTTATCCGGTGTAAAGTCCTTTTCCGTAGCACAAAGTATATTGGCTGCCGGATAAAGCTCGTTAAACTCACGCCCGAACTGTTCCACGATATGATTTGGAACTACAAACATGGCTTTAGAACTCATCCCAAGCCTTTTAGACTCCATCGCAATTCCTATCATCTCAAAGGTCTTACCTGCTCCCACTTCATGTGCAAGCAGGGTATTTCCTCCAAATAGCCCTCGTGCTATGGCATCCCTTTGATGAGGTCTAAGCTCAATTTCAGGGTTTATTCCGTCAAAAGGCAAATGGCTTCCGTCATACTCCCTTAATCGAATGGAATTAAATCTTTCATTATATTTTTTCACCAGTCTGTTTCTTCTGTCCGCATCCTCAAAGATCCAATTTTTAAATTCTTCTTTTATAATTTCCTGTTTACTTCTTGCAAGCATGGTTTCTTTCTGATTTAAAACAGATGTTTTCTTTCCGTCCGAATCAATGATCTGGTCATATACTTTGGTATCTCTAAGATTTAGACTATCCTCTATAAGCTTATATGCACTCACTCTGCTTGTTCCATAGGTGAAATTAGCCAGATCATTATTTTTATCTGTACTTTTTCCCTCTACCCTATACTCTCCTGTAAAATCCGTATATTTAATATCAATATCCCACCTGTTTGACGCTGAGGTCTTTAACAGATTAAACATAAAGCTCTTATAATCCTTTTTTGGTATCCAGGTGGAACCCATTTTGACTGTTATATCACTTGCTTCAAGGGCTTTTGGCATTACTTCTTCCAGTCTTTGCTTTTGATAGTTAAGGTAGGATAATTCCTGTTTTAATACTGAAATTCTCTCTGTTATCTCCGGTTTATGCGGTACTTTATCCGGACCGTTTGCTCCTGCTTCAAATCCCGATTGCAAGGCATACGGTTTATCTAACTCATCCTCACTTCTTTTAATTTCATAATCTATATTTTTTATATATGCATCTAATACTTCTATTTTCTCTCTGATATTCCCGGATAAATATTCATCTGCACTGACATAGAATCTTGCAAAATCTCCCGAATCCAAAGCTGATGAAAAAGGCATAATATCACTTGGCTCAAAACTGTCAAGATTTAAGAATATCTCTCCTTTTAAGCCTTCTATCAGTTCTTTCCTTATCTTTCCCGTAAGCTCCTCCATATACTCAAGGTTTACATTTCCTTTTTGAGATATGGAAAGAATTAATGCCTCGGTTAAGCTTTCTGTATGTTCAATTACCGTAGCTTTTTTAATGGTTCTTTTTGTAAAAATATCCGACTTTCCGATAAAGTTACCCTCTTTATCCAGGTTTTCCAAGGTGGATACTAAAGAATAGTTGGCATCCTCCTGTAGTAGTCTTTTATTTGCTCTTGAATTAATCAGTCCATATTTATTAGAAAAATCATCATAAAGCTTATTTAATCTGCTTTGTAAGGCTTTTATTTCTCCTTCCGGATAATCTTGCTTTTGATAGGTAATTACTCCTCTTAACGCTTTTTCTATTTCAAGATATGCCCCTATCTTCTCCTCATCAGTTTTATTTAAAAGTACCCTTTGCATAATGGAGTTTTCCCTAAAGTACACCTTATCTTTAACCACTGTGTATGAATAATTCTTAACATTATCGTCAGCCGAAATCGTTTCCGTTTCAAGTTCTTCATTTAACTTAGCTTTTTCATAAGTGCCTTTGATATTTTTAATTGCAGCCTCAAGCTGTTCTTTTATAGGTTTACTTTCATCTGCAATGCAGGCAAGAGCGGTACCGAACCTGCTTGATATTTCCTCCATACTGCCAAGTACCATCTGCGGATTATCCACAAAGTATTTGTTATAGGTTAATCTCTTTTCGTCAGTATCAAGTTTTACCCAAGTTTCATCTATTTTTAACAGCCTGTCCCTTTTCTTTAAGAAAATAATATCACTTGTTACCTCTGTGCCGGCTTCCCCTTTAAATGTATTGTTCGGAAGCCTTATTGCTCCCAGAAACTTTGCCCTCTCACTGATATATCTTCTTATATCCTCGTTTCTTTTATCCATTGTGCCGGATGATGTTACAAAGGCAATTACCCCTCCGCTACGCACCTTATCAAGCGTTTTTGCAAAAAAATAATCATGAATAAGAAAGTTGTTTTTTTCATACTCACGATCTGCTATTTTATATTCATTAAAAGGTACATTTCCCACAGCTATATCAAAAAGATTATTTGAAAAAGCAGTTTTTTCAAAGCCTTTTATCTGAATATTTGCATCAGGATAAAGCTTTTTAGCAATCTGCCCGCTGATACTGTCAAGTTCTATGCCGTAAAACTTTGACTTTTGCATTGACTCCGGCAGGTTTCCTATAAACCTTCCCGTTCCCATACTCGGCTCTAAGATATTTCCGTTCTCAAATCCCATATCGGATAAAGTCTTATAAATAGCATCTATCACTACCTTGGGTGTGTAAAAGGCGGTAAGCGTACTTTCTTTGGCAGCTTCATACTCTGAGGGTGATAGGTTTTCTTTTAAGAACATCCTTGCCTCCTGCCACTGACCGCCCCGCTCTTCATCAAATACATCTGAAAGCCCGCCCCAACCTACATAGCGGCTTAAAATATCCTGCTCTTCTTTGCCGGCATATCTGTTTTCTTTATCAAGCTGCTTTAATGTCTTTATAGCCTCAATATTGTTTTTTAATCGTTCTGACGGTACTAAAACTTCATCTTCCCTTGTTATTCTGTAATTAGCGGGTGGTGTGTTTTTTGCATACTCTTCTTTTATATAGGCTGATTCTTGCTTTGCTGCTTCACTTAAAACTTCTTTATTTAAGGCAGGTAACTCTTCTTTATCTACAATCTCCTCCGTTGGTTTCTCTTCTGTAGAAAGTATCTCAAAGTCAAGTTCATTTTCATTTCTAAATGCAATAATCTCACTTCCGGTTAAAAAACCGCTAAGATAACTTTCATTATCATCCAATTTTATTGTCTTATAGCTGCCATAGTCTTTAATTTCAGAAATCAGATATTCCTTGCCCTGATATCTTACCTGCATACCTTCTTTAAAAATCGCCTCATTTACATTTTCTTGTACTTTTGCTCTCTGTATCTCTTCATTAATATAGCCTGTAAGAAGTACATTTCTGTGGTTATCATCAAGTAAATAGGGCAGATTTTGCAGCATCTCTTTGTAGCTATCGTAAGATATAGCCATATTTGTATTTAACAAATATCCGTTATATCTCAGATTTTGTTTTAACTGTCTATTTTTTATATCTAAAACAAGCTCCGCTTCATACCCGACTTTCCCGTCAATGCTGCCTGTTATATGCTTCGGTGCTTTTAATCTTCCTTCATCTACAGTCTTTTTAAGCAAAATAAATTCTTCACTTTGAAAGTTATACTGATACCCTCCGGCTTCTTTTTCTTTTTTAAAAGTCAGAGCAGATACAATCTCATTCTTAGCCCTAAGCTCTAATGCCTTTTTATTTTCTTCTTGAGCTAAATCAGCTTGTATTTCACTTTCTTTGCTACTATAGGCAGTATCTTGATATGCTTCATTTATTATTTCCCGGCTCGGTGCCATGTTTCCATAAAGATATTCAAACTCCCTTTGGTTTGCTTCATTACCGTCTCCGATATCAACTCTGTAATGCTCTTTTACTTCTCCGTCTACGATATGGTCAAAATAAAACTTGGAATAACCTAACCATTCATCTGTCATTTGTCCATACCTATCTTTACCTACAGTTTTGTTATGTATATTTATTTTTTCATCCAGCTCTTTTATTTCATCAAGAAGCTCCTTTGTAACAATCTCTCCCGTATAATCTTTTTCCGTTAGACTTGAGTTTTCATAAAATTCCACCACCCGGTAATCATTTGGGTTTTGCTCTGTATATGATGTATTTTGATTTAAAATATTTTCTGTACTGAAGCTCTTTTCTCTTTCTATTTGCAATTCATAGATTTTTTCAGCTTCTTCATAAGATATTTCTCTTTCATCCCGGATTAAAAGTATTTCTTCTTCCCTTTGTATATCCGGATTAATGACGATACCGTTTTCTTTATCCGTTATATCCTGTTCTTCTTCCGGATTAAAATTCCCCGACTCTATATTTTCTTCTTTTGATTTTAGCTGTTTTTGCACATCGGACACAACACCCTTATTTTCATATCGATCATTCTTTATTAGGTTTTTAACCCTTGTTGCAACCTGATTCCAGTTAAGCATAAGCTTAGGAGAGTTTCCCTTTTCAAGTCCGATTCCTCTAGCATCATGCCATTCACTGCTTCCAGCACTGCCTGATAAAGCATGAGACCTGCCTCCTGTACCGTATTCATTCTTTAAAAACTCCGCCTGTTCTGAAAGTGTATGATTTTCTCTAAAAAAGTCGGCAATCCTTTTTTCTCCTCCTGAAATACCGCTTCCTTTCCTTAAATTTTCATCTATCTCATCTTCTGTGATAAATTCTTTTATCTTCGGCAGTTCCATAAGATTGGAACTAAATTCCTTCCTTGCTATCTCAAAATCATTTAATCTTTGTAAAATCTCATCTACCTTATGAAAATGAAATCTTAATATACCCTTATTTTCCTTATAATCCTGCAAAAATATGGCGTATTCTTCTCCAAGTTTATTTCTAAACTCAGGACTTCTAAGTTTTTCTGCAAGTTCTTCGGTTTCCTTGGAAAATCCTTGTTTTTGAGTTTGGTCAAGAACCGACAGGTAAACTTCTTTTACTTCATCTGCAAAATCTCTTTTTAGATACCACAACTTTTTGGCAAGTTCCTTTCTTTCATATAAAAAGGCTTCAGCTACCTCTATATTTGTTGCATACTCGCCGTTTTTAATAAGCTCACCTATACGCTTTGAAGCAGCAGACCATGGTAAAGTCTGCATCGGATTTGCTTTTGAAGATATATCATTGGATAGGTAGATTCCCTCTTTATCATACCATGCACAAACCTTTCTCCCGTCCACCTCATAACCGTTTCCGCCTCTAAAGGTACTTTGAAGAAATTCGGCTAATTCTTCAATACTTTTTCCCTTGGAATACTCAGCCAAAGTCTTTAGTCTTAGGTCTTCTTCATTTCCTCCATAAATTAAGACCGTATCTATTTCCTTTTGCTGTAGGGGTAAGTTAAATCGCACCTGACCGCCCTCATTCCCGGAAAAAGAAAAGGAAGTCTTTTCAACTTCCCTTTCAATATTTCTGTTATTTAATTGTGAATCATTTTCTATGCCCAGACTATCTGTTCCAGCACCATTCTTGTCAGTGTCATATCCAGATTTTTCTTCAGTCCCGTATATTTCAGAAAATCCTCCGACTTCAGTTCGTTTGTTAATCCCCAGATTTGCATCATTTTCGGCTCTTCCTTCTCTAAAAACTCCTGTGCCTGTTTTTCTATACTTAGAAGATGCTCCATCAGCGTTCCTCTGTAATACATGCTCTGATACTGATTTTCCCGATTCTCCTTCAGGAACTTGAGCCTCTCCCTGCCGAATCTGTGCAGCCTGCTCTGATCCACTATATCCGGCATCTTGATATTCGGTATCAGAACCTCCTCTCCATCTTCCATCTTCTCCAGCCTGTAACTTCCCTCCTGTTTTTCGAACAGGTTCTCTTTGACTATCGGAATGTAGATTTCTTCCTCCAAAAGGTATTCCCTGTCCGCCAGCATTACTTTCTCTTTCATCAGCCAAGCCTCCTTTATTTTCTGCTATCTTATTATTTATTGTGTCGGTACTTTTAACGGTTTCGTTTACAGTATTATTATAACGCTCCTTGTCGGTCTTTGTCTGCTCCTTTATCTCTATTTCTTTAAGTTTTTCTCTATCACCTATCCTCCCTATTTCTCTTCCAACAGCCATAAGTATTTCCTTTGAAAGTAAGGAGATTTCTCCAAGGAGGCTGTCAATATCCTGTCCATGCTTAATCCCTGATACTGTTTTCAGTTTGCCCTCATCAATAGAAATACTTATATTCATTCTTTGTGCCAGTGAAACCTTTATGGATTCTGTGATAAATTGCATCAGTTCTACTTTTGTGTAACTTTTAAGTGTATCCTCTGTCAGCGTATCAAGAACTGTATATAGTTTTCTTTTAGCATACAAGTCTATAAGAGCGGTTATCTTTTCTTCCTGTGAAAAAAGCAGCCTGCTGTTTCTTTCTTTAAAGCTGTCAATCAAAAAATCAATAGTTTCAATATGCTTCTCAGGTTCATATTTCCACAGTTTTACTTCATTAATCTTATTTCCTGTACTGACCGTCTGACTGACATCAAATACATACTTTACCTTTGGTATATTTTTACTTAAATCAAGAATCGGTATTCCTTTTTCTCCTCTTTTTACACTTCTTCCAAGCTTTTTCCAAAAATCATACTCCGCACAGGCAGTTGCTCTCTTGTAGGTACTGTAAATACTTAACTGGTGCATATATGAGTATTTATAGTTATTTCCCATTGTCTTTAGAAAATCCTTGTAGGCACTTGCATCCCTCCTGATTTCCTCTAAGGAATGGGATAAAATATCGCTGATTTTTTCAGTTGAATATCTTGGCATCTTTCCCTCCTTCTTCTTATTTTCAATCCCTTCTTGCTTTGTCTCTTTTGTAATATCAGCCTTTTCTTTATTCCAATCATAAAACTTATTTATGCCGTTCATTGCCCTGTCTGCAATATAGTGTATATAATCCGTACTTCCCCGACTTTTATACCACTTATTTCTTTTAAGTCCGCTTCTTTCCATAAGACTGATTGCCTCTTCCACATCTGCGGTATAATAAAGCAGCCTTCCAAGCATAAAAAAATCAGCCTCGGACCGGCTGTTAAAATAGTTTTGATAATTCCCGTTATATATTTGTCTTAGATCTTCTCCGCTGTAGTTAAAGTATCCCCTATTAAAAAGTATGTTAAGAATGTCATTTTGTGTAAACCGGCTTTTATCAGCCAAACTGCTTGGACTTAGATTAAACCTAACGGCTTTGGTTTCACCATAATCTATCCTTGGCATATATTTTTGATAAAGCGGCAACAGTTCCTGATTGATATTTACTATTTTCTTTCTGTCTTTATCCTTTAATATATTCCCGGTTATTGTAAAAAATCTGTCCCTGTCATAAATTTCAAGGTTTTTATATCTTTTCCTTTCACCCGGTACCTTACCCTTTCCTATAAAATGCAATCCTGTTTTTGACGGAGAGATTTCCGCATAGGTGGAAATCCCTCTTAAAAAGTTAGCTGTCATGGAAGCAGCATTTAAGTCAATACTGTATTCCATTATCTCATCACTTACCTTATCTATATCAATTCCGATATACCCGTCCCCTAAGAAAAATCCCAAGCCAAAGCCCTGATTTTTATATAAAGCATCCATGCAATCATCAAAAATGTACCAAGTTTTTCTATCATTTGACTTGGCAGGTTTTCCGTTTGGCATAATCGGCATTTTTGTGTTTTTTCCATCTCTTACAATGATTTTATAAAGACACCATCTTTTCTCACGCCTTAATTCATCCGGAATATTTTTATATTTGATAAGGTCAGCTTCTTTCATTATATTTCCATTCCCTTATCCTTTTTTACCGCCCTTTCCGGCTTTCCCTTTTCATCCTGCCTTATCTTTTGCTGATTTTCTTTAAGTGCTTTTAATACGGAAGGTTTTCTTTTTATATTTTGACTTCTCCTGTCATTAGCCTTTATAGATTTGTTCTCTGCTCTTTCGCCGTTATTTTGTACAGTTGCTTTTTCACTTACCTTACCATCTTTCTTTTCATTATCCGGCTGATTTATTTCTTCCCTAGTTCCTTTATTTAATTTTTCCTCATCCTTTTTAATCTCATTAGCTAAGGTATCAAGTTTTTCAAGGCAGTTATTAAGCTTCTTTTGCTGATCCTTAATGAAGTTTTGCATTGAGCTTACCAGTCCCTTTACAATTCCAATTTTTACTTGCACAAACTTTTCCTGTGCTTTGGTGAGGCTGTAGGTAAGCTGATGTTTCATGTTATCATAAAGGTGCTTAATACTTCCTACCGCTTTTTCCTGAAGCTTAATAAGGGAGTTTCCTACCGCCTTAATATCCTTAGCAATAAGTGAACTAAGGCTTATGTTATCCATTTCATTAAGCCTTTTGATTTCCGCTTTAAGACCTGTTATTTCATCTTTAAGTGCCTTTAACTCTTCAATATTTACATCAAAGTCTTTGTTTTTTAGCTCTCCTTTAAGCTCCCCGGCAATTTTAAGTTGTGTATCCGTATTATCTTCTAAAAAGTCGGCTGTTTTTGTATATTCTTTTTTGATCTCATTTATAACTTCCTTGGCCTGTTCTTCCTGTCTTTGAATGTTTTTATTATCGTTCATTTCATCCTCCTTAAATTCTGTTCCTTATTTTTTACTGCCTTTTATAAAATCCATTCTAATTGCGTATTTCCTATGTATCCTACTTCCCATACAAACCATGCAAATGCAATGGCATTGCTTTTATATTTTTCAAACTCGGCATTTTTAGCACAGTTAAGTCTTTTGGAAAATACATATACCTTTTTTATAGGATATTTTTTAAATAATTCATATCTTTTTTGTCCCTCTAAAAATGCCAAGCGAAAAAGCATTGCAATTTTTACTTTGGGGACAGATATTTCAAGGGCGTGTTTCAGAAATTTATCTGCACAAAAATAAGGCGGATTGGTTACTATGTCTAAGGTATTTTCCTTGACCGTAAAAAAATCCACCTCTATTTCGCTTCCATATCCTCTGTAACAGATATCCTCCGCTCTTACCTTATGTCCATGTTTCTCAAGCACCTTTCCGATATGCCCCTGTCCGCAGGCAGGCTCATATATTGTTTCTCTAAATTTTTCCCTTATTAAAAGCTCTTTTGTTGCTCTTTTATCCGTGGCATAAAAATCCAAAGCTTCCCTATCTTTATCAAGTTTCATTAATGTATCAAACATAGATTATTTCCCTTGATACTTTGCAATGGTTTCTTTTATTTCGACTTCAATTCCTAATAAGAATGCTTCCTTTGATGATTTACCCAGTGCTATGTCGGACAGCTTGATTTCCCACTTGGCTGTTGTTTTAGCCGACTTAAAATTATCCTCCACAATCTTTATCAGATCTTTTCCTTTTTTCGTTGCAATCAGGTTTTTCTTATCCCTTTCTATAAAATCTTTGGAAATCAGGTTTTCTATAATTCCGGCTCTTGTTGCCGGCGTTCCAAGGCCTTTTCTTTCTACTTCAACACCCTTTTCTAAAGCATCATTTCCTGCCACTTCCATGGCTTTTAGGAGTGTATCCTCTGTAAAATGCTTTGGCGGCATCGTGTACTTTTCCTTTATCTCTTTATCCTTGATTTTAAGCACATCCCCTACATTTACATCCGGGAGTATTACATCTTCATTTTTATTTGCTCTATACCCTTTAAGATATCTTGTAAAACCTTCATCTATAAGCACCTTACCGCTTGCCTTAAATTCAAATACATCCCCCTGGCTTTCATATACCGCAACAATCTTTGTTATGTTTTCAATTAGGGGATAGCCTACACTTGCATGAAGTTTATTTAAGATAAGGTTATATATTTTTCTTTCACTTTCAGGGATTGTGGATATATCTTCCCCTAAAGAACCTGCTGTAGGTATGATTGCATGGTGGTCTGTTACCTTAGCCGAGTTAAAGATAACTTTAATTCGCTTTGTATCAAAGTCATTTTTTCCAAGTATGTTATTTACCGTATTTATAATCATATCTGCTGAAAGATAACGGCTGTCCGTTCTAGGATATGTAATCATCTTCTTTTCATAAAGACTTTGTGCATAGTCAAGTGTCTGCTTTGCAGAAAATCCGAAATACTTGTTGCACTCTCTTTGAAGTGTTGTAAGGTCAAACGGCAAGTCCGGCTTTGTAACCTTTTCCTTTTTCTCTACATTTCTTACCATTATTGTATTTCCTACCTCATTTACTAAATTTTCTACTATTTCAAGGTTGTCAATCCTGTCCGTTGAAAGAGTAAATCCGGTAAAATTAAGCTCACCCGTATAATATTTCTCTTTCTCAAAATTTTTAATTTCCTCATCTCTTTTTACAATCATGGCAAGTGTAGGAGTCTGCACTCTGCCGACAGAGTAGTTTTGATTGTAAATAAGGGAATACAGCCTGCTCATGTTCATGCCGACAAGCCAATCCGCTTTGCTTCTGGCAAGAGCTGATTGATATAATGCTTTATACTCTTCTCCATCTTTTAACTGCTTAAAGCCTTCTTTAATTGCCGCATCTTCCATTGATGAAATCCAAAGCCTTTTTATTCTCTTTTTACAGCCTGCCTGCTCATACACAAGCCTAAAGATTAACTCGCCCTCACGCCCCGCATCACAGGCGTTAATAACCTCTTCAACCTCTTTAGAGTTCATCAGCTTTTTAAGAATGTTAAACTGACCCCTGGTCCCCTTTACCACCTCATACTTATACTGTTTAGGGATAATCGGCAAATCCTCCAATTTCCACTTGGCATACTTTTCATCATAAGCCAAAGGACTTGCCGGCTGTATTAAATGTCCCACACACCAGCTTACAATATATCCACATCCTTCATAGTATCCGTCCTGCCTGCCTGTTGCACCGATAACCTTTGATAAACTCATTGCGACGCTCGGTTTTTCGCATATAACTAACTTCATTTATAAATCCTCCTTTTTTGCATAAAAAAAGGCAACCGGAAGTTATCTGATTGCCTTTTGATTTTTGGTATTTAATTTTTATATTATCTCTTTACCTTAGAAATTTTCTTCCTATTCCCCTTTCATTTATAAGATTTTTTATTTCTTCAACCCTCTTGTACAAAGTTTTTTAGTTGCTTCATGTTTACACTAAAATTTACTAAGCTTCACAAACCGGGATTTGACTACTCTCAAATAATCAAAAATGTTATTCCTAAAATTGCAAGCTCTTCACAAACCGAAACTATCTTGCATTTTCTTGAACTCATTTTCCCCTTTTTATACTCGTCATAGCATAAATAAATTGTTATCACTGTCATCATAATTTTTATTATTTCAATCGTTGGCACCATTTTTATTATCTCACAATTTTCAATATTCCTTACTCTTCTTTTTCTTTCAATAAACCACTTTTTCTCAAATCCGCTTCAAGTTCGCTATAAAGCTCTTTTGGAATATCAATTTTATCAGCTGTCATATCACATATAAATTCATCCTCAACTTTACTAAAATCAAGTTTTCTTACAGTTGCATTGTCTGTTCCTTTAACATTCAATTTGCACAACTCCCCTGATTTGTAATTATCACTTAATATAGGAATTATTATTGTATACCATTTCATTTGTACTGCAAACAAAAGCTTTGGTTCCATGTTAACTTCCTGAAGCCTTTTCAACAAACATACATTCACACCATCTGCTATTGTATTACTTGATAATCTTATTTCCACCCCAATATTAGGAAGACTTTCGATATATTTTTTTCGGTCATCTGCACTTGCTAATTCAATTGATGGTTTCCCATTCTCATCATAAAAATGATTCATTGATATATTGAAATACAGTCCTAGCATTCCTTTTATATAACATCCTAATTCAGATACTGGTAATAATGTGTATGCCATCTTCAAAAGCGAAACATATACCATTCGAGGTTCATATATTTGCCTAGGAATTGAAAGAATAAATCCATTTTTAGTTTCTGTTAATCTTCCGGTTCCTGCTTTTTCAATTAAGATATTATGAACATCAAACGTCTCACTTTGAAAGACTGGAACATTCTTCTTCTGTTCGTATCGATATGTCCCGTATGATAATTTTTCATCATGAGGCATATCCTTAACAACATTTCTAAATTTCCCTTTCCCATATACTACATTTATGATCCTATATGGCATAACAAATTTCCCAAGATGATTTTCTGCAATTTCACCAAATAAATGATTACATTCATAACATTCACAGAAATTAATCAGTTTCTTATTACCCAAACATTCTGAAATAGCATGTGCAATATCCTTCTTTTTCCAATATTCAAAAGGATTTCCGCAGAACATACACCTCGTATTGGTTCTTTCCTTCAATCCATGTAATTCTTGCATTTCATCTTTAATTTCAATGTTATCAAATTCAACTAAAATATCATAATCAGAACAACATTCCAAAATCCAATTCATATTCATAATAATCATTCTCCTAAACCAATATGTAATTGTATTAGAGTAACCGTTTTATTAGCCACATCTAGTGAACATACTTAGCTATTTCTACAAATTCTAATTTATCCATCTCTAAAAACTAATTTAATAAATAGCTAAAAAATTTAATGCCTCATCTCTGATTTCTTTATCATAATCTTTATTTTCAGAAATCTGTTTTAGTAAGCTTAAATAATACTCTCTATTATCCGCTCCATTTATTATACGATGCAACATCCAAACAGTATGCACTGTAGGCATTCTTTTCAATGAAGTAATAAGTTTTTCCTCATATCCTTTTTTATAAAATGTCTCAACAAAGTGTACTATAGCTCCTGGACTTCCAAAAGAGGTAAGAGGATGTCTTTCCATTAGTTTAAGTAATGGTTCTATAGAGTCCGGTTCATTATAATCGCTTTCGATATTTTTCATACATTCAATCATAATTACTTCAAAATTATCACTATCTATATTATCTTCAATCTTTTTGATTATTAACTCTAATTCATCCATATTGTTTATCCTCACAACTTTCCATTTATCATTTGCATATATTTTGTATTTCATCAAATGCTAAAATCTTCTACATATTCTGAGTTTTAATACAATTATTCAATATCCAACTGATATAGTTTCCTTTTTTTCTGCTTATACAAGCTGTTACAAAAGTCATCGGTGCTTTATATACTTCTCCCCGATATGACGGATCTGTTAAAACAGGCATACTGTAATAAGCATTTCGTTTATTTTTCAAATCAATAAACCACTTTCCACCTATATACCTACGAAAAGTTTCTCCAACATAGATTGTCATATAGTCCAACAGTTTACTATCAGCAATCAGTTTTTTGTGATCATCAAAATTATCCAAAATCCACCTCTCCAACTCGTCTAATGACCCGATACTATAATCTAATATCAGATTTTGTTCTTCTGCAAATTTTCTCGTAAAATAATCCATTTTAACATCAATAAGAATAATCCATTCTTGAAAATCATCTGCTGTGTACTTCATAGCTTTATTTCCTCAAATTTCCATTTACCAATCTCTATCTCTACAAAAACCTTCCACCAAAACGATGAAAGGCTTTCTAGAGAATTTACCTAAATTCAACAACTCCCAAACCGTTCAAATCAAAATAAAGGCTTTTCGTTTGTTGAATACTGGAGAATCGGTTTAATTTAAGCTCGTTTTCAGATTTTTTACCCGATCCAGTCCCAGTTCTAGATTTCAGTTATAAAAATTGTCTTTTGAAAACAAACTACAATTTTTTAAGAATTAATCGATAAATCGCCTATCAAGATACTTTCATCCTTATTTTCACCAGTGATATCATTACTAAAAAGCGTTTCTATTGCTGATGAAATATCTGAAATTAATGTTCTTATAGACGCTTTCTCTTCTTCTGAATACTGATCATCAATGTCTGCTTCTTCAATTTTTTTATCATTAAATATATATTTTATCATTTCTATATAATCAAATTCTAATTCTTTTCCATCTTGAGTTACGATTTTTACATAATCATTGTCTTCTTCTTTGTAGAATTTCAATTTCATACAACTATACCCCCTTATATGATCTAAAATTATATTTCTTTACTCGTTTTTTTATCGAAGGTTTTCCTCCATCTGTTAATTCTGCAATCCAATCCAGTGTTTTTTTACCTTTTATTTCTGATTCCAAAGATGCAGAGTTAATATATAATTTTTCTCCATCATTTTCACATATTATTACATATTATTAGATTTTGAGCATCTCCTAACATCGGTATTGTGGCATTATGTGAAACTAAAATAACTTGTTTATCTTCTTTAATTTTTTTAATCATCTCAATCAAATCGTGATTAATATAATTAGTTGCTAAATTGTCTTCAGGTTGATCAATAATTATTGGTGCAGAATTTTCCTCATATCCTAAAATCAAATCCAAAATTACTGCTGATTTCCAACCAGGACTTAAATTTTTGTAATCTTTTCCATCATTTGTTATAATCCGATACTCTTTTTTATTGGTATCTTCAATAGACTTATATACCTTATTTGCTAAATCAGAATGTGAATTGACTTTCGGTCTCTGTGAAAACTTACTTTTCTCAAGCGTAGATGGAGTTAATTCATCAAAATTATTTAATCTATTTTCATTAGTTAAACATCTGTTAATAGAGTCTACCAATTCATCTTCTGTAAGCTTAAATGAATTTTTAATACTTAAAGTATGACCAGCCACGACTATTTCTTTTGTTTCAAAAGCAACATCAAATTTCGATAGCTCCACTTTTGCATAATAAAAATCTTTAAGTGCTTTTATCGAATCATGTACATAGCTAAGTAGTTTCCCTCTGTCATTTTTTATTTGTGTAATTTTTCTGTCGTTTTCAATATGCTTTTTATTTAGGTGCTCCAATGATTCGGAAATTTTATCCACCACAACATCATTTATTTTAGAAATCAAAACCAAGTCATCTAATGCTTTGTTTAATACATTCACTTCATTGTCTTTACTACTTATTATAGGATGATTATTAAACAGCACTTTAATATTCTCGAGTATTGTTCTATATTCTTCGATTTTTGTCATAGATATAGACAAATTGTCTTTCACATCTCTATTTGGTTTTATCTTATCAATTGCATTCTCTTTTATTATCTCATTTGTAATAAGAAAATTTGGTGCTTTGATATGTGAAAAATCATCCTTAAGTTCCTCAAGTTTTTCGGCACTATCTACTAAAGTATTAATTAATTCTTTTAATCTTTTTAAGCTATTTCTTATACTATCTATAGTTTCTTTTTCCTCTGGAAAAACTTTATCTATTATTGGTATTTCACCTAAATTATTTTCACTATCTTTTATTATTGACATAATAAAATTTTGACTAATGTAATAGGGGCTAACTCCTGTTGGATTCTCTATTGCAATATTTTTTACATCAAAATAATTATATTTAGATTCTTTAAAATCTTTTTTAGTTCCTCTAACTAAACTATCAACAAATAATGTTTTTCCGCTTGAGGAACCACCTATCACAACGTTTAACCCAGGAGTCATATTTACATCAATTTCAATTTTTTCATTTCTGAGTTCAACTTTACCAAAAGTCTGCATCCAATTTTGTGGTGGTTCGATATTATAATATAACCTAGATTCTTCTGAAAGTGACAATCTTAGACCATCAAAACTTGCATCAGCTAACATCCATGTAGGCGTAAACTCTTCGGCATCTTTTGCTTTTGTTTTTGGATAAATCTTTGGATTGTAATTATCAGTACAAGTAATAAGATTGACAAATTCATTAATTCCTATTCTTTTGAAATATTCCTTTGTACTTTCAATCCCTGTACTACTTCTTGAAGTAAAACCATCAAAATGATTATGATAAATACTTTGTTCCATTGATGTATCAAATCTAGTTTTCTTTGATGTTGCTTTATCAAACGTTCTATGTGATTGTCCACCATGGGGTAATAATAAAAATTCATACAAGTCAAAAGCATTTATAATCATCTCAATATTGGGTGTATTTTCATCTTCGTCTGTAACTACTTTATTAGGATATAACTCATCTAATTTTACATTTATATTATCAATAGTTTTTTCAGTGATTTCCGCATTAAAAATAATATGACAATGGTAAGGTGGCGCATCTGGATATTTCTTTATGTGAAGTTCAACCCCTAAAACAACTGAAATATCTTCACTCATTAATTTCAAATATGCCGATTTATTAATAGTATTATGATCTGTAAGTGAAAGAAGAACGGGATTGTCCCCCGAAAGTTTCCTCACATTACATAACAACTCACTTACATTATAATCAGACGGCAAATTATTAGGATCCTCTGAAGTATGTATGTGAATATCTACATATGTCGCTTTCATAAACTCTCCTTATTTTCATAAAATATTCTAACTGCATGTTAAGTGTTTTAAAATACCATTTACTACTAATTCTTTAGCTTTTATATAATTCTCAACAGCTCTATAATTAATTCTACTTTCTTCATCAACTGGCATCATGATTTTTTGTCTTGCCATTCTATCGCCATTAAACTTATAAGTATAACGATATTTTTCTTTTTGCTGTAATATCATTTGTTTTAAGAACATATAGCAGTATTTATTTTGACCTTGTTCATCTTTAAATGATACTCTCTTTACATCATCAGAAAAAACACAAGAATATGGGTGATAGAAGTTTTCAACCACGCTGCCATTATAGTTTACACCAAGCACATTTTTATCAAATGAAGCATTCGTGTTTGAAACAAAATTTGTGATTCCGTTGTTTGAATCTGTTGCTCCTATGAATGGCATTTTGCCTTCATTCATATTTGCCTTTGTAAGTCTTACACCAGAGTTAATATTACAAATATCTGATAAGAAAAATTCTTTCCAATCAATCTTATCAAGGTGACTATGCATTATATATTAGTCAAGGTATTTTAGAATACTTTTTATCTGTTTTTGCTCAATATTTTTTATGAAATTTTCCATGTACATCCAGTTTGGATAGCCATTTTCATCTATCGGCAAAAGGAGTTTTTCTCTTTTGATTCTTGTGTCATTTATCTCTCTGTTGAAAGAATATTTTTCTTTCATTCTCCCCAAAATAACGGAAATAAACTTATAAACCATATCGTTCCCGTTTGGTAACTTCAAAGAAGTTACATGATCACTAGCGATATATTCGTAATTGTGATAGAAACAGGCACCAACACTTCCACTATTTGCAAGAGTTAAATTGTGGTCTGATTTTCTAACATCTTCAATGTTACCAATGAAATTATCTACACCGTTGTTCAAAGATGTAGAAGAAATATATGGTGTCTCTCCATCCATCTGCCTTGCTTTAGTTAATCGCTTTCCCCTTTGAACGACATCAAATATATCCGAAACAAAAAATTCTCCCCACTCTACATCTTTAAGAACTTCAGGGCAAATAACCATGTCAAGCAATCTATTCTTACAATATTCTCTTAAATTGTTCCTTTGTTTATCCTCTCTTTCCTTGATGTATTCCTCCATAAAGTGCCAATTAGGATTATTCTTTTCATCTATAGGAAGCATTACGTATCTATTTTTAAACCGAGTTCCTGTTAGACCTTTTCCATATCCAAATCCACATCCTTTAATACTTTGTCTAAAAACCTGAACAAGAAATAATCCAACTTCTCTAGTGATTTTATTGTTACTTATGCAATACATCTTGTTTCCCGAAACATAATCAACACCTTGAAAAAAGAAATCTGCATTTTCCGCACCAAGAGAAATTGTGTTTTTAGGATTTTTTTCATAATTTGCATCAACAATTAAATCCTCAAGCCCATTATTCATAGATGTTCTCGTAACATACGGAATCCCTTTTGATGATATAGTGAGATTTGCTTTGTGGTATGGTTTTGAATTACTAACCTTAAATACTCCCTTGTTTCCTCCAACCTTAAACTCTCCCCATTCAACATCGTTTAAATGATACTTATACATAATCAACACCATCCTCTGCTACTTTTAGAGCTTGTTCACTATCTGTATCACGTTCTTCATCCATACCAAAAAGGTATCCACGACCATGAGTAATCATATTCACTTCAAAGGTCAAATAGTCTGCGATAGTTTTTTCAAAATCTTCATCACTTGGTATTTCATCATTAAAATAATAGAAGGAATGCAGCCACTCATCTGTGGCTTCTACAGTAGTAGAAACACAGAATTTTGTTGGTGATTCTATCTCATCATTCCAAACATCAAGAAGATGTTGCTTTTTATCTTTAGCACTTCCATCATCAATCAGCCCTATATGTTTGCTTACAATATAACCGTCATTTTCAAAATTTATAAACTTAGCTTTCTTAGTCTTGCTATGAGATATGCCTGCTGTAAAAATACCAATACAAGGGTTTGTTCCTACTCCATAAAAAGTATTCTTATTAAGCGTTATAATACCTTCAAGCGTATGATTTTTTAGTATTTTAACCTTGAGATTTTGCTCATCCTTCGTTTTTCCTGTAAAAGTCGATTGCGGCACAATTACAGCAACTTTAGCCCCCTCTGCTAAACTTTCTAATAAATGATTTACAAAGTTTATTTCATATAACTCAGGATTTTGTTTAGAACCCTGAGAATATGGCGGATTCATCATTCCTATTGTACAACCTTTAAGTTGTATCTTACTTGGATTTTGTGCTAAAAAATCTTGATTTTCCAAATTGCTCTTTCCGTCACCGCGTAAAATCATATTTGTCGTTGCAATTGTAAACATGTATGGTTGCTCTTCAATGCCAAATAGTCTGTTTTTCCTAATTTCTATCTGTTCAGTTTCATCTTCCGTCTTTGACAGCATCTGGTGCATGGCGGCAATTAAGAATCCTGCCGTACCCTCTCGTGTCAAGTGAATGACACAAAATATATTGTCTATTTTTAGACAACAAAAGAGAGTGATTTCTCACTCCCTCATGCGTCTATTTCCATATGATTTTTTGAACGATGCTTCCCTCACATAGAACAGAGTCGATATACTTTTCCATTAACTCCCTTGTAAGCTCATTGTCCTTAACGACCTCATCTTGCTTAGAAAGTTCATCTATTCTTTCCGATAAGCTTTCAAGTTCCTTGTCAATGCTCTTTTTACTTTCTATGAATTTGAGCTTGGTCATCTTTCCAAGTTTGTATTTTTCAAAGTCTGAAGTCTTTTTAGCTTCAAGTCTTGCGACTTGTTTTTCCAAATCTTTAATGCTTGTCTTATCTTCTTGCTCAGGTTTAACCTCGCCATATTTTTCTTTGATAAGAGCTAAAACCTGTTCCTCAAGCTTTTCAGCTCTTGAGTTCTTATGTTCCACATTGTTGCATTTACAAATTCTGCAATGAAAATACTTGTGTACTCTTACGCTTCCATCAAGTCTCGGTCTTTTTGACTGAACAAATCCCAAGATGTGGTTACAAGTAGGGCATTTAGCAAAGCCTTGAAGTGGCGAATGCTGTCTCCAGGGATAATCGGTGTTCTTACCTTTAATAAAGCGTCTGCTTTCTTTTATGGCTTGAACCTTATCGAATTCTTCCTGAGAGATAATCGCTTCATGGTGGTTATACACCCTGCCCCATTCTTCCTTTGGATGAAATTTGAAGCTTCCAGGTGTCAACACCGATTTCTCTTGCATATTGAAGACATAAGTGCCTGTATAATTTTCGTTTGAGAGCATATCCGTTACCGTTCCGTTTGTCCAAGTAGGATTTTTTCTGGTTTCAGAAGATACGATGTTATACTCGTAGTCCATATTGGTAAGCTCTTTTTTACGCTCATTCGGTGTTGGAATATTCTCTGCATTCATTACGGCTGCAATTTCTCTGGTAGCCATTCCGCTTAAAGCTAAGTCGAATACTTTTCTGACTATCCAAGCAGTTTTTTCGTCAATGATGATATTGTGCTTATCAGCCGGATCTTTCATGTAACCAAGCGGCGGACTCCAGGCAAGGAATTTTCCTTGCTTTTTTAGTTCCGTTGAAACCGACTTAATCTTCTGCGAAATATCCTTTGTATAGAAGTCATAAAGCAGTCCCTTAAACTGAATATCAAGGTCTGTTCCATTTCCTTTTTCTTTGGCACTGTCATAGCCGTCATTAATGGCTATAAATCTGATACCGAGAAACGGGAAGATATTTTCAAGGTAATCTCCAAGGGCGATATAGTCTCTCATAAACCTTGATAGGTCTTTTACAATGATTGCGTTAACTTTTCCGGACTTTACTTCCTCAAGCATTCTTTGAAAAGAAGGACGCTTTTCGTTTGTTCCGGTATAGCCGTCATCAATATATTCTTCCCTTTGAAAAGACTTAAACTCCTCATTTTTATCGAGATAGTCATTCAGATATTGCCTTTGATTTATGATGCTTTCGCTCTCGTCTTTTTTCATCTGATCCTCTACGGAAAGTCTGATATAAAGGGCGATCTTACTCATTTTCTGCACCTCCCATCAGCATATCCATATTAAATTTGAAAACCACCTCAAAGTTGTGATTGGCATAAACGATTATCTTTTCTACTAGGCTGTGAATTAAATCGCCCGAAAGCTTTTCAATTCCCTTTGCCGAGAATACATCCCTTATCCATTTGAGTGATTTTCTTTTTTCCTTTTCAAGCTCCTTTGCCTTATTCTCAAGAGCGATTACTTCATTGTTAATCGTGGCTATATGACTTAGAGCAATTTCTCTTTTCAGTGAATAAAGCTCCCTGTTAATCTTTCCGAGGCTATATTCCTCATACGCCTTTTGAATGAGCAGATCTTCTTTCAGCACCTTATCTTTCAGCTTATCAATATCTTTTATGGCAAGGGATAGTCCCTCATCAAACCTCAAAGACACTCTTTCAATAAACTTTTTCTTACTTGTAGCTTTGGTAATAAACTCGGATACCTTATCCGATATTGCCTTATCTAAATCCCTTTCCATAACAAAGACACTTTTTTCTTTTTCAAGTGTTCCCGTAGATGTGTCATTTTGAAAAGAATAGTAAAGCCTGTCCTGATTTTTACCATATATTCTTGTTCTTCTGAAAAGCTCTTTGCCTGTGTTATCGTTGAAAACCAAGCCCTTATATCTATTCTCGTAATCTCTTTCAAAGTCGTGCATTTTCGCAGCGAAAGGATGATTTTCAAGTCTTTGTTTTCTACCCTCAAGCACTTTTTCAAAATCTTCTTTTGAGATAATAGGCTCGTGAGCATTTTCAAATATTATCTGCTCGTTTTCCTCTACGAAATGCTGTTTTACACCCTTTGCAAGATTTTGCTGCCTTCTCCCCTGCACCAATGTGCCGGTATAGGCTCTATTTGTGAGGATTTTAGAAATAGTAGACTTATGCCACTGTGGTTCTCCCTCAAGCCTGTAAACTCTTCCGGTCTTGTAGTAAACCATCCCTGTAGCATAGCCTTTTTTATTAAGGTATTTTGCAACTTCATATTGGCTTTTTCCCTCAAGCGTTAAACGAAACATCTCTTCTACTACAAAGCAAACTTTTTCATCTACCTCTAATTTCTGTCCCTCTTTCAGCTTTACAACCTTGTATCCATAAGGCGGAACAGTACCGATAAAATATCCGTTTTTTGCCCTGTTATGCTTACTTGTTTTTACCTTGACGGAAATATCTTTGGCATACATATCGTTGACGATATTTTTAAGCGTTACCTCAAATGACTTTTTAGAGTCCAAGTCCTTTACGGTATCCACCTTGTCATTAACCGAGATAAATCTAACACCTAAAAACGGAAATACTTTATCAATCAGTCTTCCCATTTCAAGATATTCTCTGCCAAGTCTTGATAAGTCTCTTATGATAATGCAGTTTATCTTTCTATCCTTAATATCCTGCATCATCTCCTGAAACTGAGGTCTTTCAAAATTTGTTCCGCTGTATTCGTAATCCGTGTATGTGTTTAATACCTTAATGTTTTCTTTTAAGGCATATTCTTTACAGCAAAGCACCTGTGTTTCAATGGAAGAAGATTTCTCTCTCCATTCTTCTTTTCTTTCGGATGACAACCTTGTATAAATACCAGCTTTATAAAATATCTTGTCAATGCTATCCTCAGCTTTTTGAACATATCTTTTGGAAGTCCTTGCCATCAGCAAACACCTCCCACTGCAAGTTTGGGCATATTCATTTCTAAGGTTTCACCATAAGCTCTGCCTATGGTAAATACTCTCACCTTATTTTCATCTGAAGCCTTACACGCGCATTTTTCACTGTCTAAAATTGCCTGCATTAGATTTACCGTCTCCATATTGTTAAAGACAAAGTTTATGGCGTTATCTTCGCCAATCTCTATGCAGTCAATGAAAGATACTAAGGATAATCTATTCAGCGTACCCTCTTCTACATTAGGAATAATATCGGAAACAAAACTACCCTTATCTTTAATTTTTTCTGTTAATTCTTCTATCGTTTTTTGTTTTGTAATAATCTGTTTCTCAATCTCCCTAATCTTTAGAAGATAATTTTTTCTAAATCTCTCAAACTCTTCTGTGGTAATAAGCTCTTCTTCTAAGTCCATATAAAGAGAGCCTCTAAGCCTTTCATACTTTTTCTTTTCCGCATTTAAGGAGTCGAAATCAGCCTTGATTGTGAGCTTAGAAATATCAATCTTACTTACCTTTTTAAGAAGCTCATTATATTTTGAAAGATAATCATTAAGAGCGTGAACGGTAGCACCTATTACATAATCTTCTTTAACGCTGTGCCTTGTGCATTCGCCCTTGATGTTATATTCGGAGCATATATAAAAGATGTTGTAGCCGTCTTTTGACTTGACCTTTCGTCTAATCATCGGGCTGCCGCAATCTTTACAGTAAAGCATTCCAGACAGAATGCTCGGATTTTCTTTTGAAGCTTTTACATCTCGAAGCAGCATTTTATTTGCCAGTGCAAATACGGATTTGGAAACAATGCTTTCGTGAGCATTTTCTATTGTGATCCAATCATCCTTTGCTACATCAACTTCTCTTTTGGATTTGTAATTGAGCTTTGCCGTCTTGCCTTGTTCTAAAACGCCAATATATACCTTATTGGTGATGACCCTGTTGACCATCTTGGCATCCCACTTGGCATCTTTTACGATAAAGCCCGTGTTAAAGTTATCGCCTTTATTCTCCTTGTGCCTGGACGGTGTAACCGTACCTATGCTGTTTAGAAAATCAGCGATTGCCTTTGAGGAATATCCCTCAATTTTCATACTTGAATTTACAATCTAAGTGCAACAACTAAATAATGACCCATAGTCTGGTACAA
>ERZ773063.531-NODE-531-length-25160-cov-10.553515_pt1 | contig 25160 bp, 26 predicted proteins | sample MGYA00580625_ERZ773063 | MGnify/ENA primary metagenome ERZ773063 (study PRJEB29015, sample SAMEA2738022) | human oral metagenome | biome: human oral; feature: human-associated habitat; material: dental | place: China | collected 2042 ... | reverse complement strand
TGAGCACATCCAGCTGCAGCTCTGACAGTTCTGTCAGATTCTCATCTACGCTCATTGACTCTACCTCTCATCACGGGGCAATGATCGAGGATCTCAGATCCCCTTATTTTGCTTCCTTTGGAAGCCCGACAATCTCCTCCAGATTCAGGAGGACAATGAGTCTGCCCCTGATATTGCCAATCCCGCTGAGGAATCGGCTGCTCTCGCGCGCATTCATCGCCTTTTTCGTATCGATGGGCGCATTCTCGAGACTCAGCACCTCAGTCACGGCATCGACGAGCATGCCAACATGGACATCCTCGACGGAAACCGTAACGATGCGCGTGCGGTCCGTATAAGGCGTTTCGGCAAGTCCGAGCCGCTGCTTGAGATCGATGACGGGGAGCACCGAGCCGCGCAGATTGATGACGCCCTTGATAAAGTCCGCTGCAAACGGAACGCGCGTGATGTCCGTCAGATTACGGATCTCCTGTACGTTCAGAATGCTGACGCCATATTCTTCATCGCGAAGATTGAACGCCACATACTGCGAGTTCTGCGGCGCATTTCCCTGATTCATATCATCTGCCATCTTCTTTGCCCTCCCCTTTTACTGCTGTATCATCGTCGCAACGTCAAGAATCAGTGCGACCCTCCCGTCGCCAAGCACGGTCGCCCCACCGAAGAGCTTGAGTCCGGCGAAGAGACTGCCGAGTGTTTTGATAACGATTTCCTGCTGACCGATCAGATTGTCCACAACGATGCCCGCCTTCGCCTCGCCGGCGTGAACGACGACAACGAAATGCTCGTCGGAGTCCTTCGTATGAGGAACCTGCAGAGCCTCCTCCATGCGGATGATCGGGATGATCTCTCCGCGCAGAACAATGACCTCCTTGTTCTGAACGGTCTGAATGTCGCTCGGCTCGATGTTGATCGTGCTGTCGATGGAGGTGAGCGGAATGGCGTACATCTCCTCCTGCACGCGTACGAGCATTGCCTGAATGATGGCAAGCGTGAGCGGCAGCTTGATCTTGAAGATGGATCCCTCGTCGATGTGGGTTTCCACATCGACATGTCCCGAGAGTGCCTCGATTTTGCTGCGCACAACGTCCATACCGACGCCGCGGCCGGAGATGTCCGTGATCTGCTCCGCCGTCGAAAAACCGGGCAGGAAGATCAGTCGAACAGCATCCGCATCATCGAGGCTGTCCGCCTCACTCTGCGTGACCATGCCCTTCTCGACCGCCTTGCGGCGGATCTTGTTCGCATCAATGCCTGCACCGTCGTCCGTGATCATGATGACAACGTTATTGCCCTCGTGGCGCGCGATAAGACCGACCTCGCCGGTGCGCGATTTGCCCTTTGCCTCGCGTACATCGGGACTCTCAACGCCGTGGTCGAGCGAGTTGCGCAGAAGGTGCATGATCGGATCACCGATCTCATCGATCACGGTACGGTCCAGCTCTGTCTCTTCGCCCTCGATCGTGAGGTTGATTTCCTTGCCCAGTTCCTTGGACACGTCGCGCACCATGCGTGGGAAGCGGTTGAACACGGCGCTGACCGGAACCATGCGCACCTTCATGACAATGTTCTGCAGATCGCCCGTGACGCGATCCATCTGCTCAAGCGTCTCCATCAGATCGGTGAGGCGATGTGTCTGCCCGATCTGCTCCAGACGAACTTTATTGATAACGAGCTCGCCCATGAGGTTCATGAGCGTATCGAGTTTTTCAATATCGACGCGGACACTCTGACTCTGGTGCTGTTTCTTGGGCGCAGCCGCCGCCGGCTTCGCCGCCTCTTTCTTTGCTGCCGGAGCCGCCGGCTTTGCTGCAGGAGCCGCTGCTGCCGGTGCAGGCGCAGCCCCCTTGCCGACCTTGTCGGGATCAACCGACTCAACGTGAACGTCCTCAATCTCAGAAACTGTATCCACAGCATTCTGCACGGCCTGGGCATCGGCGCTTGTCGCAATAATTATCTCAAAGCTGCGTTCGAACTTCTCCTGCTCCAAATCCTCTGCAGGCGGAACACTCTTGATCACATCGCCGACCTCGTCCAGTGCCTGCATGACCATGACGGAACGTGCCGCCTTGAGAACGCAGGTCTCCATCAAGGTAATCTTGGCGTGGAACAGATTCATGCCGGCTTCTTTTGCCTTCTTCATGACATCAAGATCGATGTCATCGAATTCCATCTCCGCCATCCCAGTGTTGCCGCCTGCAGCCGCAGCTGCAGGGGCTGCTGCAGCGGGGGTTGCCGCAGCGGGAGCGGGTGTCCCCTTGGAAATGGAGCTGAGCTTGGCAACGAGATCGGAAACGTCGACAACATCCTCCGCCTCACCGTTGCCAACGCTGTCCACCATCTGCTCAAGCGAGTCCAAACACTTGAACAGCGTGTCCATGATATCCTCATTGAGCTTGAGCTGGCTCTTGCGAACAAGATCGAGTACATCCTCCATCTCATGTGTCAGTTCCGCAATCTTGGCAAACCCCATCGTCGCTGACATGCCCTTCAGTGTATGTGCGTTACGGAAGATGTCGTTGACGGCGTCGATCTCCTCCATGTTCTCTTCGAGGCGCAGAAGACCTTCGTTGAGCGACTGCAGATGCTCGTGCGACTCATCCAGGAACATATCCATATACTGGTTATCCATTGATATTCCCCCTATTTCCTATCTTCTCACAGCCGCCTCAATCGCGCGCGCGATCTGCGGCAATGGGCATATCTCATCGGCCAGCCCCGCGTCGATCACGGATTTTGGCATCCCGTAGACGACACAAGTCGCTTCATCCTGCGCAATGCAGTAACCGCCGTTTTCCTTAATCTTACGCATCCCTTCGCGTCCGTCGCTGCCCATCCCCGTGAGGATCACGGCGACGACGGCCTTCCCCAGATGTGCGACAGAGTCATACATCACATTGACGGCAGGGCGATGGTTTCCGACGGGTGGCTCATCGCTGAGCGCAACGCGCCGCACACCGGATTCATGCAGAATACGCAGATGATAATTCCCGGGAGCAATGTAGACACATCCGGCTTCCAGTACGTCTCCATCCCTCGCCTCCCGCACATTCACCTGTGAAACGCTGTGCAGGCGCCCTGCAAGGGCTCCCGTAAATCCCGCAGGCATATGCTGCACAACGACCACGGGACAAGGAAAATCGGAAGGCAGCTGCGTGATGACTGTCTGTAGCGCCTGTGGTCCACCGGTGGAGGAACCGATGACAACGAGTCGCATACGTATGCGCGGCGACGCTCTATCGCCGAAAACAAACGCCTTTCTCACTGAGTCAGTCATCTTTTACGCGCTCCACCTGAGCGCGCTGCACATGGAACAGATAGCGAATGATCTTATCCCTTATGCCGCGCGAAATGCCTTGAAACTGGACACCAACATGATAGATCGGCGTATCCTCCTCGCGTTCCACCCGCGTACAGCGGATGACCCGCGTCATGAGTTCAATCGTACCGATCCCCGGAATATCATTGATCTCCAATGCGGCATTCGAGTTGAGAGACACGGATTTCGGCCATGCAAATGCGAGACCGCTGCCGCTCAGATCCACAAGGGGCACACGCTTCGGGGCATCGATCTTTCCATCTCGATCAACGAGGCGAACCGTTGCGGTAAGGTTGACACTGATGCGGAAAAATCCACGCTTTTGAAAGCGCTCTGCTACCTCGGGAAGCGAAAGATGAAGAACGGGAATGCGCCCCTCATGGCGTCCGTGACTGCGATGCACGCAAAAGAAGCGATAGTGGCATCCGTCCCCTGCCGCAAGCACATAGAGATTTTCGCCGACGTTAGGAATCACAGGAACACGGCGTTCGTCCACCGGCATGGCAACAACGAGGTCATCTCCGACAATGTCCTCTACACGACTCGTGTAGCCGGAGATTTCCTCCTCGTTGTTTTCAAAGAATATTTCCAGCCGTTGTCCGATAGCTAAAACACTCCTTGCCTGTACCAATTCGCCCGCCATCTGAATTTTCCTCCTTGGCTACGTCGAAAACTTAAAAATTTGCTGTAAAAAACCTTTCCACCCATGTTTCACATGCATTTCACCACCGGTGAGCAGCGCCTGTGCCAGCGCATCGATGCAGCGTGCCGCTGCGGCATTGGGTGTTTCTTTGAGCAGCGGAGCCTGTCGTCGTACCGCCTTCGTAACGGCGGTATCCTCAAACACATAACCGAGGCAGGGCACCTTCATATGCAGGAATTTCTCCGCAGCACGCTGCAATTTCATGGCAACCTCGCGGCTCTCCTTCGGTTCGTAAACACGATTGATAATCAAGCGGAGGTTTTTTTGTGTTGCATAAATACTGTACGCCTTCATCACGGCATAGGCATCCGTGAGCGAGGTAGGCTCCGGTGTTGTCACGAGGAGGACTTCATCTGCCGCGAGAATAAAATCCATCACATTGCGTCCCAGACCTGCGCCCGTATCGACCAAGATCAGATCGGCGCGCGTAGCGCAATCCGCAAGTTTTTGCTGAAGCAGCAATTTTTCCGCATGATCGTATGCAAGAGCCTTTTCGATGCCCGAGCCACCGGAGATATACTGAATGCCATGCGGCGTTTCAACAATGACATCATCCAGCTTCACGTCCGGTCGCAGCAGGTCAAGCAAATACTTACGCGATGCTGACCCAAGCAGGATGTCCACATTTGCCATGCCGAGATCGGCGTCAATGACAAGTACGCGAAGTCCCCTGCGTCGAAGCGCAAGCGCAAGATTGACGGCAAGATTTGTTTTCCCCACGCCCCCCTTGCCGCTTGTAATCGCAATCACGCGTACATTGCCCCACGCCCTGGTCTGCATAAAAGAGAGGTCTTCGGGCATCTCCGCCGTGTCAATGCCGACCATTTGACGCAGCCGCGTTGCCTGATCTGTCATATCATTCCCTCAAAAGCAATTCCGCAAGTCGATCTGCCGTCGCCGGTATAATATCATCCGGAACACTCTGCCCATTCGACAGAAACGAGAGAGAAAGTTCCTTCCCCGCAAGCAGGTTGAGTACCATGCCGATCGTTTGCGTTTCATCCGTCTTTGTAAAGATGATGTGATCCGGGTTGCACGAGGAGAAGCGCTTCATAATCTCTGCCGCATCCGCTTCCTTCGTCGTTGCGCTAACGACGAGATGCTTCTCCATGCGCGGGTGCGCGTCGAGCAACTCCTTGAGCTCGTCCATCTGAAACTCATTGTATTGACTGCGCCCCGCCGTATCGACAAGAACGAAATCCTTACTGCGATGGCGCGCAATCGCTTTTCTAAGATCTGCAGCAGAGTAGACAACTTCGACGGGAAGTCCCAAAATCTCCGCATATTTCTTAAGCTGTTCCACGGCAGAAATGCGGTATGTGTCCGCCGTAATGAGTGCACCCTTGAGATTCTGTTCCAGAACGAAATGCGCCGCCACTTTTGCGAGCGTTGTCGTCTTCCCCACTCCCGTCGTCCCGATAAAGGCGGCCACACGTGAGGAACGTCCGCCTGTTCTCAGCCCATCGGTAAAATTCATTATTTGGGAAAGATAGGAGGCAAGAACGCCCGGCGCACGAGGATCCAGACTGTCCATGTTTACGTCGGCAATGGGAATCTTTCCCGAGAGCTCCTCGCAGAGATCTTCGCGAACATCCTGACGATGCAGGGCATCCCGAATGGAAATAATTTCCTTTGGCTGATTCGCCGCCATCATGGAAGCGAGCATCGTCTTCATCTGCGCAAGTTCATCTTCAAGAAGACGAATGCGCTCTGCTGCGCCATTTTCGGCCGGGGTTGCGCGTGCCGGCTCCGATTCTGCTTCCTGTGCGGGCAACGGCGCTGGTACCCCCTGAGATGAAGCATAGGGCGCAGGCGTCTGCGGCAAAGGCACAACAGGTGCCGCCGGCATAGCATATGCCTCCGGCGGATATGTCGTCATCACTGGATTTGCTGCATAAGGCTCCACCGCTGATGATTCCGTCCCATATGTATCGTACGCCGACAGAACGGCACGCGCAGGCATCGCTGACGGTCCCTCTGTGGGAGGTTCCGACATCCGGTACTGATTGAGGACGTTGGAGGGAAGAATCGGTGCAACCGGCGGAACATAGGCAGACGCAGAGCGCGGTACCCGCGCCTGCGTCTCATCGACGGCGGCAGTCACTTCGATCATTTCCGCGCCGCCGAGGACACCACCTTCCCGGTATTTTTTTGTGTGAAGGAGCACGGCATCACTGCCGAGTTCGTCCTTAATCTGTTCCATGGCCTCCTTTACCGAGGAAGCACGTACCGTCTTGACCTGCACTTAGATTCTCACCACCCCAAGGATCTGGATTTCAACATTCTGCTCAATCTCCGCATGGGAGAGCACAATCAGCCCCGGTATGGAGCGCTCGACAAGATTTCGGAAATAGGGGCGCACCGTCGGACTCGTGAGAACAATCGGCTGATACCCCTGATCGGTCAGCTTCTTCAGTTCCTCCTGCAGTGCCGTCAAGAGCTTCTGCATGGAGTCGGGATCAAGGCTGACATAGGAACCGTGCTCCGTGCGCTGGACACCGCCCGCAATCTTGTTCTCAATTGCAGGATCGAGTGTAATGCACGGCAGGACGCCGTTCTGGACATTCTGCTGTGTGATGTGGCGTGCCATCGCATGGCGCACGTACTCCGTCAGAATATCCGTATCCTTTGTAGCGGTACCGTAGTCGGCAAGCACCTCAAGAATTGTGCTCATATCGCGGATGGAGATGCGTTCATGCAGGAGATTTGCAAGCACCTTCTGCACCTCACCCACGCTGAGCAGATTGGGTACGACCTCGTCCACAAGCGCACCGTTGGTTTTGTGCAGATTATCAAGGAGGTTCTGCGTCTCCTGACGGCCGAGGATCTCAGCCGCATGCTGCTTGATGATCTCCGTGAGATGGGTTGCGAGCACGGAAACCGCGTCGACCACAGTGTAACCGTTCAGTTCCGCCTGCTCACGCTCGTTCTCCGAGATCCAGAGCGCGGGCAGACCAAATGCGGGCTCCGTCGTCTCGATGCCCGGAACCTCCTCGAACACCGTCCCCGAATTCATTGCAAGATAGTGGTCGAGCATGAGTTCCCCGCGTGCAATCTCAATCCCCTTGAGTTTGATAATATAGGCGTTCGGCTTGATCTGTATGTTATCGCGAATGCGGATCGTCGGCACAACAAGTCCGAGTTCAAGTGCGCATTGCCGCCGAATCATAACGATACGGTCGAGCAAATCGCCGCCCTGTCCCGTATCGACAAGAGGGATAAGGCTGTACCCGATCTCGAGTTCCATCGGATCGACCTGCAGAAGCGAAACGATATTCTCCGGCGTCGTTGCCTCTTTCTTCGCCTTCGCTTTCTGCTCGACCTGCTGCACTTCCTGCTCCACCGCCTGACCGCGATACAGGTTCCATGCAATGAAAGCGCAAACAAGTGCCAACGCCGTGAACGGAACGCCCGGCAGCCCCGGCATGATTGCGAGGAAGAGGAGCACGCCCGTGAGGATCATGAAGATACGCGCATTATGGAAGAGCTGCTTCACGAGGTCGCTGCCGAGGTTCCCCTCTGCCGCCGAGCGCGTGACGATGATACCGGTTGCGGTCGAGATGAGGAGCGCCGGAATCTGCGCCACAAGACCTTCACCGACGGTCAACAGCGTATACGTCTGGAGTGCCTGCGACGCATCCATATCGCGCTGCAGCATACCAATGACAAAGCCGCCGCCAATGTTGATGATCATAATAACAATCGCGGCAATCGCATCGCCCTTGACAAACTTCGAAGCACCGTCCATTGCGCCAAAGAAGTCCGATTCACGCTGTACCTTCTCGCGGCGGCGCTTTGCCTCCGCATCCGTGATTGCGCCCTGATTGAGGTCCGCGTCAATCGCCATCTGTTTACCGGGCATCGCATCGAGCGTAAAGCGTGCCGAAACCTCAGCGACACGCTCCGAGCCCTTTGTAATGACGATGAAGTTGACAACGACGAGGATGACAAACACGATGAAACCGACCACGGCATTACCGCCGACAACAAAGTTGCCAAACGCAGTAATAACCTCCCCGGCATAGGCGTCCAAGAGGATCAGTCGCGTCGAGGAGATGTTCAGTGCGAGTCGAAAGAGCGTCGTAATGAGAAGCAGTGAAGGGAAGACCGACAGATCGAGTGCCTCCACATTGTAGATTGCCGACATTACGACGAGAAGTGCAATCGTAATATTCAAGCAGATAAGAACATCCAATAGAATTGTCGGCAACGGAATAATCATCATGATGACGATTGTTACGATAGCGACGGCGATCAGTATATCGCTGTACCGTTGTATGAGATTGCCGGATACAAGAGGATTTACACTGCCGGACTGCGGTGCTGCCATGCTCTCATTCACTCCCTCGTTCCTTTTGAAGACGATTCCATACATCCCCTAAATAGATATTATACCAAATATCAGAGGTACGTCAAATTTTTCATAAGACTTTCGTCATGCGTTAGAAAAATGCCCGCTTCCTCACGCACCGCGTCGCGCATGTTTCAGTCGGTAGACATACGCGAGCACCTCTGCAACCGCCTGATAGAGCTCATGCGGAACGGAGTCTCCCACCTGCACGGCTGCAAATAGGGTTCGTGCAAGCGGCTTATTCTCGATGATCGGCACGCGTGCCTCGCGCCCGATCTCCTTGATCCGCTGTGCTACGAGATCCTGTCCCTTTGCGATCACCGTCGGGGCGACCATGCCCTGTTCATAGGAGAGAGCCACGGCGTAGTGCGTCGGGTTCGTAATGATGACATCGGCCTTGGGAACTTCCTTCATCATGCGCGCCATCGCCATCTGCCGCTGCTTCTGACGAATCTTGCCCTTGATCTGGGGATCGCCTTCCGTCTGCTTCATCTCATCCTTGACTTCCTGCTTGGTCATCTTGAGATCCTGCGTCGTCTGCCATTTCTGATAGCCGTAATCCATGACCGCCATGATCATGATGACCCCGATGACGATGAATGCCATCCGGAAGATGATCTCTGCGACGAGGGTAAGGCTTGTCGTAAGATCGAAGAACATGAACTGCGGCATTGCAAGAATCTGTTCGTGAATAAAGCGGTAGAGAAAGAAACCGATGACGAGGATCTTGAAAAAGGATTTCACCAACTCCACCAGAGAGCGCTTTGAGAAAATGCGCCCAAATCCGTTGATGGGGTTGAGCTTATCCAGATTGAACTCAATGGACTCGGTATTGAAGTTCAGCCCCACTTGGAAAAAGTTGATGACAAGACCGATGATCATGATGAAGATCATGATCGGAAATGCGGTCTTGGCAAGAATCATGACAATGCCAATGAAGATGCGAAGGATGTTTTCCGTATCGACCGTCTGGTTGAGATTCGTAAACACGTACGTCGTATAGGTCGCGATCGAAACATAAATCGAATCCCACAGAAGTTTGAGCCCGAAAAATCCGACAAGCAGGACAAACCCACTATTGAGCTCCTGACTGCGCGCAACCTGCCCCTTCTTGCGCGCGTCCGCGCGCTTCTTCGACGTCGGTTCCTCTGTCTTTTCCCCTGCGAAACGCTGGAGGTCAAAGACAAATGCGCGCCTATTGGAGGGCGCGTACTGCGAGTGATATATTTCCATACATTTCATTGAACAGCACATCCAAGAATAAGACGTAGAACGGAATGATCATCGACAGAACAGTGATACCGATCATCAGCTGCATGGGAATACCGACGACGAAGATGTTCATCTGCGGCATCGTACGTGCAAGTATGCCGAGTCCCACATTTGTGAGCAGGATGGCAAAGGTAATGGGCATGGCAATCTTCATGCCCGTAAGGAAGATTCCTCCCGTAAAATTGGCGATGATAAGGGCAAACGAGATATTCGGCTCCATCCCCGCAAGCGGAACCACGCGGAAGCTCTCGGTGAGAGCCGCCAAAATCATATGGTGACCATTTGTAACCAGGAGAATGATGACTGCCAAATTATAAAGAAAACTTCCGATGAGCGGTATCTGCTGACCGGAAGTCGGATCCACGACATTGACAATGGCAAACCCCACCTGCATGTCCATGACCTTGCCTGCCATGGTAATGGCCGCGAAGGAGATATATGCCACAAAGCCGATCAGCCAGCCAATGAAGAGTTCACCGATTGCAGTGACAGCAAACATGATGATGGTCTCGGGTGCAACCACCGCTCCCAATCCGTCGATAACGGGAAAGAGCACGACAGTCATCGCCAGAGCCATGCCCACGCGAAAATATATGGAAATATTCATACTGCCAAAGAAGGGCGATACGACAAAGATGCCGCTGATGCGCGTGAGTGTCAGCAAAAAAACAGCAATATGCCCTTGCAGCAGCTCATACAGATCCATGCACGGCCGCCCCTTTCAGCGCAAATACATCGGCAGATTGATAAACACATTCGACACATACTCGACCATGATGCGCAGCATCCACGGTCCAAAGATCAGAATGGCGACAAAGACCGCAATAATCTTTGGAATGAATGCGAGTGTCTGCTCCTGAATCGAGGTCGTCGCCTGAAACACCGCCACCAAAAGGCCCACAATCAGACCAAGTCCCAGCATGGGCGCAGAGACCAGAAGGACGATCATGAGTGCCTCTTGAGCGAGCTGGATGACCAAATCTCCGGACATCGGCTTCGCCCCCCGCTAACGGAAACTCATGATGAGCGACTGGATCAGCAGATGCCACCCATCGACCATAACAAACAGCAAAATTTTGAACGGCAGTGAAATCATGACCGGCGGCAACATCATCATACCCATCGACATGAGCGTACTTGCGACGATCATGTCGATGACAATGAACGGGATGTAGATCATAAAACCAATCTGAAACGCCGTCTTGAGCTCGCTGATGATAAACGCAGGAATGAGTGTAAACGTAGACACATCCTCGGGCCCCTCCGGTCGGGGGGCATCCGAAAGATTGACAAAGAGCGCGAGATCGGATTCCCGTGTCTGGCGGAACATGAACTCACGCATCGGATCGACAATATTCTCAAGCGCCTGTTCCTGCGAAATCTGCCCCGCAAGATAGGGCTGAATCCCATTCTCGTTTGCCTGCCCCCAATAGGGCGCCATAATGTAGAATGACAAAAAGAGCGAGAGTGCAATGACAACCTGATTCGGCGGTACATTCTGCGTCGACAGCGCATTGCGTAAAAATCCGATGACCACAACAATGCGGATAAAGGATGTCGTCATCACGAGAATCGCAGGCGCCAGCGAAATAACCGTCAGAACCGCCAGGATCTGCATACTGGTCGCCACATCCTGCGGATTCTCCGATGTCCCTACACCGACACTGACGGTAGGAATCAGTGGGGCAGCACTTGCATGTCCCACGCCCAGCAGGAGGAGCGCCGCGCCTCCCAATACAAGCAATTTGCGCCCCAATCCCGTCCCCCCATTTCTCTCTGCCGCCTTCACTTTCGAAAGAGAGGCGGTATTTTTTGAACAAAGTCCGACAGAGAGCCGAACTGTTCCTGAAAGACTCCGCCCGCTACAGGTTCTGCGGCGCGAATCTCCTCCACAGTCTCCGGATCGTCAATCTCTGTAATCAGCCGAATGCTCGCATCCGTGACACCGAGCACAAAGACACGCCCGAAAAGCTCCACAACACAGAGCGAGCGGTTTGGCCCGAGCGGCAGCTGCAAATAGATCTGTCCCCCACGTGCTGCAAGACGCTGCATGGAACTTTTTCCAAACGCACGCGCCACAAAATAGGCGAGGATAATGACAAACGCAAAGACAGCAAAAAGGCTGACCATATAAGCGACCGTCGACCACCATGACACGGCCGACGGTCGCGGGTCAGCCTCCTCGTATCCGGCCAAATATCCGCCGCCCGTCTCACCCGCAGCAGACACATCCCCTGTACAAAGTGCATAGAGAACGCATCCGAGCAGCAAGGACAGAGAAAATATCCGTTCGTTCATCAGCCGACGGCTTTGCGAATGGCCTCCAACACGCGATCCGCTTGGAACGGCTTCACGATGAAGTCGCGCGCACCCGCCTGAATGGCCTCGATAACCATCGCCTGCTGACCCATTGCACTGCACATAACGACCTTTGCCGCAGGATCGACTTTCTTGATCTCCTTGACAGCAGTGATACCATCCATTTCAGGCATCGTAATATCCATCGTCACGAGATCCGGCTTGAGCTCCTGATACTTCTCCAAGGCCTTCATGCCGTTCTCCGCTTCACCGACAATTTCATAACCGTTCTTCGACAGGATGTCCTTTACCATCATTCGCATAAAGGCTGCATCATCAACGATCAGAACGCGAGTTGCCATTTTCTCATCTCTCCTTACTCCGTCAGAACATCCCCATCACAAAGGGTACCAAACGCACACATATTGTATGCGTCCTTTTTAACGTTACTCATTATAACGAAAAGTGCTGTCTGTGACAAGGGTTTTCTACACCAGTCCCCAAAGAACCTATTCCTTCCGCTACTGGAGGCGTGCAGCGCGCTCCAGCGGGCTGACAATCTCCGTGATGCGAACGCCGAAGTTCTCATCGATGACGACAACTTCGCCCTTCGCCAGATACTTGCCGTTGACCATAATGTCCACGGGCTCACCGGCAAGCTTATCCAGTTCTACAATGGATCCCTTTGTCAGATCAAGAATATCTTTGATTGACTTTTTCGTCCGGCCGAGTTCGACATTGACCTGAAGAGGTACGTCGAGAATAAGACCGATATTGGCATCATTCACCTGCACCGGCGTAGAACTGAGCGGGGTGAACTGAGCCGACTGTACCGGCACATTAGATGCTACATGTGGTTGCATAGGCGATGCTCCATATCCATAGTTTGCAGGTGCAGCAGCAGCCGCTGCCGGCGCAGACGCCGGTGCTGCGGCTGGTGCCTGCGGCGCCGGTGCTGCCTGTGCAGCCTCCATTGCCGCCTCCTCATCATCAACATCCGGTTGCTGATTTATCAGTGCGTCGACCATATCCTTCGCGACATCAACCGGCAGGAGCTGCATAATCTCACTGTCAATGAGACCGTCCACCTCCATGCGGAAGGACGCCTGAATAATTGGATCGACCTTGTCCAGCAACTTGGATACAACTTCCTCCGTCCCAAGGTCGACAAGCGTGACCACGGGAGGTGTGATGTCCACTTTTTTATTAAACATGGACGAGAGCGATGTCGCAACACTGCCCATCATCTGATTCATGGACTCGCTGACTGCGCTCATGTGAATTTCATTCAGCTCTAAATCCGGATTTGTGCCGTCATTGCCCATCATCAGATCGGCAATGATAGCAGCATCCTTCGCCTGAATACACAGGACGTTATTGCCCTCAATCCCGACGCTGTACCCGACCTCAACCACAAGAAAAGGAACGGGGTATTTCTCCTTCAGCTTACGCAGGTTCGACACGGAAACGGTCGGTGTGGTGATGGAAACCTTGCGACCGAGGAGGACGGAGAGTGTCGTTGCTGCTCCGCCCATCGAGATATTGCCAATCTCGCCGAGCGCATCGCGCTCCAGATCGGTGATGCCGGCATCATCATCGCCGGGAGACGAGTCGGCTGCAGCATCGTCGGCAAACGGGTCGCTTGCCTCTCCACCACTTAGGAGGGCATCAATCTCCTCCTGTGAGATCATTTCATCACTCATTCGCGTCGTCATCTCCTTCTATAATGCCGGATATTTGAACAGCCATACGCTTCCCGGCAGTACCCGGACGCGCGCGGAATTTTGCATTCGAGCCAACATAGCAGATGAGTTCATCCTGCGTTTGCGTATCGAGCTGAAGCACATCGCCAAAGCCGAGCGTAAGGAACTCATGGATCGTAATATTGACCGTGCCAAGCTCTACCTTAAACGGCACCCGTGTGCGTTCAATCTTGCGCTGGAGCTCGGCCACCTGTTCAGGCGTACTCTCCTTGTCGGCAGAGGCCGCCACCCAGAACGACGTGGTGAGTTTTGACATGACCGGCTCGAGCACCAGATAGGGAATGCAGATGTTTATCATGCCCTCGACATCGCCAATCCTCGTATGAATTGTGACGAGCACGACCATGTCGCTAGGCGGAACAAGCTGTGCAAACTGTGGGTTCGTTTCCATCGTCTCAAAGTTCGGACGGAACTCTATCACGTTGCTCCATGCCTCTTTGAAATACTTGGTGACCGTATCGATGAAGCGACGCATGACCGCCGTTTCAATATCCGTCAGTGCACGCGACTTGACGCCGGGCTTCCCTTCCCCGCCAAAGACGCGATCGATGTAGGCAAACGCCAAATCCGTACCGATCTCCATGACGATATTGCCCTTGAGCGGCGGCAATCCGAGAATGCCAATCACGGACGGATTTCCCATCGACTGGACAAACTCCTGATAGGTCATCTGCTCGACCGACATAACCTCGATATCGACCATTGCCCGCAGGCTTGCCGACAGATAGGTATTTACAAGACGCGAAAAACTCTCATGGAGCATGAAGAGCGTACGGATCTGATCCTTGGAGAATCTATCCGGCCGCTTGAAATCATAGACCTTGACCTTGCGCTCCTCTTCTTCCGCCTTGACTTCCTCGGCGGAAACCGAGCCATCCGAAAGAGCCGAAAGCAGCTTATCTATTTCGGATTGAGACAGTACGTCCTCAGCCAAGACTCTTCCCCCTTCCCACTATGCAGTGATTCATCTTACTTACTGCAGCAGGAAGCTCGTGATGTAAACATCATAAACAGAGCCCTGACCCAGACGATCATTGAGCGCGTCCTTCAGCTGCTTCTTGAGTACATCCTGCTTGGATGCGTCAAAATCCTCGAGTGGTGCCGCACGCAGGAACTGCATCGTCGTATCGAGGATCTTCGTCTCCGCAACGGAGCCGACCTTGCCGTCGACCACATTCTCGGACTTCCCGGGGTTAAGCTCCAAGACAATGCCTGCCTTGAGGAACTTCCCGGAGCGCCCCCCGCCGACATTGACGAGAACGCCTTCCTTCGGATCGCCAAGTTTGTAGAACACACCGGGATCACGATGTGAGGTGCTACCGCCTCCATCTTCCGAGCGCGACGGTGATTCCGCCTGCGAGAAGATGTAGTACGAGATGCCGCCGGCAGCCGCCACCGCGACAAGAACCGCCACAATCACCACAACGATCATCATCAGCATGGGTGATTTCTGTTTTGGCTGCTCTGCAACCTGTTCTTCCTTTTCCTCCGCCATGAGTTAATTCCCTCCCTAAAAATGACTACGAAGCCATAGCGGCTCCACACCGGGGCACTCCCTTGCCGCGTAGAGGAACACTGTTCCCTCCATTATACCAAAGGAATGGAAATTCGCCAACTAATTTTGATGAAGAGCACGGCGATACTTTATCGTGCGTCGCACAATTTCCTCCATCGGCTCCTCGACGATTAGTTTTTTCCCGTTGGTCAGAGTAACCACGGTATCAGGTGTTTCCTCAATGCTCTCAATGATCTCTGCGTTGAGGACAAACTCACCTTTTTTGTTCGTCTTGGAGTTGAACTTCGTCAGCATGATCATGACAGGCTCCCCCTCCATTCCCTCTCTCATTTTTCGCACACAGAAAGAGCTGCGTACAAATCATTACTTGCATATACTTTCGCCGTCATCCTCACTTTTCCTTTTTTTTCGAAGAGTATTTTTTCATCACGTCTTAAATTTTTCTCAAAAAGTTATCCGAGCTGGGATAAAAATGCAAGCGAGCGCAAGGGATGACCGACGAGTTCCTGCACGTGTGCAAGCACAACAGACTCCGCTGCCATAAGGGTTCCACCGCGCAGCTGCAGCGGGGCAGGGTGCGCCCAATCGACATTTTCGAGGGCAAGGAGCAGCTCCCGCACCTGCGCCGGAAAGGAAACGGCATCTTCCGTACGACAGTCCTGACAGAGAGCACCGCCCTCGCGTGCGAGGAAGAACGCATCCTCCTCGATCTTCGTGCCACAGTGCAGACAGCGCCCGTAACTCTGCTGCAGCCCTGCCGCCGCGAGTGTCTGCAGCACGGCGGCAAGCGCCGTCACACGCGGATTGCGCGTTTCGAACGCCGTCAGGATGGCAGTAAGTCGATCAAAAAACTCCTCATCCACAACGCCTTCGGGCAGGAATTCGCGGATGACCTCTGCCACAAAGGTCGCATAGGCGAGCGCCGAAAGATCCAGCGAAAGTTTTGCATGATGAGCGCGCACCGACGCCGTCTTAACGGTTTCCAAACGCCCGCCCTCGGCAAACTGCAGATCGGCGTGCACGAACATCTGCATGGCGCCCGCCAAGGGGCTTCGCGGTCGCCGACAGCCGAACGCTGCGGCACGCAGCAACCCGCGCTCACGCGTAAATATCGTCATGACCTTATCCGCCTCACCCCAGCTTCGTGCGCCGAGCACAATGCCCTCCGCTCCGTAGAGTGCCATCTACGTCTCCGCCTCCCCTTCCGTGGAGGGGAACTTTCGAATATTTTTTTGCACGATCTTTTTCTTCACCTCGGCGAGCGGCATCACGGCACCTGCCGTCAGCATATATTGGAGCGCCTCCTCCTTCGGGATGTCGATCGTGACCACATCCTCCTCCCTCACAAGGAGCGTCGTCCCCGAGGTCATATTGAGACTCCACGGGATAAAGACACAGACATAGCCCCCACCCATCACCGCTTGAAAGCGCGGCGGCAGATCCGCCATGACGAAGCCGAGGGCACGTGCTCCCTGATAGGGCACATGCACGACGCGCTTGAAGTTGCTGCTTGAGTCAAGCACCGCCTCCGAGAGGCGTTTGACGCTGGTGTAGATGAACTTCACGAACGGTATCGTTCCGATCATCGTCTCGCCGAGTGAGATGAGCTTTGCAAGCGCCCAATTTGTCGACGCCCATCCGACGACATAGATGACGAGGAGCAGTGTGACAATGCCCATACCAGGGAAGTAAAACGGCAGATACTGTCCGAGCACGCCCTCAGTGAAGCGCAGGGTCCACTCAATGACGAGCAGAGTGATGATGACGGGCACCAAAACCAGCAGTCCGTTTACAAAGCTGCGCGAGGCATGCTTCATCGTGCGCCGATAGACGCGCTTCAACCGCAGCATGATCTCATGCCCCCCTTCCTCAGTCATCCTCCTGAAAGCCGAATTCCCGCAGGGCAGTTGCCCGATTGCGCCAGTCCTTGCGCGTCTTGACCCAGAGATCGAGATAGACCTTTGTCCCGAGCAGTGTCTCCACATCTGCACGGGCACGCTGCCCAATCGTTCGGAGGAGTGCGCCGCGCGCGCCGATGACGATGCCCTTCTGCGATTCGCGCTCCACGTAGATCACAGCGCGGATATAGACATCGCCCTTCGGGCGCGTCGTCATCTCCTCGATATCGACGGCGACCGCGTGCGGGATCTCGTCCCGCGTCAACTCCAGCACCTTTTCCCGTACAAGTTCTGCAACGATCAGGCGCTCGGGCTGATCGGTCACCATATCGTCGGGATAGTACTGCGGTCCCTCGGGCAAATATTTTTTGATCTCCGCAAGAAGACCTTCGAGATTTTCCTCCGCGCGTGCCGAGATCGGCACAATCCCCGCAAAGTCGTACACTTTCGCGTAGTTTGCAAGGATGGGCAGCACCTTCTCGCGCGGGATGCAGTCCACCTTGTTGACCGCGAGCAGGACGGGTGCGCGTACATTCGCGAGCTGCTTTAGGATGTACTGCTCGCCCGCCCCCGGCTTCTCCGTCACATCCACGACAAAGATGACGACATCGACGCCGTGGAGTGCCCCCTCCGTCGCCTTTGCCATATAGTCGCCGAGCTTGTGCTTCGGCTTGTGGACGCCCGGCGTATCGAGGAAGATGATCTGCGCATCCTCCTCGGTCAGGATGCAGAGGATGCGGCTGCGCGTCGTCTGCGGCTTGTCGCTCATGATGGCGATCTTCTGTCCAATGAGCGCGTTGATCAGCGTGGACTTGCCGACATTCGGCCGCCCGATCACGGCGGCGAATCCGGATTTATGCATACTCATCGTGCAATCCCCAGCTCCTCCATAACATGACGCTGCTCCACCTCCATCTCAATCCGTTCCGCCTCCTCCATATGGTCATAGCCGAGAAGGTGCAGCATGCCGTGCACCGTCAGAAAAGAAAGCTCTCGCAGAGGGCTGTGCCCATACTCCTCTGCCTGCGCCTGCACGCGCTCGAGCGAGATGACGAGATCGCCAAGCACCTCGTTCCCCTCAGCGCCGACGATCTCCGGCTCCTCACTCTCCGTGAGAGCAAAGGAGAGCACATCCGTCGGTCGATCGACATGGCGATACTCCCGGTTGAGCACATGAATGTGCGCATCATCCGTCAGCGTCACGCTCACCTCGGCATTCTCCGCACCGTAGAGGCGCCCGACGGTCAAAACGGCACGACGCACCGCCTCCATATCCTCTGCGGACACCGCAAGCTCTTCCGGCTCCTGCCGAATCTCAATCTCCATGCGCATGCCCCCGCTTTTTCTCCCACGCGCCGTACGCCTCGACAATGCGCGTGACGACCTCGTGGCGAATGATATCGACGGGCTCAAGCCGCACAATACCGACGCCCTTGACTCTCTTCAGAATCTGACACGCCTGCTTCAGCCCCGAGACCGTACCGCGCGGCAGATCGACCTGCTCGAGATCGCCCGTCACCACCATACGCGAACCGAAGCCGAGGCGCGTGAGGAACATCTTCATCTGCGCACCCGTCGTATTCTGCGCCTCATCCAGAATGATGAACGCATCCTCAAGCGTGCGTCCGCGAATGTAGGCAAGCGGCGCCACCTCGATGAGCTGGCGGCTCATGAGCTTTTGATAGCCCTCCGCGCCGAGGACATCCTGCAGTGCATCATAGAGCGGCCGCAGGTAGGGATTGATCTTCTCCGTCAGATCGCCGGGGAGAAAGCCGAGATGTTCCCCCGCCTCCACGGCGGGGCGCGTGAGAATGATGCGGCTCACCTCACGGTTTCGGAGTGCCGCCACTGCCATCACGACTGCGAGGTAGGTCTTGCCCGTGCCCGCAGGACCGACACCGAGCGTTACTGCATTCCGGCGAATCTTCGCGAGATAGTCCCGCTGACCGATGGTCTTGGCGCGTACCTCCTTTCCCTTTGCCGTCACGAGCAGCACATCGGCAAAGAGGGCATGCAATTCCTCCACGCGCCCTGCACGCACGAGCTGCGCCCCATAGGTCACCTCATGTGTCGTCAGATTCGCCCCCTGCCGCCGGTAAAAGAGGAGCTCCTGCACGAGGATGCGCACGGCAGCGACATTCTCTTCCGTTCCCGTCACGACGAGTGCATTTCCACGGCTCACCATCGAACAGGAAAGCGCCTCCTGCATCGCCAATAGGAGGCTGTCGCGCTCTCCGAGAATCGCATACGCCTCCTGCTGATCTCGGAACTCGATCGTATCCGTCGTTTCCTGCAAGTACAAACCTCCCGTCATCTGTCCTCAGATAAAGTATTCGATCGTATCATCTGCCGTACGGCGCGTCCGCTCATCAAAGAGCAGCACCGCCTCGCGGTTCTCCATTGCGCCGAACGCGTAAAGGTCCCTCGTTTCACGGTTAAAGCAGTCAAAGGGCACAATGCGGTTATATTCATGCGGATGATCCGCTGTCACCGTAATCCCTGCATGCACGAATTCCGACGCTGCCTCCGCAAGATAGTATGGATCAAAGAGATAGATATGCTCTTTTGACGCGCCCGTGAGCAGCGCATAGTGCTCCACCTCGTAAAAGAGGCGCACAACGGCAACGCCGCCGCGCACGAGCGCATCGTTGATGTAGCTGTGCGCACCGATGTGCACCGCTCGCCCCGCGATATACTGACAGGTAAGCGGAAAGTTCGTCGCACGCGAAAAGCCCTCAAGCCAGTTCGCGAGGTACATCATCGCCATACGTGATGTCCCCGCCTTGCACGCCGTTCCATCCATCCCGTAGCAGTCCAGTGTGTAGAGCATAACGCTGCGGATGATCTCGGGCGACACCTCACTGCGCGGAAAGAGATAGCTCACCGCATTGAGCAGCGCCGTCGGCCCGCAGTCGTACTCCGACATCTGATAGCGCAGGGGTATCTTCATATATGCCCCCATTTCCTCAAGAGATTCGGCGTCAGGATCGCAGTGATAACAAGCACAATCCCGACAATCTGCATGGTGACAAAATGCGTGTCAAAGATGAGCCACGCAAAGATAACGCTCGCCACTGGCTCAATCGTCGCGGTGATCGCCGTTTCCTCAGGACTCAGCCAGCGCAGCCCTACATTGAACGCGAAGAATGCGACCACCGTCCCGAGCCCGATGATGACAAGGAGATCAAGCCATGTCTCCGGTGTAAAAAACGTTCCGACATCCGCGATTGCCCGTGTCACAGGCAGCAGAGAGATCCCACCGATCAGCATGCAGACGGCAAGCAGAAAGAAGCGGTCAAAATGACGCAGAAGACGCAGCGGATAGATCATTGCAAAGACAAAGGCAATCGCCGAAACAATGCTCCATACAATGCACGCTACGGGCACGGAGAGTCGTCCGACGTCCCCGCCCGTCACGAGGAGAAACACCCCTGCCACAGCAACGATGACCGTTCCCGCCTCGACGCCTGTCGGCAGACGGCGATGACGCAGAGCCAGATAGAGGATCATCATCGCAGGACTCGTGTACGTGATGACCGTCGTCGCCGCTGCATCCCCTGCCGCGATTCCCTCGAAGTAGGAATACTGCACGAACATGATGCCGAGCGTACCGAAGATCGCAAGCTGCACGAGAATCCAAGGACTGCGCCGCACGAAACGAACCCCGTGCCTAAGACTTCCCGTCCACCATGCAAGCAGAAAAAACATGGCGCTCGAAAGGAAGAGCCGCACCTGGGTCAGCTCAATCGGAATGTGATCCGACTGCGTGTAGAAATGCTGCGCTGCCGTCCCGCTCGCCGCCCACGCCGTTCCTGCGACGAGGACGAAGAGGACGGCCGAGAGGTGCGACATTTTATGCCTCTCCCTGTTCCCGCTTCACGACCTCGACGATCGCTCCGCAGACCTCCTCAAGCTGTGCCTGATCACTGCCCTCCGCCATCACGCGAATGAGCGGCTCTGTGCCCGAAGGACGCACGAGCACGCGCCCCTCGCTGCCGAGGATGCGCTCTCCCTCCGCAATCGCATCGCGGATCGCTGCGTTCTCCTCCCAGCCCGCCTTCGTCTTGACGCGCACATTGACAAGCAGCTGGGGATAGGTCGTCATCATCGCGTTCAGCTCCGACGCCTTCTTTCCGCTGCGGCGAAGTGCTGCGAGTACCTGCAGTGCCGTAATGAGCCCGTCGCCCGTCGTCGCGTGTTCGGCAAAGATGATGTGGCCCGACTGCTCGCCGCCGATGGCATAGCCGTTTGCGCGCATGGACTCGAGCACATAGCGGTCGCCGACCGCCGTCACCTCAACGCGCCCGCCGAGCGCGGCAATTGCCTTGTGGAAGCCGATGTTCGCCATCACCGTCGTCACCACCGTCTTATGCGGCAGCCGCCCCGCGCGCATCATCTCCGAGGCGCATGCGACGAGGATATGATCGCCGTCGATCAATTCTCCTCTTTCATCCAGACAGAGGCAGCGATCGGCATCCCCGTCATGTGCGATGCCGATGTCCGCGCCGTGTTCGAGTACCGTACGGCGCAGGGATTCCAGATGTGTCGAGCCGCAGCCGTCATTGATGTTCACGCCGTTCGGCAGAGCGTGGATCACCTTGACCTCGGCGCCGAGACGGCGCAGCACCTTCGGCATCGCCTCGTAGGCGGCGCCGTTTGCACAGTCAAGCACGATCTTCATGCCGTCGAAGCGCTCCGCACATGTGCTCGCCACATAGTCGATATACTGGTTGAGCAGATCGTCGCGGTACTCCACAATCCCGATTGCCTTGCCCGTCGGTCGTGCCGCATCGTCATTCGTCTGCAAGCGGTGCACGAGCGTCTCAAGCTCATCCTCCACCGCATCCGGCAGCTTGTAGCCGTCCCCGCCAAAGAACTTGATCCCGTTGTCGGGAAACGGATTGTGCGAGGCAGAGATCACAATGCCCGCCTTCGCATTGTGCTCACGCGTGAGATAGGCGATCGCAGGCGTCGGCACAACCCCGGCAAGGAGCGCAATGCCGCCCGCCGAACAGATGCCCGACGTCAGCGCCGCCTCGAACATCTCGCCCGAGATGCGCGTATCGCGTCCAATCAGAATGCGCGGACGCACATCGGACTGTGCACCGAAATAGAGCGTCGCCGCGCGCCCGAGATGATATGCGAGCTCTGGTGTCAGCTCCGTATTTGCCTCTCCACGCACGCCATCCGTACCAAAAAGTCTCACCATGAACAGCCCCCTATGATCTATTTTATCTCTATAATCTACTGTATCTTATGCAAAAATGCAAGCGCCGCTTTCAGGCCGTCGAGCGCCGCGCTCATGATACCGCCCGCATAACCTGCCCCTTCACCGATCGGATAAAGCCCTGCCGCCGAGACGGACTCCATCGTTGCCGCATCACGCACAATGCGGCAGGGTGCGGATGAGCGTGACTCCACACCCGTCAGAGGCACATCCGCAGCGCCGAACCCCGGCACACGTATCTCCCAGAACGTAAGCGCACGCGCAAGAGAGGCAGAGCACGCTGCGGGCAGCAGTGCACGCAGATCGGCAGGGCGTACGCCGGGCGCATACGTCGGTGTAACCGCAAAGTCCCGCGCCCCCGTCTGTCCCGTGAGGAAATCCCCGACCGACTGCACGGGCGCAAAATAATCTCCGCCACCAAGGCGATAGGCGCGCTCCTCGAGCGCCCGCTGAAAGGCAATGCCGCCGAGCACATCCTTGCCCCAGTCCGCAGGAGTCACCTGCACGAGCAGAGCGCTGTTCGCCACACCGGAATTTCGTCGATAGTTGCTCATGCCATTCGTCACGAGACGCCCCGTCTCGGACGCCGCCGCGACCACCGTGCCGCCGGGACACATACAGAATGAATAGACACCGCGCCCGCCCGTTTCATCGCGATACGTCATCGCATAGTCCGCGACGGGCAGATGCGGACTCCCCGCCGCCGCGCCGTACTGCATGCGGTTGATGAACTCCTGTGCGTGCTCGATGCGCACGCCGACGGCAAACGCCTTTGCCTCCATGACGACGCCCGCCTCATGCAGCATAGCATAGGTATCGCGCGCCGAGTGTCCGATGCCGAAAAAGACTGCCTGCGCAGGAATACGTTCCGCGTTGCCCACGTGCAGTGCCACAACGCGATCCTCATGCAGCTCCACACCCGTCACCTGTGCACCGAAGCGCACATCACCGCCCAGCGCAACGATCTCTTCGCGCAGATTCTTCACCACGGTCCGCAGAATATCCGTCCCGATGTGCGGCTTCTGCAAATAGCGAATTTCTTCGGGCGCACCCGCCGTGATAAACGCCTCGATGATCTCGCGCATGCGCGGATCATTGCTGCGTGCCGTCAGCTTTCCATCCGAAAAGGTCCCCGCGCCCCCCTCGCCGAACTGGACATTCGACGCAGGATCAAGCGCGCCTGTCTGCCAGAAACGTGCCACATCCGCCGTACGCCGGTCCACATCCTGTCCGCGTTCGAGAACAAGCGGAGAGAGTCCCGCACGCGCAAGCAGCCACGCGGCAAAGATCCCCGCGGGACCAAATCCGACCACGACGGGACGATGCTGAGCCAGTGCCCCCGTCTTAGGGATCATCAAAGGCTCCTCGCTCGGTGCAGGCATAACCTCCTTGTCCCGACGAAAGCGCGAGAGCACCGCATGCTCATTCTCCACATCAGCATCCAACACATAGACCCAAACGAGGGGCGCACCATGCCTGCGCCGTGCATCCAGTGCCTTATGAACAACAATCACCCCGCGCACGGCACAGGGTGATATCTTGAGTCGCTCCGCCGCAATCTCTGCGGGCGACCGCACAGAGTCATAGGGAACGCGCAGATTTTTCACGCGAATCATCGCATTGCTCCAACCTTGATCTCCACGGTCACATTCGGATCTGCCACCGTCACGCCATCGGGCAGCACGAGCTTCACTTGGCGCTTCTGAGTTTCGCGCACATCTGCAAGGGAGAACTCCTCCGTCTCAATGCTCGTGATCTTGCTGACGACATTCTCTGCACCCGCAATCTCGATGCGCATAGGATCTACCGTGATCCCCTCAAGCTTCAGCTGCGGGGAGAGATTGCTCTGCGGCTTCGCCCGCACCTCGACCACCTTGCGCGTAAGCCCCCGTGCGAGTCTGACGGACACCTCCGTGGACGTCGGCACAAGCGTAACGCCGGAAACCTCCCGACCGTCGCTGTTCAACGCAATCAGCGGCACCGTCACAGTAAAGCCATTCGACTGCCCGCTCAGATTGATGTGTCCCACAATGTGCACAATTTGATCCACGAGGCTGCGCGGCCCCTCCACGGTTGCCGTCTCGCTGTCCTGCACAATCCGATCCACCGTAAAACCCGCCGCAGGCGATCCGCCGACGGTCAGCTCTGCCTTAAATGTCTTTTGAACCATGCGGTCGAGATTTGCTGTGATCTTGTCCGGCGAAACGTTCACAAGCTCGAAACCGTATGGAATGGATGCCTCCACAGGGTAGGCGCGTTCCCCCTCCGTAAAGTCGGAAAGATTGATCCGTGCGTGGAAATCACTACGCCCTGCAGCAACAAAAAAGGAGCGTGGACCGCGCACGCGAATTGTCACCGTTTCGCTGTCGGTACTCAGCTGATAGCCGTCCGGCGCGTGCTCAACCGTCACCGGCACGGTATACGAGCCCTCCATGCCGGGGTTTTGATCGTTCATCACATAGAGCCAGAGCACAATCGCCACAGCAAGTGCGAGCAATTTCACAGGCAAATTGTGCTGCACGATCCCCCGAAGCCTCGACATCATTTCTTCCTCCAGCTTCGAACCAACTCGAAAATCGATGAGCCTGAACTATATGCAAAGGCAGGTGTCAGGATATGTGTCAGCTGGTCCTCATCCAGATGACGATGAATCCGCCCATTCTCCGCGATTGAGATTGTCCCCGTTTCCTCACTGACCACCACGACGAGGGCATCGCACTGCTCCGAGAGTCCGATCGCCGCACGATGCCGCGTGCCGAGCTCTGTGGAAAGCGTGCGGTTTTCCGTCAGCGGCAGGAGACAGCCCGCCGCGA
>ERZ773063.530-NODE-530-length-25205-cov-10.321312_pt1 | contig 25205 bp, 21 predicted proteins | sample MGYA00580625_ERZ773063 | MGnify/ENA primary metagenome ERZ773063 (study PRJEB29015, sample SAMEA2738022) | human oral metagenome | biome: human oral; feature: human-associated habitat; material: dental | place: China | collected 2042 ... | reverse complement strand
CGGGCGCGGCCCCCCTCCGCCTCGAGGCCCTCGATGCCGTCCAGGCGGAAGGACCGCTCCGCCCCGGCGCCGTGGCACCAGCCGCGCAGGAGCCACCCCGTGGCCGAGCGCTCCAGCGCCCACGGGCTCACCCGCCGCGAGGAGACTCCCCCCTGCCCGTTCGTGTACGTGAAGGACACCCGCTCGCGCCCGGCTATCGCCCGGCCGAGCGCGTCGAAGAGGCCGCGCAGCGCCGCGTCCTGGTCCTGGTCGTCCCCCCGGGAGCGCAGCGTCACCTCCCCTCCGCCGTCTTCGGAGGCCAGGGCGCGCACCGCCATGGCCGCCCCCGGGATCTGCCGCTGGTACTCGTCGCCGACGACGTCGGACAGGGCCTGGAGGCCGATGAGGATCGCCGTCGCCTCCTGGGCGCTGAGCCGCAGGGGCGCGTCGGCGCCCAGCGCGGAGCGGATCACCAGGGCGCCGTCCTCCTCCAGGCGCTCCCAGTCGAGGTCGAGCGAGGCGCCCGGCAGGGAGTCGCCGACCTCGGCGAGGTAGCGCGCGTCCCGCAGCATCTGGCGCTTCGAGCGCCCGAAGTGCGCGGCCGCCTCGTCGACGCCGACCCCGGGGTGGTCCCACAGCCACGCCACCAGCGACAGGAGGCGCACGACGGATTGCGAGGTCCCCTCAGGCATCTCCGCCCTCCGCCCCACGGTCCCCGTCGAGGCGGGCGGCGGCCTCCAAGCGGCGCAGGACCGCGTCGCGCAGCTCCACGGGCTCGACGACGACCACGTCCTCGGCGCGCGCCAGGACCCTGCTGGTCCACCGGCCCACATCCGCCTCGCGCCCCCGCCACAGGCGCCACGGGGACGACGGGGGCTCCTCCCCCACCGGCCCGTCCAGGTGGCGGGCCAAGCGCCCCGGGTCGCCGAGGACGGCGAGCACCGGGGCGACGCGGCGGTCGGCGAAGGGGTCGCCAAGATCCGCGGGCGGCTCGTCCGCGTCCCCGGCCTGCCCGAGGAATGACACCGCGGAGCCCACCCGGCTGATGCGGAAGAGCCTGTCCGCCCCGCGGTCCAGGTCGAAGCCCCACAGGTACAGCGCGCGGCCGCGCACGACGATCCGCCAGGGCTCGACGCTGCGCTCCTCAGTGCCCCGCGCCCCCTCGTAGTCGAAGGAGACGACGCGGCGCTCGCGGATACCGGTGGCGAAGTCCGCGGCGGCGCGGACCCCTGTGAGGTCCATCCGCAGCAGGTCGGGCGCCCCCGATCCGTCCGAGGCGGCCGCGACCTTGGGGCCCGCGCTGGGCCCGACGCCGTCACCGGGCGACCACGCCTGCAGCGCGAGGCCGACCAGGACGGCTTGGACGGGGTTGAGGCGCGCGCCGACGCGGGCGAAGGAGCCGGGGCTGATCGAGTAGGTGTCGCCATCGGGACCGGCCCCCACCCGCAGGTCGACGCCGATCTGGCGCAGCGCGTCCTTGTCCCGCTGGAACTGGGACTCGAAGGCGCGCTCCCCCAGCCCCCTGTACGCGTCCATGCGGCGGATGCGGGCCTTCGAGCGCCCGCGCTCAGCGCCGAGCACCTCGAAGAAGAGCTCGAGCAGGCGGGCCTGGGCGGACAGCGTTTCTACCACGCGACCACCCTACTTCGAAGCCGCGGGCGGCCGCAGCGCACTCGCCCGCCTCAGCTGGACCGGGGCGCGGCCGCGTAGTCGTTGGTCACCACCGAGGACACGTCGATGTCCGTGGTGACGGCGTTGATCTGGCGGAGGAAGTCGGCCATCATGCCCCACCGCTCCAAGTCCTGCGCGGTGTTGGCGCTGCCCGACTGGTCGACCCACAGGGGATCCGTCGCCTCGAGCACCGCGCGGGCGGCGGCCTCGGCGCCGGAGTCGGTGCCCGTCTGCGCCATGGTCGCCTCGATCGCGGCGTCCGGGCGCTGGTGGATGACCTCCATGGCCGCGCCCAGCGAGGCGACGACGCCGCGCGCCTGATCGGGGTGCGAGGCGGCCCACGCGCGCGTCGTGATGATGGAGGCGCCGATCAGCGGGGCGTCGTCGGGCAGGCCGATGGACCGCACGTCCAGGCCCGCCAGGCGCATCTGCACGAGGTCGTTGTTCGAGAAGCCCACGACGGCGTCGACGTCGCCCTGCGTGAGGGCGGCCTGCTGCGTGTACCCGATGGACGAGACGGTGACGTCGGCCAGGGTCAGGCCCGCCCCCTGCAGGGCGGCGAGGGTCGCGTACCAGTTGGACCCGTACTCTCCGGGGATCCCGATGGTGGCGCCCTTGAGGTCGGCCAGGGACTGGATGGGCGAGTCGTCGCGCACGATGACCGTGCCCGGGTAGTCGCGGTAGTAGCTCCCGATGGACACGAGGTCCATGCCCTGCGTGGAGGCGACGGCCGCCTCGTCGCCCGAGGCGATGACCACGTCCTCCTCACCCGCGAGCAGCGCGGTGAACAGGCCCTCGTCGGAGCCGTGGTGGCGCACGGAGGCGTCCACGCCGTTGTCGGTGAAGATCCCCTCGGAGACCGCCACGTAGGCGGGGGCGAACTGCACGTTCGGGATGTAGGTGAGGCCCACCACGACCGATGTGGACCGGTCGTTCCCGCCCGAGGCGGGGGCTGCCTGCTGCGATCCGCAGGCGCTCAGCCCGAGGGCCGTGACCGCCAGGGCGGCGGCGGCGCGCAGGATGCGTGAGAGGGTCATTGTGGTGCTCCTTCAGCGGGTGGTGTCGTATCGCCTCGACCGCTCGACGCGGTAGATGACCGCGTAGAGGACGGTCGCCATGAGGCACAGCAGCGCGATGACGACGAACATGCCGGCCGTGTCGACATTGGTTCTCATTTGGACGAGCACTTGTCCCAGGCCGGTGCCCCCCATGACCATCTCCCCCACGACCGCTCCCGTCACGGACAGGGTGAAGCCGTTGCGCAGGCCGCCCAGGATGGAGTGCGCCGCGAGCGGCAGTTCCATCGTGAGCGCCATCGTGGCCCCGGAGGCGCCGTCGAGGGCGGCGGCCTCGAGCAGCTCGGGGTCGATGTGGCGCAGTCCGACCACCGACGAGACGAGGATGGGGAAGAAGACCATGAGCGCGCACAGGAGTGCGACGGAGAGGGGGCCGTAGCCGGTCCACAGGACGACGATGGGGGCGATCGCGATGGCCGGGAGGGCCTGGGTGGCCCCCAGGAAGGGCTCGACCGCGGCGGAGACGAGGCGGCTGCGGTACACGACGTAGGCCAGTGGCAGCGCCACCGCCGTCCCTATCGCGCACCCGGCCAGCGCCTCCCCGCCCGTCACCGCCGCACGCGACCACGTCTGCGGGTTGTGGGCCAGTTGCACGGCCCGGGCCGCCACCGCCGCTGGCGATGGGAGCCTCCACGCCTCGATGCCGGTCGCCGACGTCGTGGCCCACCAGCCGAGCAGGCAGATGGCGAGGAATGCGAGCGGGGCGACCACTGCGAGCGCGCCCCGGGGCTTCGATCCGCGTGCCACGGTGTCTCTTTCCGGCATCCGGGTACGCACGGCGAAGAGGGCGCCGGGCGCCCTCCGCACTCCTCCCATCCGGACTCTCACCGTCGGTTCCGGATTCCCACCGGATCAGCCGTCCGCGTCTGGCGGACGGGTCGCGGACTCTCACCGCCGGTTCGGAATTGCACCGACCCCGGAGTACTCGTCCCCCATTGTGCCATCGGGGCGCACGGCTTGGCCAGCGGGCCCGGAGGGCGGCACGGGGCCGGGGCGCACCCGCTGCGCCGGGCACGGGATTCCCGCGCCGTTGCAACGGCGCGGCGGATTCTCCTCGCGCTGGGCCTGGGAATGGACCGCATGCGCGCTGGGCACTGCGCGGACGACTCCTGTTCGAATCTTGGAATACCACTGGATGGTCCCTGTATGGAACCTGCATGCCCGCTGGACAGATACGCAGAGGATCTGCGCCCGTCCCGGCCGCGCCGCCGTCCGGCCAGCACGGCGCCCGGAGCCACCGGCGATTCTGACCGCATTCCCAATATTCAAGCGCATCCGCTCCATCCACTCAAGACCATGACGCGACTTCGTGGCGTACCAATGGGTTGCAGTGCTACCACGCGGTCATAACTTACGTTATGCTGCCCGTGACAGGCGCTCCTGCCGGGAGCGCCCCATCACCGCCAGGGCCCGCGGCTCGGGCGGCGGTGTTCCGATCAAAGGCGCGCCCGGCGACCCCGGTGGGCGCGCAATCCAGGAGGACCACACATGATGAGGAAGAACCCAATGACAGCGGCGGTCCTCGCGGCCACCGCCGCCCTCGTGGCCGCGGGGTGCTCGGGGGGATCGCACCAGTCCGCGGGGGCCGCGCAACCGGCCGGCCCCAGCCAGGCCCCTTCCTCCCAGGCCCCCGGGACCGCTGTGCCCGGGTACAAGCCCGGGGAGATCCCGCCCATCCCCCTCTTCTCCATCCCGCCCATCGACGTGTTCGCCCAGAACGCCGACAAGGCGGTCATCTCCTCGGTCTCCTCCGCCGTCGCCTCCGTGCCCGGCGTCACCGTGGCGCCCGCCTCGTGCGACGCCGCCGGCTACAAGCACTCGGGGAACACGACGTTCTCCGGCGACGGGTCCAGCCTCACCCAGAGCGGCGACCTGTCCGCTTCCAACAACGGCGACGGGAGCGGCTACATCTCCGAGGGGCCGATATGGGTCTCCTACGACGGGCAGGGCGGCGGCAACTACACGAACAGCGACGACCACATCTCCATCGAGATCCATTCGGACGGATCGGGATACTACTACTCCCCCTCGGTGGACATCTACCGCCGGGCCGACGGATCAGCCACCTACACGAACAAGGACATCGGGGATCATATCGAGCTCGATCCCAATGGCACCAGCATATTCTGGAACGAAACAACGGAGACTACCTACGTCAACTACGGGGACGGCAGCGGCAACTACCGGGACCGCACTGGTCTGCACATCAACAACAACGGCGATGGCACGGCCACCATCAACTACAAGACGACGGTACCCGCCGACCCACTGCCCCCCGTCCAACCGGTGGGGGCCTTCCCGCCCGTCGCGGGCCTCGCCCCCTCCCAGTCGTGCGGCACAGCCATCACCTTGGACGACTCCGTGCTCTTCGACTTCGGCGAGTCCACCGTGCGCGCCGACGCCGCGGACACCCTGGCCAAACTCGCCAGCGTCCTCACCGACGCCGGAGCCCCCACCGCCCACGTCTACGGGCACACCGACTCCGTCGGGGACGACGCCTCCAACCAGACCCTGTCCGAGCAGCGCGCCAAGGCGGTGGTGGACGAGCTCAAGAAGAACGGCACCACCACCGCCCTGGACTGGAAGGGCTTCGGCGAGACCCAGCCCATCGCCCCCAACACCAACGACGACGGGACCGACAACCCCGCCGGGCGCCAGGCCAACCGCCGCGTCGAGATCTACATCCCCACCTTCTAGCCCACCGCCCGGACCCACAACCCGGCGCGCCCCCGCGGCCCCGGCTGCGGGCGCGCGCTGTTCAGGAGGACCATGCACAATGACGACCGCACTCGCACTGCACGAATGGGGGGACCCCACGGCCCCGCCCCTGCTCCTCGTCCACGGCCTGACGGAGTCCGCCACGGCGTGGCCCGACGCGGTGGCCCGGTGGTCGCCCCGTTACCACGTCCTGGCGGTGGACCAGCGGGGGCACGGGGCGTCCCCGCGCTGGGACGACCAGCCCCTGGCCAGGGCGCCGCGAACCCTGCAGGAGGACCTCGAACGGGTGCTCTCATCGTTCCCCGAGCCCCCGGTCGTCGTGGCGCACAGCCTCGGGGCGCTCGTATCCCTGCGTGTGGGCGCCGCCAGGCCCGACCTGGTCCGCGCGCTGGTCCTCGAGGACGCCGCGCGCCCCACTGGGGACTGGGAGCCGGACGCCTGGTTCGTGGAGCACCAGGAGCGGTTCCTCGACGCCTTCGCCGACGGGGGCGCGTCCGAGCGGGAGCGCATGCGGCGCGCGTCCTCGTGGAGCGAGGCGGAGATCGAGGGGTGGGCGGGCTGCAAGGCGCAGGTCGACCGCCGTTACATCCGCGAGGGCACGTACCTGGGCGAAGCCGACCTGCTCAGCGCGGTCAACCGGCTGGAGGTGCCGGCGCTGTACCTCGCCCCCCGCAACGGGGGCATGGCGCCGGCCCCCTCCGAGGTGGTCAACCCGCTCGTGCGCCTGGTACTGCTCGACGGCGTCGGGCACTGCGTGCGGCGGGACGACCCGGAGGCCTACCACTCACTGGCCGACCCCTTCATCGAGGAGGCCTCAGCCACCGAGCGGTGACCGCGTCCGCGGCGGGCGCCCGAGGCGCGCAGCCCCCGTCGGCGTGATCCGGGTCCGGAGGAGACGGGCGGCGCGGCCTAATGGCAGTGCGCGGAGGCGAGGCGGCGCAGCACCTCCACCTCCTCGAGGGCGTCGTCGGCGCGGAACACGGCGGAGCCTGCGACGAAGTTGTCCGCGCCCGCCTCGGCGGCGAGCTCGATCGTGGAACGGGACACCCCGCCGTCGACCTGGATCGAGACCTCCAGACCCGAGGCGTTGATCGCCGCCCGGGTGCGCCGGATCTTCGGCAGCATCGACTCGAGGAACGACTGGCCGCCGAAACCGGGCTCCACCGTCATCACGAGGATCATGTCGAACTCGCCGAGCAGATCGACGAAGGGCGCGATGTCGGTCGCCGGGCGGAGTCCGAGCCCCACCTTCGAGCCGATCCTGCGCAGTTCGCGCGCCAGGCGCACCGGCGCCTGCGCGGCCTCCGCGTGGAAGGTCACCGACTGGCATCCGGCCTCGGCGTACTGCGGCGCCCACCTGTCCGGGTCCTCGATCATGAGGTGCGCGTCCACCGGCAGAATCCCGGTCTTGACGACCGCCTCGGCGACGGGGAGCCCCCAGGAGAGGTTCGGGACGAAGTGGTTGTCCATGACGTCGACGTGCGCGACGTCGGCACCCGAGATCTTCTCGAGCTCACCGCGCAGGTCCGCGATGTCGCAGTTGAGGATCGACGGGGAGATTGTGGCATTCATAACGTAAATGCTACAGGCGGCGGAGCGCGGCCACAAACATGGAGTCCGTGCCGTGGCGGTGCCCCCACAGCTGCAGGGTCCGGCCCGCCCCTCCCCCGTCGACGCGCCCCGCCCAGTCGGGGATCGCGAGCGGCTCGACGGCGACCGAGTCGGCCAGCGCGACGGCGTTGAGGAGCTCCCAGCCGCCCGCGCCGAGAAGCCGCTCCACCTGGTCGCGGGTCTCCCTGCGGTGCGGGGAGCACGTCACGTAGGTCATCACGCCGCCCGGGCGCGTGAGGGCGCCCGCCCGGTCGAGCAGCCGCTCCTGCAGCTCCACGAGCCCGTTGACGTCCCCCGGGGCCCGCCGCCACCGCGACTCGGGGCGCCTGCGCATGGAGCCCATTCCCGTGCAGGGCGCGTCCACCAGGACGCGGTCGAAGGAGCCCAGCGGCCACTGCGTCCCCTGTCCCCCGAAGGCCCTGCCGTCGCCCGACACGACTTCGACCGTCCCCAGTGCCCGGGTGGTCCTCTCCACGAGGCGGGCGCGGTGCGGGTGGATCTCGTTGGCGACCACGTGGGCGCCGCGCCCGGCCGCCAGGGCGCCCAGGAGGGCGGCTTTGCCCCCCGGGCCCGCGCACAGGTCCAGCCACGAGGAGTCCCCCTGGCCGACGAGCGGCGCCCCGGCGCAGATCTGGGCGGCCAACTGGGAGCCCTCGTCCTGCACGCCCGCCAGCCCCTGACGGATCGAGGGAAGCCGTGCGGGGTCGCCGGAGGCGAGCAGGACCGCGCACCTGCTGACCAGCCCCGTGGCGACCCGCGCCGACAGCACGTCCTCGGCCTCCTCGCATAGCTCCTCGACGCCGATCAGGCCGGGGCGGGCGGCCAATGAGACGACGGGCGCCTCGTTGTCGGCGGCGAGCGCGTCCTCCAGCTCCGCCTCGTCGTAGCCGTGGGCGGCCAGGGCGGCGCGCAAGGCCCGCACCATCCATTCGGGGTGCGAGTGCGCGACCGCCAGGCGCGCGTCCCCGTCCTCGATCCGCGCGATCTCCTCGTCGATGCGGCCGACCTCCTCGCGGGCGAGGGCCCTGAGCACAGCGTTGACCATGCGCACGGGGCCGTCGGTCAGGTGCTCCCGCGCGACATCGACGGTGGCGGAGACGGCGGCGTGGTCGGGCACGCGCATGTCGAGCAGCTGGTGGGCGCCCAGCCGCAGCAGGTCGAGCACGCGGGGGTCCAGGTCCCCCAGGGGGCGGTTCACGTGCCGGGCGAGCGCCCAGTCGAGGCGCCCCCGGGCCCGCAGGGTGCCGTGGACAAGCTCCGAGGCGAAGGCCGCGTCCCGGTCGTCGAAGGGCTCTTCGCGGCGGATCCGGCGCAGGGCCTTGGGGAGGACGATGTTCGCGAAGGCGCCGGAGGAGGTGACTTCGGAGAGGACTTCGAAGGCGACGCGCCGGGGCGCGTCCGCCCTGCGCAGCTTGCGGTACCCGTCGGCGTAGCGCCTCTGGCTCATCGCGGCGCCCCCTCCGTCCCGCCCATGCGGGCCCCGGGCGCCAGGCGGGCGCCCCGCGCCCACGCGGCGGCGTCCATCCAGCCCTTGCCCGCGGGGGCGACACTGCCCAGGCGCACGCACCCCTGGGCGCAGCCCACGTGCACGTCGCGTTTGCCGGCCTCGACCTGGCCGGCTCGGAGCCCCCGGTCGGGCGCGGCGGTGACGGGGCCGAGCTTGATCCGCCCGCCCCCGGGGCCCAGCGTCCACGCGCCGGGGTTGGGGGTGACGGCGCGCACGCGCCGGTCCGTGGCCAGCGCGTCCTCGTCGAAGGACACGTAGCCGTCGGCCGCCGTGAGGCGGCGGGCGCGGGTGGCGCCCCTGTCGCTCTGAGCGGTGGCCCTGGCCGTTCCCGCCGCCAGGGAGTCCACGCAGGCGAGCACCTGCGCCCCGCCGGCGGCGGCCATGCGGTCGAGCAGCTCGCCACTGGTCTCGTGGCCGATGGTGAACGGCTCGCGCGAGTACACGGGCCCCGTGTCGAGCCCCTCCTCCAGCGCGAAAACGCACGAGGCGGTCGTCGGGTCGCCGGACAGGACCGCCCACTGGACGGGGGCGGCGCCCCTCCACCGGGGCAGGTCCGAGAAGTGCAGGTTCACCCAGCCGTGGGCGGGCATCGCGAGGACGTCCGGCGGCACGAGGCCCCCGTAGGCGACGACGACGCCCAGGTCGGCGCCCACCGCCCCGATGGCCCCCGCTGCCTCCTCCCCTTTCAGGGACGCCGTTTCCAGGACGGCCAGGCCGGCCCCGCGCGCGCACTCGGCGACGGCCGAGGGGCGCATGGCGCGTCCGCGCCCCGAGCGCGCCGGGGGCCGCGTCACCACCAGGGCGACGTCGTGGGGGGAGGCGATGAGGGCGGTGAGTGTGGGGACCGCCGCCTCGGGGGTCCCTGCGAAGATGATGCGCACCCGCTCATTCTACGGGAACGGCGGGCCGCCCCTTAGAACAACTCGGGCGGGTTGACGCTCATCGCGACAGGGGGGGACTTCTTCGACGCCCGCGCCTGGCGCACGCCCGTGAGGACTTCGAGCAGCCGCAGGCCCCGGTCGCGCGGGACGCGGACGATGGCGCGCACGTCCATGGAGTCCTTGGAGCGGCGCGGAGCGGGGACGGTGCCCACCACCTCGGCGCCGGCCTCGCGCGCGCACTGGTCGGCCACCTGGGCCACCTGCGCGCGGTCGCCGTCCAGCGCGACCAGTGTCATCGCCGGGAAGAACCCCAGGGCCTCGCGCTCGTCGAGGAGCCGATCGGCGTAGTCCGAGGGCGCCCACCGCACCAGGGCCTGGCCCATGTCGTCGGGCAGGTCCCCGACCACCAGGGCATCGCCGCCGGGGCGCACCAGCGCGAAGGCGTTGAACCACCTGCGCACCGCCTCCTCGGGCGCCCACAGCTCCGGGCGCCCGGCCACGGCCTGGGCGTCCAGGACGACGCCCGCCGCGTAGCCCCCCTCGACCGCGGGCTCGGCGGCGGCGGTCGCGACGACGACGCCGGGGCGCGCGGGCAGGCGTCGTGTGACGCGGTGCGCGGCCGAGGACTCGAGCACCGAGGCCTCGGGCAGTGCGCGCGCCACCTCCTCGGCCGTCCGGTCGGCCCCGACGCGCAGGGCCCGCAGCCTGGTCCCGGAGCAGTGCGGGCACCTCCAGCTGCTGGGGGCGCGCCCGCACCACCCGCAGCGCATCGACCCCTCCGCTCCCAGGCCCAGCGGGCCGTGGCACGACGGGCACCGGGCCACGGTGCGGCACCTCTGGCACGACACGACCGGCACGTACCCGGCCGAGGCGACCTGTATGAGCACCGCGCCGCCCTGGCAGGCCCGGCGCACCAGGCGCAGCGCCTGGGAGGGGAACCGGACGACGCGGCCCTCCCCCGTCCTGTCGGCCTCGCGGCTGCCGTAGAGGCGGACCCTGGGTGTGGCCGCGCGCACGGCGTCGCGCACGGCCTCGACGCCCACCGCCCAGCCGCTGCGCACCAGGGCGTGCGCCTTCACCGAACGGGAGAAGGAGCCGGCCACCAGGGCGCAGCCGTCGACGACGCAGCGCTGCACGGCCACGTCGAGGGCGTCGCAGCGGGGCGCCCGCTGCTCGCGCAACCGGTCGTCCCCGTCCCCCCACACGACGACGAGGCCGAGGTCGCGCACGGGGGCCCACACCGCCGACCGCGTTCCCACTACGATGCGGTCCAAGCCGTTGAGGCAGCGCAGGTGCGCGGCGTAGCGTTCCTCGGGCCCCACGGAGGCGCCCATGAGGGCGGCGCGCTCGCCCGTGGCCGCCTCGATGGCCCCGGCGAGCCACTCGGCCTCCTCGGCCGTGGGCGCCACGACCAGTGCGGAGCGCCCGCCCTTCCTCGTGGCGCGCACGAGGTCCGCGATCTGGGCCGCGTGCCGCCCGGGGAGCGCGGTCCACACCGCTTTGGGGGCCTCCCCCCGGGCCAGGTGCGCGGCCAGCGCCGCGCCCGCCGGGTACCCCGACCACACCTGGTCGCTGTCCGCGCCCTCCCCGGCGGCGGCCGTCGCGGGGGCGCGGGGCGCGGACAGGTCCGCGATGACGGCGCGCTCGGCGCGCGCGTGCCGGGCCGGGACGGCCACTGACAGGACCTGGGAGGAGGTGGCCAGGAAGCGCAGGGCGATGCGCGAGGCGAGCTCCAGTTGGGCGGGGGTCGTGACGGGCAGGTCGGAGACGACGCGCTCGACGGCCGCCATGCGGGCGCCGATGGGGCCCCGCCGCCGCGACACGATCCACCCGTTGGCCCGGGTGCCCGCCAGGGTGACGCGCACGAGGCGGCCGACCTGAGCCTCGCCGCTCAGCTCCTCTGGCACCGCGTAGTCAAGGGGGCGGTCCAGGTGCGCCAGGTCGACGTCGACCAGGACCCCCGCGATCTCGCCGGTGCGGGCGGGGGCCTCCTCGAATCCATCGAACGCCGCCTGGGTGCCTGTCATGGGTCAATTCCACCACGGCCCGCCCGCGTCTGCGGATCAGCCGATCAGGCCCGCCCCGTAACGCGCGGCGACCATCGCGCAGATGATGAAGACCAAGAGCCCCCAGATCGACCAGTCGAAGCCCTTCTCCACGAAGTGGCGCGCCGACTGGGGCAGGCCCAGCACCCCCTCGCGGATGTTGATCCGCGTGATCCCGCCGAACACCAGGGTCGTCGTGATCGTGATGAGCAGGCACCACGGGCACAGCACGTGGATGACGAAATAGGACTGGAGGAACAGCCAGTAGGCGAAGGCCAGGGCGACCGTGTACATGATGTTCACGCACACCATGTACCAGCGCGGGAAGCGCACCCCCGCGAAGAGGGCGACGGAGACGGCCAGGACCGCCGTCTCGAAGAGGATGCCCAGGAACGCGTTGGGGAACCCCAGGATGCGGGCCTGCCACGTCTGGGCGACCGTCGAGCACGACAGCACCGAGGACACGTCGCAGCCGAAACGGGTCGTCGAGTCCATCGCCAGCTGCCACGCCTCGATGGACAGCACGAAGGAGGCGACCAGGCCGACTGCGCCGCTGACCGCCATCTCGGCGCAGGTGCGTCGCGTCCACGCGGTGGCGCTCATGCGAGCGCCGCCCTGAGGTCGTCGGCGCGGTCGGTGCGCTCCCACGGGAAGCCGCCGCGCCCGAAGTGGCCGTAGGCCGCGGTCTGGCGGTAGATGGGGCGCAGCAGGTCGAGGTCCTCGATCATGCCCAGGGGGCGCAGGTCGAAGACCTGCCGGATCGCGTCGGCGATCGCGCCGTCGGGGACGGCGCCGGTGCCGAAGGAGTCGACGTAGAGGCCGATCGGGTTCGCCCGCCCGATGGCGTAGGCCAGTTGGATCTCGCAGCGGCGCGCCAGGGAGGCGGCGACGACGTTCTTGGCGATCCACCGCGCCGCGTAGGCGGCCGAGCGGTCCACCTTCGACGGGTCCTTCCCGGAGAAGGCGCCGCCCCCGTGGCGCGCCATGCCGCCGTAGGTGTCGACGATGATCTTGCGGCCGGTCAGGCCCGCGTCGCCGGCCGGCCCCCCCAGGACGAAACGGCCCGACGGGTTGACCAGCAGCTCCATGGAGCCGGTGTCCAGGCCGAGTCCGGAGGCCGCCAGGACGGGGGCCACCACGTGCTCCCCGATGGCGTCGCGCAGGTCGGCCTGGGACAGGTCCTCGTCGTGCTGGGCGGAGACGACGACCGTGTCGATGCCCACGGGCCTGTCCCCCTCGTAGGCGAGGGTGACCTGCGTCTTCCCGTCGGGGCGCAGTCCGGGCACGGTCCCGTTCTTGCGCACGTGGGCGAGGCGCTCGGCGAGCCGGTGGGCCAGCCAGATGGGGGCGGGCATGAGGTCGGCGGTGTCGGTGCACGCGTAGCCGAACATGATGCCCTGGTCGCCCGCGCCCTGCCGGTCCCTGGGGTCGCCCGCCGCTCCGCCGCGCACTTCGAGGGCCTCGTCGACGCCGCCGGCGATGTCGGGGCTCTGCCCGTCCAGGGAGATGGAGATGCCGCACGAGGCGCCGTCGAAGCCGACCCTGGAGGAGTCGTAGCCGATCTGGAGGATCTCGCGGCGCACGATCTCGGGGATCTCCACGTAGGCGTCGGTGGTCACCTCGCCGGCGATGTGGATGAGGCCGGTGGCGGCCATCGTCTCAACGGCGACGCGCGCGCGCGGGTCCTTCTCCAGCAGGGCGTCCAGGATCGCGTCGGAGATCCGGTCGCACACCTTGTCGGGGTGCCCCTCGGTTACTGACTCTGAGGTGAAAAGCTGTCGACTCACGCACTCAGCGTAGCAAGGCGGCTCGCGATGAGTCCGACCAGGTACTCGGCGACGTCGTCCTTGGTCCCCGAGGCGGCGCCCACGCTGCGGCCGTCGGCGTCGAGGACCTCGATGCGGTTGGGCACGTCGCCGAAGCCCTCGCCCTGCCCCACGCGGTTCACGGCCATCAGGTCGGCGCCCTTGCGGCGGGCCTTGGCGCGCCCGAAGGCGGCCACTTCCTCGTCCGTGCCCGTCTCTGCGGCGAAACCGACGACGACGCGCGGCCGGTGGGGGGCGCGGGCGGCCTCGGCGAGGATGTCGGGGTTGCGCACGAGCTCGATGACGGGCGCGCCGTCCCCGTCGGGGTCCTTCTTGATCTTCGAGGCGAGGGCGCGCTTGGGCCTGAAGTCCGCGACGGCCGCCGCCATGACGAGGGCGTCGGCGCCCTCGAGCCTGGCGGCGACGGCGTCGCGCATCTGCACGGCGGTGGAGACGGGGACGACCTCGGCCCCCGCTCCGGCGGCGCCGCGCACCAGGGCGTCGTCGATGTTCGCCGCGACCAGGGTGACGCGCGCGCCCGCGGCCGCCGCCGCGCGGGCGATAGCGGTGCCCTGGCGCCCGCTGGAGGAGTTGCCGAGGTAGCGCACCGGGTCGATGGGCTCGTGGGTGCCGCCGGCGGTGACGAGCACATGCGCTCCCGCCAGCGGTCCGCCGCACCGCCCCCGCCCGGCCAGGACCACGAGGGCGCGCGAGGCGATGGCCGCGGGTTCGGGCAGGCGCCCCACCCCGGTGTCGCCCGAGCCGAGCGCGCCCTCCTCCGGGTCGATGACCGTGTACCCCCTGCGCCGCAGTTCCGCGACGTTCGAGGCGGTCGCGGGGTTGGTCCACATGGCGGAGTGCATGGCGGGGGCGATGACGACGGGCGCGGTGGAGGCGAGCACCGTGAGCGCCACCATGTCGTCCGCCATGCCCGCGCGGATCCGCGCGAGGGCGTCGGCGGTGGCCGGGACGACGAGGACCAGGTCGGCCGCCCGCGCCAGTTCGACGTGCTCGGCGCCGGCCCCGAAGACATCGACGACGGCGGGGGCGCCCGTCAGGCCGGCCCACGTGGAGGGGCCGACGAAGTTCAGGGAGGCGGGGGTCGCGGCCACGCGCACGTCGTGGCCCGCTCGCATGAGCTCGCGGACCACGCTCACGGCCTTGAAGGCGGCGACGCCCCCGGTGACGCCGACGACGACCGTCGCCATGTCAGACCCCGGGGGACGCCTCGAGGGTGAGCATCCCCTCGTCGATCTCGCGCAGGGCGATCGCCAGGGGCTTCTCGTCGGGGGAGGTCTCGACGACGGGGCCGACGAACTGGATCATGTTCTGCGCGAGCTGCAGGTTGTACGAGTTGATCTGCCGGGCGCGCCTGGCCGCGAAGATCACCAGGGCGTACTTCGAATCGACGTGCTCGAGCAGGTCGTCGATGGGCGGCGAGGTGATGCCAACGGGCTGGGCGACGATTCCTGACATACGTGTCTCCTCTGTTCAACGGCGTGAGTGGCAGTCTACTCCAGGCCCATCAGGGCGGCGAGTTCTGATACGGCGCGTTCCACGGAGTCGTTGACGACGATGTGGTCGAACTCGGCGCTGGCCCGCATCTCCACGCGGGCAGTCTCCAGGCGGCGCCGCTGCTCGGCCCCGTCCTCGGTGCCGCGCGAGACGAGGCGCCGTTCCAGCTCCTCCCACGAGGGGGGCGCCAGGAAGACGAAACGGGCGTCGGGCCGCGTGCGCCGGACCTGCCTGGCGCCGTCCAGGTCGATCTCGAGGAGCACCGGGTGCCCCTGGGCGATGGCCCGGTCGACCGGGCGGCGGGGGGTGCCGTACTTGTTGCGGCCATGGACGAGCGCCCACTCCAGCATGTCCCCGGATTCGACCATTGAGTCGAACTCCTCATCGGAGACGAAGTGGTAGTGGGCGCCGTCGATCTCGCCGGGCCGGGGCGGGCGGGTCGTCGCCGACACCGAGACCCTCAGGTCCGGGTGGCGCTCCTTGAGCGCTGCGACGACCGTCCCCTTCCCAACGGCGGTGGGGCCGGCGAGCACGGTGAGTGCGGGTGCTTCGGTCATGCGCCCATCGTGCCACGCCGGACCGCTTCATCCGAAACGCTCGACCAGTTGCTTGCGCTGGATGGGGCCGAGTCCGCGCACGCGGCGGCTCGCTGCGATCTTGTACTGGTCCATCAGGACTGCCGCGGTGTTCGTCCCGACGCGGGGCAGGGACTCGAGCAGGGTCACGACTTTCATCTTCGCGACGGCGTCGTCCCTCTCCGCCAGTTCGAGGACCTCTGAGAGGTTCATCGAGCGGGCCTTCAACGCGTTCTTCACCTCGGCGCGCCGCCGACGCGCCTGAGTGGCCTTCTCGAGGGCCTGAGCCCTCTGTTCGGGCGTGAGATCAGGTAGTGCCATTCTGATCACTTCCTCCATTGGGGTCTTCGTGAATTAACTATGTCACCAACCGGATGATTTTTCTCCTGCTTTCCGCGCGCCGTGCCGTGCCGGGCTATCCGGCGAGCTCGGTTACGGCCCGTTTGTACGCCGAACGGAGCCCCCGCAAATCGGGACCCGATTCGAGTATCGCACGCGACGAGGACGCGAGCACGGCGGAACGCGCGCCGCGGAAAACATCCCTGACCTGCTCCGGCCCGGCGCCCTGGGCGCCGACGCCCGGCGCCAGGACGGGGCCACGCAGTGCCGCCAGATCGATCCCCAGATCGGCCACCGCCGAGCCCACTGTGGCGCCCACGACGACCCCCGCGGGACCCAGATGAACTTTGTCACAGGAGGCGTTGAAGTCCGCCAGCTGGGACACGATCCGCGCGGCGACGGACACGCCCTCGCGCGAGCGGCAGTGCTGCACGTCCGCGCCCTCCGGATTCGAGGTGAGGGCGAGGACGAACACGCCCCGGCCGGCGCGCTCGGCCAGGCGCAGCGCGGGCGCCAGGGACCCGGCGCCCAGGTACGGGGACAGGGTCACCGCGTCTCCCGCCAGGGGCGAGGCGTCAGAGAGGTAGGCGTCGGCGTAGCCCTCCATGGTGGAGCCGATGTCGCCGCGTTTGGCGTCCACGACGCACAGGGTCCCGAGCTCCCGGCAGGCGGCCACGACCTCCTCCAGGACCGCGACCCCCTGGGACCCGTGGCGCTCGAAGAAGGCGGACTGCGGTTTGAGCGCCGCGGCCCGGCCGCCTAGCGCCTCGACGACCCTGAGGGAGAACTCGCGCAGGCCGCGCGCGTCGTCGTCCAGGCCCCAGCGGGCCAGCAGCGCCGTGTGGGGGTCGATGCCGACGCAGACGGGCCCGTGGGCGCCCATCGCCTCGTAGAGCCTGTCGCCGAAGCCCATGCGGGCGGGTTCCTTGGCGTTGAGGGGGTTCATCGGGCCTCCTTGGACCGGTGGGAGTCCCACTCCTGCAGGGAGCGGACGGAGTAGGCGCCGCGCGCGCGCACCTCGATCGCCTGGACGACGGCGTTGAACGCCTGCAGCGTCGTCACCGCGGGCCGGTCGTGGGCGGCCGCGGCCGCGCGGATCCGGTAGCCGTCGTGGCGGTTCGCCGACCGCTGCGGGGTGTTGACGACCAGGTCGATGCGGCCCTCGTTGATGAGGTCCACGACGGTGGGCTCGCCCTCCGCGCCGCGCCCCTCGGAGGACTTGCGCACCACCTGCGCCGCGATGCCGTTGCGGCGCAGCACCGAGGCCGTGCCCGACGTGGCCAGGACCGTGAAGCCCAGCTCGGCCATGCGCGCGGCCGGCAGGACGATCGCCCGCTTGTCGGTGTCCGCGATGGAGATGAACACCGTGCCCCGCGTGGGCAGCTCCGTGAACGCGCCCAACTGGGATTTGGCGAAGGCCGTCGGGAAGTCGCGGTCGATGCCCATGACCTCGCCGGTCGAGCGCATCTCCGGGCCGAGCACCGTGTCGACGACCTCCCCCGCCGCGGTGCGGAACCGCTTGAAGGGCAGCACGGCGGCCTTGACCGCGATGGAACCGCCGTCGGGGATCGTCCGCGCGTCGCGCCCGGGCAGGAGCCCCTGGTCCCGCAGGGAGGCGATCGTGCGGCCCACCTGGATGAGGGCGGCGGCCTTGGCCAGTTGCACGCCCGTCGCCTTCGACGCGAAGGGCACGGTCCGCGAGGCGCGGGGGTTCGCCTCGATGACGTACAGGGTGTCGGAGAGCATCGCGAACTGGATGTTGATGAGCCCGCGCACCCCCACTCCCCTGGCGATGGCCTCCGTCGAGGCGGTGATGCGCCCGAGTTCGCGCGCCGACAGCGTCATGGGGGGCAGCACGCACGAGGAGTCCCCGGAGTGGACGCCCGCCTCCTCGATGTGCTCCATGATCGCCCCCATGAACAGCTCCTCGCCGTCGTAGAGGGCGTCGACGTCGATCTCGATGGCGGCGTCCAGGAAGCGGTCGATGAGCAGGGGCCCGCGGCTGAAGAGCACGTCGATGTCGGGCCGGTCCAGGTAGACGCCCAGCGCCTCCTCGTCGTTGATGATCGCCATGCCCCGCCCGCCCAGGACGAAGCTGGGGCGCACGAGCACGGGGAATCCGATGGAGCGCGCCACCGGGAGCACCTGGGCGGGCGAGTGCGCGACGTCGTGGGCGGGGGCGGGGCAGCCCGCCGCCTCCAGGACCTTCCCGAACTCCCCGCGGTCCTCGGCGAGGTCGATGGCGTGGGGCGTGGTCCCCAGGACCGGCACGCCCGCCCGCTCCAGGTCCGCCGCCAGGGACAGCGGCGTCTGCCCGCCCAGCTGCACGACCATGCCCTTGACGGGGCCGGCCTGGCACTCGGCGCGGTAGACCTCCAGGACGTCCTCCAGGGTGAGGGGCTCGAAGTAGAGGCGGTCGGAGACGTCGTAGTCGGTGGACACCGTCTCCGGGTTGCAGTTGACCATGACGGTCTCGTAGTCCCCGCGCAGCGCCATGGCGGCGTGGACGCACGAGTAGTCGAACTCGATGCCCTGCCCGATGCGGTTGGGGCCGGCGCCGAGGATGATGACGGCCTCGCGGCTGCGGGGGGCGACCTCGGTCTCCAGGTCGTAGGACGAGTAGTGGTAGGGGGTGCGCGCCGCGAACTCCGCCGCGCAGGTGTCGACGGTCTTGTACACCGGGCGGATGCCAAATGCCCCGCGCACCTCCCGCACCGTGTCCTCGGACAGGCGCCGCATCGAGGCGATCTGCCGGTCGGAGAACCCGTGCCGCTTCGCCCGGGCCAGCACGTCGCCGGTCAGGGCGGGCGCGCCGATGGTCTCCCTGGCGACCTCGTCGAGCAGGACCATCTGGTCGAGGAACCACGGGTCGATCCCCGTGGAAGCGTGGAGCTCGTCGATGCCGGCGCCGCCGCGGATGGCCTGCTGGACCTGCACGAGGCGCTCCTCGGTGGCCGTCCCCGCCCGCTCCACGAGCGCGCGCGCCTGCTCGGGCGAGGGGTCGGGCCCGTCCCAGTGGAACTGCGCCCCGGGCTTGTCGATGGAGCGCAGGGCCTTGTTCAGGGCCTCGGTGAAGCAGCGGCCGATGGCCATGGCCTCCCCCACCGCCTTCATGGAGGTGGTGAGCGAGGGGTCGGCCCCCGGGAACTTCTCGAAGGTGAAGCGCGGGACCTTGACGACCACGTAGTCCAGCGCCGGTTCGAAGGACGCGGGCGTCGAGCCCGTGATGTCGTTGGGGATCTCGTCCAGGGTGTAGCCCGTGGCCAGGCGGGCGGCGATCTTCGCGATCGGGAAGCCCGTGGCCTTCGAGGCCAGCGCCGACGAGCGCGACACCCTCGGGTTCATCTCGATGACGATGACGCGCCCGGTGCCCGGGTGGACCGCGAACTGGATGTTGCAGCCCCCGGTATCCACCCCGACCTCGCGGATGACGGCGATGCCGATGTCGCGCAGGCGCTGCAGCTCCCGGTCCGTGAGGGTCAGGGCGGGGGCGACTGTGACCGAGTCGCCCGTGTGCACGCCGACGGGGTCCACGTTCTCGATGGAGCACACGACGACGACGTTGTCCGCCTTGTCGCGCATGAGCTCCAGCTCGTACTCCTTCCACCCCAGGATCGACTCCTCCAGGAGCACCTCGGTGGTGATCGACGCCGCCAGCCCCTGGCCCGCGATCCTCTCCAGGTCCTCGGGCGTGCGGGCGAAACCGGAGCCCAGGCCGCCCATGGTGAAGGAGGGGCGCACGACCAGCGGGTAGCCCAGCTGCTCGGCCGCCGCGTGGCACTCCTCCATCGTGTGCGCGATGAAGGAGCGCGCCACCTCGGCGCCCGACCGCTCCACGATGGCCTTGAACGCCTCGCGGTCCTCCCCGGCGCGGATCGCGTCGATGGAGGCCCCGATGAGCTCGACGCCGTAGCGCTCCAGCACGCCCTCCTCAGCCAGGGCGACCGCGGTGTTGAGGGCGGTCTGGCCCCCCAGCGTGGGCAGCAGCGCGTCGGGCCGCTCCTTGGCGATGATCGAGGCGACGACCTCGGGGGTGATCGGCTCGACGTAGGTCGCGTCCGCGATCCCCGGGTCGGTCATGATGGTGGCCGGGTTGGAGTTGACGAGGACGACGCGCAGCCCCTCCTCCTTGAGCACCCGGCACGCCTGGGTCCCCGAGTAGTCGAACTCGCAGGCCTGGCCGATGACGATGGGGCCCGAACCGATGACGAGGACCGAGCGAAGGTCCGTGCGGCGGGGCATCAGCGGCCCTCCTTCGCGCTAGCGGCGCCCCGGCGGGCGGCCATCAGAGTGATGAAACGGTCGAAGAGGCCCTCGCCGTCGTGGGGGCCGGCCGCGGCCTCGGGGTGGTACTGGACGGAGAAGGCCGGGATGTCCAGGGCGGTCAGCCCCTCGACCACCCCGTCGTTGAGGCCCACGTGGGACACGACGACCCTGCCGTAGCGCCCCGAGTCGTAGGGCGAAATCGACGGCCCCCCCACGGGCGCGTCCACAGCGAAACCGTGGTTGTGCGCGGTGATCTGCACGCGCCCGGTCTCCACGTCCTTCACGGGCTGGTTGATGCCCCTGTGCCCGTAGTCGAGCTTGTAGGTGCCGTACCCCAGGGCGCGGCCGAAGAGCTGGTGGCCGAAGCAGATCCCGAAGTACGGGATGCGGGCGTCCAGCACCGAGCGCAGCACCGAGATCTCGTGCTCCGCCGTGGAGGGGTCGCCGGGCCCGTTGGAGAAGAACACCCCGTCGGGGCGCAGGTCCGCGATCTGGGCGAAGGAGTAGGAGGAGGGCACGACGACGACCTGGACGCCCCTGGCCGCCAGGTGGTGGGGCGTGCGGGACTTGATGCCGAGGTCCACCGCGACGACCCTCGCGACGGGTTCGGCCCCCTCGAACTCCCCGAGGGGCTCGACCACGTAGGCGCCCCCCGTGGAGACCTCCCCCGCCAGGGCCGCGCCGCTCATGCCGGGCGACTCGGCGACGATGCGCACCAGGGCGGCCACGGCCTCGGGCCCCAGGTGGTCGGCGCCCGCGGGCAGCGCGTCCCCGGAGAACACGCCGGCGCGCATGGCGCCGCGCTCGCGGATGTGGCGGGTGACCGCGCGCGTGTCGACGTCGGCGATGGCGACGACGCCCTGGGAGGACAGCTCCTCGTCGAGCCCGCGCCTCGACCTCCAGTTCGAGGGGCGCCGGGCAGCGTCGCGCACCACGAAACCCGCGACCCAGATGCGCGCGGACTCGGGGTCCTCGTCGTTGACGCCCGTGTTGCCGATGTGCGGCGCGGTCATCACGACGATCTGGCGGTGGTACGAGGGGTCGGTGAGGGTCTCCTGGTAGCCGGTCATCCCCGTGGAGAACACGGCCTCCCCCAGGGCGCGCCCCCGGGCGCCCCAGGCGCGGCCCCGGTAGACGGTGCCGTCCTCCAGGACCAGCAGCGCTGTGTCGCCGCTCATCGGTCCTCCTTCGCGACGGGGACGGCGTCGTCCACGGTGATGGTGCCCGCCAGGATCGTGTAGCGCACGCGCCCGGGCAGCTCCATGCCCGTGTACGGGCAGTTCGTCGAGCGCGTCCACTGCTGCTGGGGGTCGACCGTGCGCCGCTCGGCGGGGTCGACCAGGGTGATGTTCGCGCGCGATCCGGCGCGGATGGGCTGGCCCTGCCCCTCGACCCGGCCGATGGCGGCGGGGGCGGCGCTCATGACGCGCGCGAGGTCCGCCCACGTCATGCGGCCGGTCTCCACCATCGTCGAGATGAGGATGGGCAGGGCCGTCTCCAGGCCGGTCATGCCGAAGGCCCCGGCCTGCCACTCGCAGTCCTTGGCCTCCAGGGGGTGGGGGGCGTGGTCCGTGCCCACGCAGTCGATGGTGCCGTCGGCCAGGCCCTCGCGCACCGCCTCGACGTCCTCGGCGCTGCGCAGCGGCGGGTTCACCTTGTACAGGGGGTTGTAGGTGGAGGCGAGGTCCTCGGTGAGCAGCAGGTGGTGGGGGGTGGCCTCGGCGGTGACGGCGACGCCCATGCGCTTGCCCCACCGGATCAGGTCCACGGATCCGGCGGTGGACAGGTGGCACACGTGCAGGCGCGAGCCGACGTGCTTGGCCAGCAGGATGTCGCGGGCGATGACCGCCTCCTCGGCGACGGCGGGCCACCCGGCCAGCCCGAGCTCGCCCGAGAGCCGGGACTCGTTCATCTGGGAGCCGTCGGTGAGGGCGGGGTCCTGGCTGTGCTGGGCGATGACGCCGCCGAATCCCTTCACGTACTCCAGGGCGCGGCGCATGAGCACGGGGTCCGACACGCATTTGCCGTCGTCGGAGAAGACCCGCACCCGGGCGCGCGAGCGGGCCATGGCGCTCAGGGCGGCCAGGCGGGCCCCGCCGAGCCCCTCGGTGACCGCGCCGACGGGGCGCACCTGGACCCAGCCCGCCTCGTCGCCCAGGCGCAGGACCTGGTCGACCACGGAGGCGGTGTCGGCGACGGGGCTGGTGTTCGCCATGGCGTGGACCGCGGTGTAGCCGCCGACGGCGGCGGCGCGCGTGCCCGTGAGGACGGTCTCCGCGTCCTCCCCGCCGGGCTGGCGCAGGTGGGTGTGCATGTCGACCAGGCCCGGCAGGGCGATCAGGCCGTCGGCGCCGATGCGGCGCGGGTCTGTGAGGGCGTCGGCGGCGCCGGGCCCCACGGCCACGATCGTGCCGTCCTTGACGGCGATGTCGGCCCTGCCGGAGCCGACCACGTCGGCGCCGCTGATGAGGATGTCCCGTCGCGTGCTAGTCACGGTGTTTCCCTTCCGGTGCGAGGAGCAGGTAGAGGGCCGCCATTCGGACGCACACCCCGTTGGCGACCTGTTCGACGACGACTGATTGGTCCGAGTCCGCTGCCTTGGCGCAGATCTCGAGGCCGCGGTTCATGGGACCGGGGTGCATGACGACGGCGTCGGGGCGCAGCGAGCGGAAGCGGAGGGGCGTGAGCCCGTACTCGGAGTGGTAGGCGCCCACGGAGGGGAAGAAGCCGCCTCCCCGGGCGCTCATGCGCTCGCGCTGGACGCGCAGCATCATGACGGCGTCGGGCTGGTCGGCCAGCGCCGCGTCGAAGTCGTAGGACACCGCGCAGCCCCATTCCTCAACGCCGACGGGCAGCAGGGTGGGGGGCGCGACCAGGGTGACGCGCGCGCCCAGCAGGGTGAGCAGGTCGACGCCTGAGCGGGCGACCCGCGAGTGGAGGACATCGCCGACGATGACGACGTGCGCGCCGTCGAGGCCGGATCCGGGAGCGGGGGCCGCTCCCCCGCCGTCCGGTCCGTCCGGGCGGTAGTGGCGCCGCAGCGTCATTGCGTCGAGGAGGGCCTGGGTGGGGTGCTGGTGCGTGCCGTCCCCGGCGTTGAGCACCGGCAGCCCCATCCACCCGGCGTGGGCGAGGCGGTGGGCGGCGCCCGAGGAGGGGTGGCGGATGACGACGGCGTCGGCCCCCATGGCCTGGAGCGTGAGGGCGGTGTCCTTGAGGGACTCCCCCTTCGACAGGGACGAGCCGCCGGCGGCGAAGTTGATGACGTCGGCGCTCAGGCGCTTGGCCGCGGTCTCGAAGGAGATGCGCGTGCGCGTGGAGTCCTCGAAGAAGAGGTTGACGACGGTCCTGCCCGCCAGCGTGGGCAGTTTCTTCACTGCGCGCGACTGGGTGGCGGCCATGCTCTCGGCGGTGTCGAGCAGCAGGACCGCCTCGTCGCGGGACAGGTCGCGGATGGAGATGAGGTGGTCGAGGCCCATCAGCGCACCCCCAGCAGCACCGCGTCCGCGCCGTCCGTCTCGTCCAGCAGGATGGTGACGGTCTCGGAGCGCGAGGTCGGCAGGTTCTTGCCCACGTAGTCGGGGCGGATCGGCAGTTCTCGGTGCCCGCGGTCCACCAGGACCGCCAGCTGCACCCGCGAGGGCCGTCCCGTCATGCCGAGCGCGTCGAGGGCGGCTTTGACGGTGCGGCCCGTGTAGAGGACGTCGTCCACCAGGACGACCGGCCGCCCGTCGATGCCGGATTCGGGGATCTCCGTCCGGTGGGGAGGGCGCAGAGGCTGGGCGCGCAGGTCGTCGCGGAACATCGTCGTGTCGATGGACGCGTACTGGGTGCGCGCTCCCCCGACTTGTGCGATCCGCTCGACGAGGCGGCGCGCCAGCGTGGCCCCCCGGGTCGGTATTCCCGCGATGACGAGCCCGTCGGCCCCGTCGTTGCGTTCGATGATCTCGTATGCGATGCGCGTCAGGGAGCGGGCGATGTCGTCCGGTCCCAGGACCTGTTTGCCCCTGGTGGCGCGATCTGGCTGCGGTGAGCCCACGCTGTTCTCCTTCCCCGCCTCACGGGACGGTCATTAAAGGATCGTCACCCGTAACGATACACGCCCGGGCCGCCGGGCACCGGAGGGCGAGGCGCGGCGCGCCGCCCGGGGCGGGAGGCGGTCAGGGGCGGGACGCGGGCTATGCTGTTCGGTGACGTTCCAGCGAGGCCGGGGGGATTCTTGTGGAGAAGCAGCCCTTTGGGAGGAGGCCCCCGACCCTGCGCGACATCGCCGTGCGGGCCGGCGCCTCCGTCTCCACCGTGTCGCGGGCACTGCGCGGCGATCAGCGGATCAGCGCCCGGACCCGCCAGAGGATCGTCGAGATCGCCCAGCGGCTGGGGTACCGCGCCGACGTGGCCGGCAGCCTGCTGCGCGCGTCGAAGCCGCGGGTCGTGGGCCTGCTGTGCGACCTGTCCCAGGAACTGCACGTCGCCTACCGCCATGAGGTCCTCCAGCGCGCCGAGCAGGCGGGGTTCCGCGTCGTCGTCGAGTCCGTGGAAGGGCAGGGCCCGCCGCGCGCTGCCCTGCGGCGCCTGCGCGAGTTCCGGATCCAGGCGCTGGTCGTGGTGGATCCGAGGTGCCTGGGCGGCGCCGGGGACCCGGGGGCGCCGGTGGTCGTCATCGGCCAGGAGCGCCCCTTCGCGGACGCCGACTTGGTGACCAGCGACAACGGGGCGGGCATGGGCGAGGCCGTCGAGTGGCTGGCGGGCCTGGGGCACAGGGGCATCACCTACGTCGACGGCCCGCCGGGGGCCTCGGCCTCCGCGCGCCGGGCGGCCGCTGTGGGCGCTGCGCGGGGGGCGGGCGCGCCGTTGCGCGTGGTCCCCGGGGGCGCCGACCTCGATTCCGGTTTCCTGGCCGCGCGCTCCATGGTCGACGAGGCGGGGGCGGGCCGCCCGCTGCCCTCCGCGGTCATGTGCTACAACGACCAGTGCGCCCACGGCCTCATCATCGCCCTGCTGCGCGCCGGGCTGGTGCCGGGCCGCGACGTGTCCGTCATCGGCTTCGACAACTCCCGGATCGCCGCGACGCGGGCGCTGTCGATCGCCTCCGTGGACCGCAGGCCCGCCGAGGTGGCGCGCCACGCGGTGGACTTGGCGCGCGCCCGGGCGCTGGGGGACGAGCCCCCGCCGCGCGCGGTCCGCGTGGACACGGCGCTGGTCCGCCGCGGCTCAGTG
>ERZ773063.528-NODE-528-length-25240-cov-4.544888_pt1 | contig 25240 bp, 31 predicted proteins | sample MGYA00580625_ERZ773063 | MGnify/ENA primary metagenome ERZ773063 (study PRJEB29015, sample SAMEA2738022) | human oral metagenome | biome: human oral; feature: human-associated habitat; material: dental | place: China | collected 2042 ... | reverse complement strand
TAGCCAGCATTTATTTGCTGACTCATTTTTTGCACAAAAATAAGGCTCCCCGATTTCTCGGAGAGCCTTTTTACTTTTACCACTCTTTAATTGTGTATAATACTGTACCGCCGGCCATGCCGCTGCTGCCGACATGCGCGATGCCTTCAATCCGTCCCGCCTGATAGCCGACGGACAGATACGGCTTGCCGTCGATGTAGGTACCGCCGGCTTTGATTTTGTGATTGTTCCGCAAATTGATTTTGTACACGTCAACCTTATGTTTTTGTTCATCCGCCGTGACGATGGTACGGTCACTTTTGGTTGTCGCCTCTTTCGGCAATCCTGTATCACCGTTTTTAATCTGCTCCGCCGTTCTGTCGGCGGCTGTTTGCAGGTTCGGAGCGGTTACGTAATACGATACGTTCGGTTGTGTCGCCCCGTCATGTATCCGCTCGATACGGGTCACGATGTCCCGCGCAGTTCGGTCATCGACGTGCAGTTTCTGTTTGACAGCGTTTTTGTCCGTCGTATCGGAAAACTGCATGCGTACGGGGCTGTCTGACGGCGATTTAAAGTGTTGCACGGCAAAGTATATGCAAAGCAGGCAAAACGCCGCTACAGCGACAAAGAGGATGGGTTTCAAAGGTTTTGTGTTTTGTAGCGTTGGTAATTTCATGTATTCAATCCCTTTTAGTTTAACAAAACAGTATTCTTGATTATAAATATTTCCCCTCACCCGATTCGGAAATATTCAGGCGCGCGGTGGGGTATGGCGCGCCTTCCCGATACACCCCTATCATAAACGCAGTGCCATCGAATGGCGTCGGAAGCGGGATATCGACAGCCCAGTTTTCGTTGGCGGTGTAAAATATCAGTTCACTCGGATCTTCTTTAACAACTGCGCATTTGAACAGCGGAGTTGCTGTTAAGTGGACTACCGTATCCCCGATTGATACTTTTTGTGCAAGCGCCACAAACGGGTGTGAGCAGACTTTCCCCGGAGGGATTATTTCGTTGATAATAGCGGTTAAAATGTCAGAGAGTTTATCTGATTTTGTGGCCAGCTTCTTTTCCTGCATCAGGGCCGAGACTTCTGGGAGCGACGTATTCCCTTTAAGCTATCAAGCCATTCTTGCTCTGTACCTGTGAATCCGCGGTCTTTGGCAAGCAGATAAGCGCTCTTGCCATCTTTACCGGGCGCACCTTGTGCACCGGTTTTGCCCCGGGGACCTGCCGGGCCTGCCGGCCCGGGCGTTCCCGGAACTTGTACCGCTTGCACCTGTACCGGGTTGTCAAATTGTACTTTTACTTTTAGTTCATCCATTTTTCATACCTCCGTTTTTAGTGCAAAGATTCTTCTTGAACGATTTGCATATCGCCCATAATTATCTTATAACTGTACTCGCCCGGCTTTTGCACGAACACGTCGTACCGCGCGGACTGATACCGCCGCGATATCGCAAGGCTTACATTGCCCGGTATCTTTGCCGTGACTACGTTTTTCGCGACACTGCACGCGGCGGATACGAGTGCTACGTCATTCTTTGTGCGTATCTTCATGACAGCTGTTGCGCCCGTGAAGTCGTGTTCGCCCTCGATTATGTATTGACGCGTGAAGTCGGAGCCGCAGTGCAAGGTATCGTTACATATCGTCATGCTCGCTCCCCCCTTAATACATAACATCCAAATCCACAGAGCAGCCGCCGATATTCCCGGCGTCGGAGTATTGCCAAATTGCGCAATTCTTGTCCGGATATTCCCGCTTAAAGTAATTCACCGGCCCGTACGTTGCGACAAAGAACGGCACGTAGTCCGGGATGCTCTCCAGATTTACATAGTTGACCAAGGTATCGTAGCTGCCGTATATGCCGACGTACTTACCTGCGGCGTTCATTTCATTCACCCACGCCATGATGACGGACGTCAGTGCAGACGCGCCAAGGTCTCTCTGCACGTCTTCTTCCACGTCCAGCCAGATACCGGCTTTCAGTTCGACGCCGTGCAGGTAAATCTCCAGCTGGTCGATGAGCCACATTGCCTCCTGCTGCGCCGCCCATGTCGTCGTGGCCAGACTGTAAAAGTACACGCCGATATCCATTCCCGCCGCCTTTGCGGCGTTGATATTATGTATAAATAAGTCATCCAGTTCCTGCTGCCCATCCCAGCGGCTGCGGCCGATACGGACGATGCAGAAATCCTTACCCGCGGCTTTGGCCGCTTCAAAGTCAAAGCATTCTTGACAATAACTCACGTCAATTCCTTCTGTCATTTTTGTCATCTCCAATCTTTATAAAAGCGTTAGTAACATTCGGTTTTTGTCCTTCGGGGGAGTTATATTTGCTGTCTAACCCGTATTTCGTCCACGCTGCTTTTGCCAACCCGACAACAGTTACAATCCCCGCGCCGACAGCCGACACCCCCTGCCAACAGCTATTGATTTCAAACCGTGTGCCATACAATCCATTGCTCCAGAATCCGTATAGCCAAGACAACACAATAACTACGAGCAGTATAAAGAGTACCACGGCTAGAATAGCGATGAGCGCAAGCCAATTGGCCTGCGCCCATTCTCCGAATTTAATAAATTTACTCTTCATATTCTTTTTTTATCCTCATATCAAGCACGGTGTGATAAATCGTTGTCATCACTCCGTTCTTACCGAGTGCATGATAGCTTTCGTACATGTTGATAAAGTTCTTTTTTTCCGAATACGTGATACCCTCTTTTTTGTACCGCTCATATTCTATGAGCATTCGGCAGCGCAGCAGTGCTTGAACACCTCTGTCCAGTCCGCGGCGGCGGTTCTTTTCGGAAACGTAAAAAGCCAGTCCCGCGGACAGCAGCATCGGAATAACTGTTTGCGCGATAAGTGATGCAATTTCAGTTGATATTATCATTGGTTAAACGGTAGCCCCTTTCCTTACTCAAACTCATCAACGGTGTTCGGCGTAACGCCGTCGACGTTGACCGTTAAATAACTAAGCTCTTTTGAGCCGATAAAGAGTCCCGGCGTAGTTGACACGAGTGGAAGTTTTGTTTCCGTCTCAATCGTACCGACTCCGGCATCTCCGGAAAACGCGATACCCTGCCGCACTTGATACTCCGGAAAGCCACCTGACTCTGACGTGCCGCCGATAGCGATACCGTCCACTACTGAATTTACGATTACCGCTACTTTGTACGGATGGCTTTTGTAATCTTGATGTATTTTATAAATATCTCCGGGTTTGTAATACCCGTCAAGCTGTAGCGTTCGGTCAACAGGATCCGTGACAACGAGATACGGCAGTCGGGAGTCATAAAGAATATCGGCTGAATACTGCTCCAGTTTGCCCTGTTCCTGCTTTTCTTCTTCGGTACGAGTATCCAGCTTCGGAGAATGATATTTTTCTTTCCAGAATCGATGAAACCCGTACACTTGTAGTCCTGCTTTAGTGTCGTCGATTCCCGGAAACGCTTTGAGAGTTGATAAATTGGGGCGGGCTTTTCCGAGGTTAGTGTTCTCCATTTTCGGCCCGTACCCGTTAAGAGTTCGTTGCGACCCCTCATCCACAATCATTTGTGCGGACGTGTGCCAGGTCGTGTATCGCGGTCGTCCCCCGATCTGTAGATCAATAACCAGTTTTTGAACGCTTCCGTAACCGTCTATACGTTGTTGAGTCGTCAGAAAGTCATACACATATAAATCAATGCGATTGTATATTTCATCTACTGTAATATCACTGCCGTCATTTTTTCTGACCGTTATAGAGTACACAACCTGTATTCCGTCAGCCAACGCAGCCCCTGCCGGCTTCCCCGCTACTGTGTATGACGAATTACTGACAACCCATTCAGCGGTAAAGTTATATCCTGACGGCAGCGATACGGCAATAAGTGGCGGCGTGCCGTACGAGATGGGGTACAAGATGACATTAGCGAGTATCGTAGTCGCATTTCTGGATATCACACTCAAGTACGCATTTTGGCCTTTTCGTACCTGCCCCCACCCGGGCAGCTTATCGGGTCTTATGTTTTTCAAGCGCTTAATCTGCGACATACTTCTTGGACGGCAGGCCATATTGTCGAACTCGCTATTAATAATTATTTTTCTATTTTTGTTTGCGATTTGTATTAACTCCATTACTTCGCTCCTATAACCAGATACCCCCAATATGGGGACTTAATGAAATTCTGCTTGCTGCTCTGCGATCCGCCATCAAAATCCATGCGATGTTTATCCGGGGTGTACCCGGTCGTCGGTGAATCGGCATCCGGAATTTCAAAGTAGTATTGAAGCGCTTTGCGATCAAAATCGACTACATGAGCTTTTAGTCGATTTCCGATAACAGCAACCCAGAGTGTTTCGTTTGCGGTTAACACGTCGCGGAAAACCATCCGGCCCATACCCAACTGATTATATGGCACTGTGATATCCACATATTCTCGGCGCTGGTACTCGCGTACCACGGCTTTATCTTCGACAGAAAGGCTGTTGTAATACTCATCCGTGATGCCCCCCGGAGGCGTTGCCGAGCCTTGCGCGGTTAACCAGTTTTGTATCGCCGTGCTCCGTAGCAATTTAAACTTTTCTGTGTCGCCATGGTACAACTCGAACGCATAATCGTTGCTCATGCAGACCGGTTCCAAGCCGTAGCACATCCATATCTTATCGATTACCCGGCACATCGTGCTGTCCGGAGTCATAAACTGCACTCCGGATTTATTGCGAATCTCAAGCCCTATTCCCATACACCAATCCTCACTCTCAATTCATTATCCGTATCGTACACCTCAATCAAGTTATCCTTAATTTCTGTCCGCGCCCCGGACGTCGCTGTCCGCAGCGTCCCGATGCGGGCGCTTATCGCGTCCAGTGTATCGACTTGCAGCTTATCCGCAGATACGCTTTTTGCCTGTAGCATGTTCTTTGTGATGATGTTATCCTCGAACAGCGCCTGCCCGGTCACGTGCAGCAGTTTACCGTCAATGCGCACGCCCGAAGTGGACAAGTTAATGCGGGTAATCAGCCCGTCGCCGTCCAGCCCGTTCAGCGCTTCCGTGATGCGAAGGTCAATGCTGTTACTAAACTGCGACAGCTGCGTTTGTACGTTTGTCTTTAAATCCGTGACGGACTGTTGAAGACCTTCCGCTGTCTGAGTAAGCTTGGTCTGAAGCCCGGTTACATCAGATTTTACGGTCCCTACTTCAGCTTCAATCTTAGCGATATTCTTATCAATCTCATCAAGCCCTAAGGCTTCACGACTGATGATTGACTTATCTATCTCAAGCTTAACTGTGGCAAGCTGTTCACCACTCTTTTCGCCTTCTCCAAATATATCCACATACGACACTCGCACTCGGTACACGCCAGGCGCAAGAATCAGTGAGAATGAATTAGTCGGAGTGAAGTAAACCGCATCATCGACGTATACGTTGGCACCTCGACAACCGAGCGGGATGGAGTCAAACGTAACGCCGATACCCAACATACCGCCTTTAGCCATTATGTGTGTCGGAACTTGCGGCACCTTAACGTTATACTCAAGCATAGCCGGTGCGCTGTACCCCTTTAGCGGATTGTGAGCGTATAAATACACCCGTCCAGTTCGTTCCGACAATGTGCCGACATAGGTCGTATTTGTGCTTTTACCGATTTTTCCGACTTCTTGCCCCGGATTCAAATCATGTCGAATCTCATAAAAGTCAATGTCAGCGTTTCGTACCTCGAGCCAGTTAAACGTGGCCGCATTTCCGAACGTAACGGCAAAGCCTTGAGGTGTATTCGGGACTTCTGATTTCATTTCGACCGTAAACCGCTTAATGAGGCCTTGTGAGTAGTTGCCGTGTCGGTCTTTAACCCTGATTCGAATGTCATACGTATGACCAAGCTCACAACCACTGATGACGATTTGGCCATCACCGTTACCGCCGTACTTCCAGTCCCCTGAGCCTTCTTTATACCAACCTTCGGCTGTATCAAAGCTTGTAATCTGCGGCGGATCGAAAGTCGCAATGACGTCGAAAGACGAAACACCATCGCCTAAGTCGTAATATTTTGTATATACGGCAAGGTCTCTAACTTCAGGAATGTAATACGGCTGTATCGTATACTCAATAGCCTGCACTTCGGAAAGGTCTTGTTCGTTAGATCCGAACATATTCACTGAAGCACACTTAATCCATATCTTCTTGCCGATATCTTCCGTACGATACGGAGCATGAAACAGTGCTTCATCGATACGGACACACTGCGAACCTTCGGCGTGGTTATTAGCTGTCGTGGCGTATTGGCCACGCACTAGGCCTGTTAGTAAATACCGCCCGTCAGGCTGAAGAGTCGCCCCTTCATAGCTAAGGCACTCACCGTCAATCCAAATGAGCGTGTTCCCTCGCTGAGCGTCGATAGCCGAGCCGCCTCGAAGCTCACCTGAGAAGAGTTCGACTGTGCAGCTTGTTGATTCGGCTGTCATGGCTGCGGCTAGTCGTCCAATACGTGCCTGTGCCGTAATCTTACCGGCTTCTTTATATAAATCGCCCGTATCGGATACCCACACCGTGCAACCGCCCCAACCGGACGGAGCCGTTACACCTAATAACAACTCGTTACCTGATACGTCTCCAGGTGTCTGCACGATTGCGTAATGGTTAATAGACGGAGCCGGAACATTATAATCAGTAAACGGCCGTTCGTTCTCATGTACATCGTACCGTGCCGGTGCATATGTGCCAGGCGGTTTTCCTTCTGCTGTGATTTCAAGCTCACCGTCAGCCGCCTCATTAACGGCCGTAATAACAACGACTTGCCTGTCGAGTTGGCATAATTCATCGGTAAGCGTTACAAGGTCTCCAGGCTCAAGACGGCAAAACGCCCAATCTAAATGAAACGTGTACTGGTTCTTGCTGTACAGGCGTTTCATCGCTAATTGTTCAGCGTAATACTGCGCTCTCTTTTTCGTATATAGGTAGTGTGCAGTCTTTTTACTAGCCGGCTTCATGCCGTTTTTCTGAACGTCAGCTACCACTTCGAAGGACACCGTTTCTTTTTCGTACCCGTTGGCACGATTGATAAATTCAACAGTAGCTTGGTTATACGTCTCCGAGCTGTCTTTACGCTTATAGATAACGAGTTGCCCGTCACTGCCAGGAATAAGGTCGTCAGCCGTAAGGTTGTATTGGATTTCTTTTTTAGGATTCCAGTCACCAACAGCTTTATCGGCTAGAGGTACAATCTTTAGCCGGTCATCAGACCAGAAAAGGTAACAATTTGTAATTTCGGCGATATCGTTAATGATTTGCTGTGCCTTTTTCGCCGACTCATCAGGCGGTGTCGAGATAAGGATGTCGGCGGCTGCACAATACTTACGGAAGTTCTCAATGCCCTCGATTTTGACATCCTCGATTCCTGCCGCCTTTAGCACATATAGAATATAGTCCGCAGGATTCACGTCGACCCCGTCGCCTGTCTCGAGAAGTTTCCCCTTAACCTCAAAATTATACGTCGGAAGGCTGCCACGATTCCCGAGGTCAACGACTCCTGCCATGTATGCCAATCCGCTGTACGGCAGTGCCTTTTCAGGGTGCTTGCTAGTAACATACGGCCACGGCTCCTGTCCGTATTCGCCTTTATAAAGGGATAACTGGATGTCGGCTTGAGGATACTCATAGACTTCCTTATCCTTCCACACCTTGCCGATTCCTTGTATAGGTCCTTCGCATAAAGCAATGGCTGCGGCGACGGTATACGTATAGTCTATTTCCGTATGCTTTGAGCCACCGCCTTTCCCGGTGCGACTTGTGTGCTTATGTTCGTGTGCCGTAAAATCATCCCAATAGATGATATTGCCCGAGACTCTTGTCGTACCGAGGACTTCAGGGACCGTTTCACCATATGAGGCACTGTTTATTTGGAAATCACCGATAATATCGGCTCGATTCGTTGTATTGTTCTTCTTGAATAAAAACCCCATTAAGCTGCACCCCCTTTCTTTGAATTGAAGCGATAGACGGCACGGAGCCTTGATTTCCCTCGGTTATCGTAAAACAGAATATCGTCGACATTCGAGATAATAACGCCAAGGTCAACGAAGGCGTGAATAACTTTGTCATTGCCGATATATACCGCACCATGACTTATACACCGACCGTATTGATATAGCAAAAAGTCGCCGATTTGAGGTTCTCCCTGAACTTCGTCGGCGACTTGCTGTATGTACTTTAAATATTTCTCTTCAGAACGATGCAGATGCCATTCATTCGAGTAGTTTTCTATCTGTAATTGGTCCTTTGTAATCATGCCCGATCCGATAAGTGACGCAACAAGAAGGTATGCACAGTCGACTCCGTGACCTTTGGCCATGGCATTATTAACATACGGAGTACCGAGCCACTCAAGAGCGGCGTCTGCAATTTTTTGCCCTGTACTTTTCATCGTATCGTCTCCTTCAACGGAACATACGGAGTGGCCCTGTTTCGTGCAAAATTATCGAATTTCTTCTTGCACGCTTCAGGTGTTTTATCGCAACCGGGATAGATATAAGCTTCGCTTCCAACGATTGCTTGCGTATCACTCGGACTCATATACATAACGGTACCGTTCGAACTGCTCATTATCTGAGTCGATTGCCCGGCAAGAGGACCCGATACCCATTCGATACCACCGGCATTGTAATAGCCGTCTTCAAACGGTACGTCTATTCCGACGGTGTTTACGCCTGTAAGTGCCGTTACTTTCATTCGCTTACGGTACTTCTTTATATCGACTCCGCACTCTTTGGAATACACGCAATAAGGGCATTGCGGATAGTACCGCTTACTCGGAAACTCTGTATTGAGCTTCTGCACAACAGATTTTACGTCAAGCGTTATCGTAAGGCCGCCACCTTGTTTTACCTCGACTGTGCCGGTGAAGATATCTACAGCGTCAATTAATGTTCCATCTTGCTTAAAGAACGCACGTTTTAACTCCATGGTAGCTCCGTCCAGTCCGCCATTATGAGCGACCGCCAGTATCGGGACACCGCCTATTTGGTCGTGCTTGTCGCATGATACCGAAACAGACAGCTTATCAACAGCCACATCGGAATGCGTTGAGGTCTTATTGCGAGTAATGACAGGCCCGTCTGCACGATATACATGGCCACCGTGACTTACGTTTGAGTCTGTATCCGTCCAGTAATATGCCATGCCGCTTTGAAGTCGAAGGGCATACAAGTCGCAACTGCGGAATGACTTTGCCGTATTCAAGTGTTGAGTTAATGCTTCTCCTGCCTGTTTCATTGCACGGTCACCAACTTAAAGGATTTTGATTTGTAAATATCTTTGTACTCAAGCTCTGCCGTGAAGTCACCGCTAAGTAACACCTTCCAGTAATACGTGTAATCGGCTGTGATGACGGCATCTGCAGGTACGGTATTAGTCGTTCGAATCGTGCCACCGTCTACAGTCACGTTCTCAACAGGAACACCGTCAGCATAGAGTTTTACGTTTTCCACGTATGCTACCGGTTCGGTATAATCACCGAAGCGCCGTACCGCTTGCCATTCACCTTGACTACCCTTGCCGAGAATAACGCCTTTTTCCGCATTATCTTCGGGGTCAAACCACAAGAAAGGCTCTGTGCCGCCCTGTACTTGCGACACAAAGCCCATCAGCTTTTTATATTCTTCCGGCTTGAGATAGGCAAATTCAGTTGTGATCGTGTACTGCGGATACCGCCACGTCGTCATCGTCCGCACTCTACCGGAGCCGCTACGCTTAGACTTCGTATCCCAGTGCTGCATCTTGGATGACTTCCACGCAAGTGACTTGATACGAGGGAATTTCTTCAATTTTTCCATGGTTACCACACTCCCGACGTACCGATAAATTCACGGTCCTGATTAACGGTGAACTGCCGGAGCACTCGACCGCCTTTCGACTCGAGCCAATTACTGAATGACTCGGCATCAAGTGCCGATACGTTCAGCGTGATACCGCCCGCCGCACCGCCGTTTGCCCGTGCAATTCCTGCGCCCATTTCGTCGTATGTCTGCGTCGATAACGGAATGACCGCTTCGGGATACTTACCTTCTCCAATTTCGGCGTATGTACGGCCTACTGCCACACCTCCACTTGCCAAGTGAATATTCGGTGTACCGCCCAATAGCGTATTCTTCGCCGTATACGCAAGCCCTGCCGCCGCTCCTATAGCAGACTGTGCGCTCCATGCTGCCATACCGGCCGTTGCCGAAGCTCCGAACGTCGCCATACTAACTTGTTGCGCCAAGGACGTCCATGCGGGTAGCTGTGCATTAGCCGCTGCGACACTGGTCGCCACTTCCTGCTGTTGCAGTGTTTTGCCCAAAATAGCCTGCTTCAATCGAGCCGCTGCCCAACTGGCAATGTAGTCCGACACGGATTTTACAAGGGCTTTGCCGATATTCTCAAACGCCTGCAGTAATCCGGATGTGCCCTGCAGCAGCCCCGATATACCTTCCTTCATAGCGTCAATGCCCGAAAGCATGGAATTGACCCACATCTCTTGATTATTGAAATGCGAGTCCATAACGGCCTGCTGATACTCTTCAAGTAGCTGTTTGCGGAGATTATAGTTGTCCTGCGTCGCCACATACTCATCAGTAAGAGCTTGCTGCAGAGCCGCAAAGTTCTGCGTGCGCATCGCCTCATCAATGGCCCACTTCTCTTCGGACATCTGACGATATAAATCGTTACGCTTCAACAGGTATTCCTGTTCCTGTGCGAGAAGTTCTTTATTCTTCTGTTCTTCAAACGTGATTTCGTTTTTCCCGACAATCTCATACGCAATGCCGTTAGCGTCAAGGGCCGCCTTGTATTCGGCCTGTTGCTGTTTGGTCATCTTGATGTACTCATCGGAGAAACCTTGCCACTTATCCGTAATGCTGTTTATGGCTTCCTCATGGTCGTGTTTAAGCTGCGTAAGCGGTGAAGCGCTTCCCGTCGAGTCTTTAATGGCAAGTGAGACGTTGAGGTTCTTCGCCATATCACGGACTTTATTCCACACTTCACGAATAGCCTGTTGTTCTTCGTGTTCAGCCTGGATACGCTTTTCGGCATAAATAGCCTGGAGATTTGTCAGGTCTTCCTGGTAGTGTTCGTTGGCTTCTTTGGATTTATTGAGTTCTTCCAGCTCTTTCTTATACTGCAGCTCGACCAATTGGCTTTGCTTGCCAAACATCTCAAGGTAGTTCTGTTGAATTTGCTCATGGATCCGTTTGGCTTCTTCGGCTAATTGGTTACCGGCACTACCTGCACCGCCACCTCCGCCTGAGCCACCTGACCCACCGCCACCACCGGCTCCTCCGGCATCGTAACCACCGCCACCTCCGCCGTCATAGCCGCCGCCGTCAATTTCACCGCCACCACCAGACAGTGCGTTAAACACATCTCCGGCTGCGGATTTAATAGTATCGCCAAAAGCCTGCGCTTCTTCAGGACTAATGCCTTCAATATTATTAATAGCCGAGAAATCAAAGTCGAATACCTGCGCAAGCTTAGCTCCAACACCGTTTACAGCGTTAATCAGCTTGTTGATGAGAGCGATAATCTGATTAATCGCCCAGGCCACGGTATGAACAAGAGTTTCCCATACTGCCGATGCGGTTTCTCCGAATCCCTGAGTCGCTGCGGCACATGTACCGAGAACTCCGGCCAAAACGGACAATATCGTAATGACAATACCGACGGGATTGGCCCTCATGATTGCGTTCATAACCTTAGTGGCAGCCCCAAGGGCCATTGTTCCGACTTTTGCCAGGTTAAGCGTACCGGATAAGGCCATCATGACGCCTCTTACTCCGGCTGTTGCAATAGCACTAGCTATCATAGCCGCCTTAAGTTGAATGGACGCAAGCGTAACGCCTATGGTCGCAATCCTGGACGCTACCATTTGCCCCTTATATAAGGCCTGTGCTGTGGCTGCCGCCTTAGTCGCTACCGATACGGCTAATATAGCCGTCTTCCAAGTCGTGAACGCTACCGCAACCCCGGCAATTATAGGCTTAATCTGATTGCCTATTCCAATAATGACGGAAAAAGCGGCTTTCATCGATGACGCCACATACTTTATAACCGTAATTAAAGCCGAAAACGACGCCTTTAACGTCGCAATAGCAACCTGTGCGACTGCGGCCATCACTCGAAAGGATATACCGATACCCTCAACAATAGCCTGGAAATCGCTCGAAGCGGTTATAGAGCTGAGTTGTTCAAGGACGGGCTGAAACGCCTGCAGAGCCTGATTAGAGAGTTGCTGTCCGATTTCGGCGAACGTCATCGGTATTTCTGCGAACTTGGCGTTCGTTTCTTCAGCGCTGTTGAATAAGGCTTCTTTAATGACATCGGCCGTAATAAGACCTTGCGATGACATCTCTTTTAGCTGTCCGACAGTCATCCCCATTTGCTGAGCAATCGCCTGTGCAAGCATGGGGGCATTTTCCATGATTGAGTGGAATTCATCCCCCTGCAATTTACCCGCCGCCATGGCCTGAGTTAACTGGTACATGGCCGCTGTTGACTCTTGGACGCTTGCTCCGGAGATTTTAAACTGTTTATTTAGCTGTTCGACAAAGGCTATCGCTTCATCATTCGAACTGAAAGCGTCCTTAGCAAGCATGTTCAGCTTAGCCACACTGTCGGCCATTTCGACGTACCCACCTCGAGACCGCTGTGCTGCCGCATAGACTTTGTCCATGATTTCGGTCGTCGTCTGAGTGCCGTCGTTAATAAGATTGATACGGGACTTAAGCTGTGCCATTTGGTCAGCCGTATCGGATACTTTTCCAGCAAGCTGGGCGACCTCTTGGGCAACCAAAGCTACGCCTGCCGCCGCCCCTGCCAGGGGCATCATCTTTAAAGCCTTCTTGGCGATACCGCCCATTTTTTCGCCCAGGGCATTTTCGAGCTTACTACCGACTCTGTCAATCGCCTGCTCGGCACTTGAGCTATCGCCTTTTATCTTGACGTGAATATTTGCGTCTGCCATTACAACTCACCCCCTTCTTCAAGCCATTCTCTCATAAATTCCATTTCCTCTTTTTTACGATCCAGTCGTGTCGGCGGATGTAAATCCTTCATAATGTCCTTCACTTTAATTTGGTTCTTCTTATCGAGCTGAACGTTAACAATAAGTGATGTCATATACGCCGTTCTGGCGTCTTCAATACGAGTCCGAAGGTCATACCCTTGAACCATCTTCTCGAACTCCATAGGCGTAAGCTCATAGAATTCTGACGGCTTTAAAGCCAAGATACTATAAGCCACTTTTTCGGCTTTTCGTACCCACAATGCAAAAGAAGAGGGGGCATTATGCCCCCCGTTTAGTTTTTTACTGCTTCGTCTTCTTCGGCTTCGATTTCGGCATCGTCTTCGGGTGTCTTTTCTTCAGGGAATGCCATGAAGTACGCCTTCTTACCGAGAATTCCGCTACCGGTAATAGCCTTCATAATCGGCATAATAATATCCTGTAACTCAACTTCTCCATTATCGAATAATTCCTGCAAGCGATCAGAATAAAACTGAACACTACGACGCCCATACTGACGAAGGCCAATTTCATATGCGGTTATGATGTCCGATAAGGACAATTGCTGAATAGCGTTATAAATCGGCTTACCGACTGCCGATTCAAATTCAGCCAGGCGTTGGATATTAAAGTATAAGCGTTCACCCTTGCCGAAGAAGTCGCATTTAATCTGTTTCATGGTTTATATATTCCCCTCTCTTAGGCTTTCTTCAATTCAGATAACGGACCAATGCCTGCCAAGGTACCCTTATAAGACGCCACATCATCATGCGGAGCTTCAATGGAAAGTTCCGTAATGGATGCCCACCCTGTTACATAGGATTTATCTGGATATTCGAACTTGAGGTGTACGGGCTGGTCTTTCAGGAATGCATCGTTTAGTGCTGCGAGCCCATCATCGTTGGCCATGAGCAAAGTATCAAGTTCGATGCTCCATTCTTTAAGCCCCGGAAGTGTAGACTTCCAACCGCCCGAATCTTTGTGAGACGCATCAATGGAATCGGCTTTACGGCTAATGGATCCGCCCTTCTGACCGCCGATTTTCGTCCATACCGCCCCTGTCGTTTCGTCTGTTCCCGTATTTAAGTAGATAAAATAATTTTTACCCACCGTTGCAAGCGAATTTGCCGCAGACGGTGCCAATGCTTTCTTTGTTGTTGCTCCCGGCATTAGAATATTCCTCCTTCACGAGTCAAATCAAAAAGGCGACACTCAATCGTATACTGCGAACCGAGTAGCGGTCGCAATGCGTCGAGGTCGCCCGTTTTCTGTTTAACCTTTAAATCTAAAATTTGATAGTTGCTGTCGCTAAGTACGCATACAGATTCATTGAGTGAACCAACGGCTTGCCGCATTTCCTTTAAGGCTGCGTCGATTTGTCCTTCAAGCTCACTGATTCGTGCATATCCTACAGCAAGGTCGGGGGCATCATTACGCACCCACGCCTCGAGATAAATCGTAACGAGAAGTTCATTTTCCATGCTCTCATCATTGGCCGTTTCAGAGCCACGAACAAGCATGATTTTACCGATTTCGTCAATATCGGCATGCTGCGGAATCACAGCCCCGAGTTGTACGGGAGCCGATACCTTGTGAGATGTAAGCACATCGTTAAGACGCTTCAATAATTCAAACCACATAGTCATATATGCTTACCCCCTGAAGATTTCACACGACCGATAGCCGGAATAGTCCGTCGGATTTCCTGTAAGCTCTTCCGGTGTAATGGTACTTTCGAGTCTCTTTATGCGACTCTCAATATAAGATAGCTTCTTACCGTAGAAGTCGTCTGTCTCCCCGCCTCTACCGTATGCACCGGGCAGACTGTAAGCCTTACGCACACAGGTTTCTCTGTACGTATATAAGGTGACAAGCTCATCAGTCACGAAGCTCCGGATAACCTTATCTTCGGACACACCAAGACGCTGTGCAAACAAATACAGCCATTTCTCGGCAGTTGCAAGGTCGTCCTTGGTGACGTTCTTGCCAAGCAGCTCATCCGTAAACGCCATTTCAGCTAAGTTGTACAACATATGCATTCACACTCCCTTAAAATTTGAACTCAATCTCATACAACTGACCGTTTGATTGTCGCTTCGTAATAACATCTGCCACGTCCTTCGTGGCCAGCTTCGTATATTGGCCAAAGATACGAATAATGTCAGACCGTTTTGTTGCAAGGGCCTTATACAAGAACGGGTTCATGCGAGTGCCCGGATGCATAACGGACTTAGCGAATATGAAGTCATTGCCGCCGGTCGGGACCCACCGTAGGGCCTTACGCCTTTTCGCCTTAATGACGTGCGGTTTCGTACCTTCGTGGACAAACGGGCCGTACGAAGCAAGCCCCTCATCAAGATACACGACGGCACACTTATCATTAAGCATCCGCATATCGACAGAACGGGTCAAATCGCCCGTTCTCGACGTGTAATCATGGTGCGTCTGTGCTTCGTCCTGTACCGCGATTGCCGAAGCCTTTACAGCTTGCCGTATACGCTTGTCGAAGATGTCCCGACTGACGCCCATATTACTCGCCTGCCTGTTCTGCCTCTTCGGCCGATTGTTCTACAGCTTCGACCTTCTTGCCCTTTGCGCCCTTCTTCGGCTTTGTTTCAACCGTTTCTGCCTCTTCGGCCGATTGTTCGTCTGCCACAAAGCCTTCAGCTTTTAATTGCTGAAGGCGGTATTCGGAATCGGCGTACTGGACTTCATTGAGCCGAGTCAATCGAACTGCTTCCATGGGTTATACCTCCTTATGCGCCCGTATTTACGAATACGCCTGCAAGCTTGTTGCTCGGAATCCACAGATCGTGATATTTACGATAATCGAGCTTCCATGCGTCGGCATTTTGGTTCGTGTCGGGCTCAAAAATACGGACTTTATCCGTCTTAGATACAGCAATCGGTGCACGCTGGGCAATGACAATCCAGTTGATGTCTTTGGCCTGCGTGTCGGCCTTGAAACCGCCTTTTTCTTGCCCGGCCGTTTTGCCGTCATTGAATACATATTGCGTTTTCATGCGTGAAGACGGTACCCCGAAGATGGGAATTTCATTGAATGTCCGTACTTTTGTCGTGACGGTACCTGCCGTGAAATTGCCGACGTCAATATACCGACGAATATTAGCCGCATTGTTGAGAGCCGTTTGAACCTTTCTGTTCATAATGATAACAAGGGGTTCACCGTCACCCACTACGTCTTGTACAGCCGTAATATCCTCTTCAAGTTGCCCGATGATATTATCTGCCGACGGTGTGAATGCTGCTTTTTCTTTGCTCGCACCCTTAGCTAACGCCGCAATACGACTATACCGATACGCATCAACTTCAGGAATGACTTGCAGGCGCTGGAACTCGCCCATTACGTTTCCGGCAGCCGTCACAAAGTTTGTTTCATCAACATCCATGGCATCAAGTGAGAACGTCCTGCCACGATCCTGCGTGAGCTTGTACGTCCCAAATTTCAGCGTAACCGCCCCACGGACAAATCCGTTATCCCGATCATACTTCGCAAGACCTGCCGTTGTAATTTCAGGCATTTTTACTTCATCGCCGCCGTTATATTTGACTTGGGTAGCGTTCGTTTCCATCCAGCCGGAAGTCGCTCCTGCGAGCATCTGCGTATCAAGAGAACCCTGGAAAATCTTTGCATACTCTAATGTGTTAATTGACATTGTTTAGTCTCCTTTCGCGGCCGGGGGCATCCCCATAGCCGCTTCAAATTGTGCTTTTACATCATTGCCGGCATTCTGTCCAGAGCTTCCTTGTCCGCTACCGCCGTTTTGGTTATCTTTCACCGCCCAAGGTTTCCCTTTGAGCCATGTGGTAGCTGCGTCTTCAATTGTCCCGACAGTGCCGTCTTCTTTCTTGAATCCATACTTACCATCATCACCAACCTCAATGCCGCCAACAATAAGCTTTGCAAACTCTTTCGGATCCATTGCATTATGCTTTGTCAGGGCATCAACGGTCTGTGCCATGATATCGGTCTGGATTCGTTTTTGTTCGGCTTCTTGCCTTGCAGCCTTTTCTGTCTCGAACGATTTTGAAAGGTCATCGAATTTCTTCAGAAGAGTCTTATATTCTGCCGTTTGCTCTCCTGCTCCCGGCTTTTGTAACTCTGCAATTTGATTAGCCAACGTGTCCTTGGCTTCGGTTAACGTCTTAACCAAAGCTTCAGCCTTTTCTTTGGCTTCTCGCTGCTCTTTCGACTCTACATTCAATTTCCCGACTTCTGCTTTAATGGTCTCCACCATTGCCGCACCACCGTCGAGCTTTTCCAGTGCTGCATACAATTCTGCCATTGTCATGGTTCTCATTCTCCTTTTCGAACACATCAATATATGTGATGCGGTCTCCTCCGCATTTCACCATTAAAAAATGCCCTACGCACCACTGCGCAAGGCATGAAAAAAGCACCCATATCTGTGAGTGCTTTTAAGCTATATATGTGATTTTTTCGATATCATCAATTGAGATATCCACTATTTCTTCATGTTCCGTATCTTCGAAAATAAAATACCCGTCGCCATAATCATCAACAAGACAACCTTCACGCCCATCTTTTAATATGACGCAGTCAAATTCTTTAGGCTTCATTTTTACTCCTCCTTTCTTTCGGGTTTCAAATACGCCGTGATATATCGCGGCATTGCAGTCCCATGGTCAATTTGCCATACAGTAATCAATTGAATCCGATCTCCTTGTAATGTCGTAACATAGGATTTCCCTGTATATTTGCGGCCATGTAGTGTTTCTTTTACAAACGTAATTTCACTGTTGCTTATACTATTACGAATAAAAGCCTCAAACGCTTCCTTCTTTTTTAAAGTATACCCCAGATATTTTTCAAACGCAACCGCCTTAGGGCTTCCATCCGGATGTCCTTTATTTAGAGAATATTTAACTATTTTATCTTTCGAGATAACGAGTTTATCCGGGTCCTCAAAACCTTTCGGCACGGGGCGTCTAACCTCAAACCCTTCTTCAGATACGCCCCTAGCACTAGTAAGCCACTCTTTTTTACCGCCCATTACATCTCGGCGGCCATGCACACCAAGCAGACGCTCTTGCTCACGCTTCGGCAAGGTGTCGATGTACGCCTTTCCACCCTTGTCGACGTTATCCTTTCTCTTGCTCATGTCAATTATGCCGTCGACAATCGGCTTTATTCTGCATAAGCAGTGAGGATGTGCCGGAAGCTTCGGGAATTTATCCTTCGGGAAGACACCCTTGCCAAGGCCGTACAGGTCGGCATGAGCGTATACATCGCAGATATCGCACCGAGGATGGCGATCTGATAACTTCCATTGAAGAGCAACGATATCCGAGTCATCAAGGTATTTTGCCATCATGCCATCGGCATAGGCTCGTGCTCGCTCCGTCCGTGCGATACGTTCGGCCGCATATCGTGTTTTTTCCTGCACAGCCGTTTCGACAGCCTTGTCGATATTCTCCTGCGCTACCGTTTCAATAGCATTCAGGAGCTCACTATATGCCGCTCTGAGTCCCGCCATGGTCTCCTGTCCTACAAGCCCTCGAGCATGGCGAATGGCAGCCTTCCACTTGGCGACGGATTCATCATCGAGCCAATGGGGAACAGTCAACTCCTTTACTTCTTTGATAAAATCCGGTATGTCTTGTTCGGGAATAATGCCGCCTTTGCCGTACCCGTCGAACAGCTTCTTTGCTGTTTTAGCCGCTGTCTCACCTTCTTTGATGGCCTTGCCAATGGCCTCGGCCGCTTCAGCTTGTACTCTCTTCCCGTTTTTATACAGCCGCTCCGACAAGGTCACACCGTCGTCCGTCCACGATTTACTCATGGCTTCTGATATGGCTTCACTCTCAAACCTTGCCGCAGACGCATTCCTTCCATACCCATCGGCGAAATCCTGCACGAGATCATCAAGTAGATCCTTGTGCAAATTCTTCATAATCGGGTAGCGGCGATAGGCTATCTTTACGGCTTCCCTCGGCGTAAAACCAGCACGGATTAAGGCTCGGAGTATACGCTCGAAGCCGTCCAAGTCATCATTGAGATTACTCTGCGTTCTGTCCTTCGGCATTTACATCACCCTTATCATCCGTCGTCGGCTCGAACCGTTGCTTCATTAAATCCCTGTCTCTTTCAGCTTCATCGAGTCCGTCCTCTATCTCGCTTACGATGTCGTCGTATGTATCCGGCTCAATATTCGGCATATACGCCTCAAGGACCTTTTTGCTTACCTCGGCAGCAAATGTATCGGATCTAAATTCAAGGTCGAGTGCCTGTTGTGCCTGGGAAAGTGATTCCGTAACATCGTTTATCTGGAAGTCCCTCGGGTACTCGACTTCGTAATTAACGCTTTCCTTCGCCCATAATTCATACAGCTCAATGATGTCTTTCTCGGCTTCTTCACACTGAACGGAGAAGTCCGCAAGGCGTTGATTGGTTCTCTCAAAGTCCCATTGCTTCGCCACGCCACTCTTCGACTGTTCTACACCGACTACCGAGTCAATACCGCTCATGCGGTACATTTCCTTGATAAGCCGGTCAATTTGTGCCATAAGCACTTCGGCCGGTCCCTTGTCCGGCGCAATAAACGCCGGTGCGTGAGATGACTCTTGAGGATATAACAGCATGTTATTCGTCCCGAGTGTTACGTCGGGAGTACTGCCGTCTGCCGGCATAGTCAGCACGGAAAACGTCTGATTATTGAGTATTTGCGTCAAGAGGCTGCACAGATGATACACATGGTAATTTGTCTGCGCAATACTCAAAAACTCGGCAGGCGGTAGAATATCCGTCTTCTTTGCGCTTCTGCCAAACCATTGAACAATCGGGACCCGACCGATATTATGATCGCCATATTCGATTTGCTTCTGATTTTCATCAAGTACCTTCCAGTCCGTCGGTGTCCATATGTAATACCGAGTCTTCTTATGCCGTTCAGCGTCATAAATAACGTCTTTATATGCGAATTTTATCAGCATACCCTTATCATCAAACTGCCAGTCCGTAATGTGCTGCGGTTCGACGGCCGTGAGATACGGCAACGCTCTGTTCTTGACGTTATCAGCTACCGATTCGCCAAACTCCACAACGTTGTTCACAACGACATACATAACACCGTACAGTTTAGCAAGTGTCGCTTGCTGACGGATGTACTCCTGTAAACTCGTGCCTTTTCTATCAACGTCTTCCAGGAATACCTTGAACTTCTCCGTGTCTCGGTATTCACGCTTAATCGTATCCCTGAATATCGGGTCTACCGACGCATTGACAATCGGGCCCGTGTAATTCAGGTAGTACGCAAGCTTCTTGCGGAATGCATAGTTCGGTGTGCTCTCTCTCGGGTGTCGAACGAGTCCACGGCCAACAGAGAACAGGCCGACACCGTAATATGCGTCTTTTAACAGCTTGTAGCCATACAGTTTTTCAGAGTCCATTATATTTACTCCTTAATAAATATTGACGTGCGCCGCCTTAATCTGCGGTGCATTTATCTTTTCGGCAATGCCAGTTGTGGCGTCAGGCGCATCATCATGTGCATTTTTGCCCTCTCGCTGATACCGAGTCATTGCCCTGTAATATTCAGGCCATCGGTCTTTCCAGTTGACGGGAAAGTAAATATGCTCCATGACCCACGTGGAATTAGAAAGTATCCTTGCCGCTTTATTCTTCGTCTGCGCGAACGTATTCACAACCGTCTTGTTCAACCGGTACGTATCTTGCAGTATCCGCCGCACTTGCCGGGCAAATCCTCGACCACCGTTATTCGACTCAAAGTCAGCCACGTTTACGTCGTTACGGTACAACATGGCCGCCGTTGCCGGTTCCGTCTCTTCCATAGCGGCTTTCGTATACAAAAGGTCGAGCACATAGGCCTCGCCGTTATACACGCCGTACACAATCGAGCAAAGGTAATCGGCACCCGTGTCAGCTGTATCAGTATAGTTCCGTATAGCCGTAAACAACGGATTGCCGTTTACATCCGTCGGAATGCGGTCGTACGTCTTGAAGCTTGAGTACAGTTGCCCTTTGATGTCTATCGGCTCCTGCTGATAGTTGGCCGAAGCGATATCAGCACCCATGGCACGTACTTTCTCTTCATAACTACGCCGTGACAGTATTTCATCGCAGAGCATGGTACCGTCCGGTTGCAGCGCTTTCATTGTGATGACCTTGGCCGCATCTCCGAAATGCTCAATGGCTCTGCCGGCTAAATCATCCGACGCCCAACGGGTCATAATGATGAGTATCTTGCCACCCTCTTCAAGACGGGACAACATAGTATTTGCGAACCACGTCCATGCCTTCTCCTTCGCCGTCTCGTTGTAGGCTTCTTCGGCGTTCTTTATGATGTCATCGATGATAAGAAGCGAACAGCCGAAGCCCGTCGCCGTACCCGACGGGGACGTGGCCAAATATGAATTGTAACCGCCGTCCAAGCTCCACATGTCCATGGCGGCATCGCCACGCTTAATGCTGACCGCAGGAAATATGTCCGAATATACCGTAATATTCTCATCGGCTTTGACTTCCTGAATGGCATTACGCACGTTCTTGGCAAACGTCGCCGAAAGAATGTTGTTGTATGACCCTGTCATTATCTTTTCAGCCGGATTACGGCCAAGGACCCACTCAACGAATAAACTGGCCGTACGGCTCTTCCCGTGCCGAGGCGGTTCATTAATGATGAGCACCTTGGCTTTTTCATCTTCATAAAACGACTGCAAGGCTTCACACAATTCAACAAGATACCGTCGTTCCGGCTTATAGAAGTCTGAAGCCATCAAATTGCAAAAATAAAAGAACTCACGCCGTGCGAGTTCTCGTTTTGCCTGTCTTTTAATACACTCGTCAATCATCAGCAATCAGCTTCTTTATGTCTTCCGTCTTGATGCCGTCAAAGGGATTATTCTCAATCTTTGCTTGCATATCGACGTTCTTCACATCTCTCCATAAGTCAGGCCGTCTGTTTTTTAACCAGAAGATTTGCGCCGTAACGTCAGGCCGCTCACGCTTGGTTACAATCTTCGTTACCGCAAGCCCTGTAGGCTCACCGTCGGGCGCATACGTCATTTCCCGTGTAACTTCCTCGTATTCATACCCAAGAGCCCGTTTAAGCAATGCATTCTCGACCTCAATGTCAACAACTTCCTTACCTCTTTTTAAGGCGTCAGAAAAGTCGGGGTATTTCTTTTTCCAGGCGTATAACGTATCTCGGCTAATTCCGATATATGAAGCAATATCAGCGTCAGTCGCTCCGTCTCGAGCCAAAGCCTGCAATCGCAAAAGATTGTCAGGCTGAAGCCACATAGCATATTTACCTTTTGCCATTACAGACTCACCTCCTTTGTGCGCCGTACCGAGACTTATTCATGACGCTCTTGGCTACAACGAAGGACTTACAGCCACCGCTCCCGCCGATAGTAATTCCGTTAGCAGAGCATACACCTTTGTGATTATTGAGGCAGGACTGCCGGCAGCACTTTACCTTCGTTAAATTCATCATAATGTCACCCTCTTACGGCGCACGTAAAAAGGACGCCCCGATAAGACGTCCTTAAAGCTCATAAACCTATCAATAACATCGGAAAGTTATTACAAAAACGATCATTGCTACAAAAAACATGAGCAACGCACCAATTTCAGAATATATTGCACGATTTCTCCACTTATCTCCTGGTCTATTAATTTATATAACAAAAAGATTGCGGCGGAGCCTTTATTGTGGGGGCGAAATCATTCAAATCTATGGGGGTTTTATATTCAATAACTCGTTTAATTTTTATTGCAAACCCATAATTCTTATTCTTAAAATATTCTGAAAAATATTGATGCTCAATACCTGCCCCCTTTTCTGTCTGATGCCACAATTGTTCAGGAGTCGCTTTAAGAATATGATCAATATAAAATTCTCCCAAAATTTTCCCACACGGCTTGGTCGCGTATATAACCACCGAAGAAATGTCTTGATTTTTAAAGATATTCTTTCTATACTCAAATTTTTTAGATCCATTAATTATCGCAAACGCAAATTCAGGTTTTATTGATAACAAAACTTTCATTGACTCCACCCATTTCTAATATTCGTCTAAATTGATTTTCCATCAAAGGAAGACAGTCCCATCTACTGTCTCTATTTAAGCCAACATTATCAGCTAATTTTTGTCTAATAAGTCTGACCTTTAATGGGAAATTATACAAGAGCTTAATGATATAAGTCCCTTTTTCTTTACCATAAAATCGAGATAACTCCGCATTAGTAAAAATTGATCCTTTAGAACAATAATCAATATACGCTTCTTTGGTGGGAAAATCCGACGAACGTTTAAGATCTGCAACAGTACAAATGGATGTCGCTACCGAATTATATTCAGCTGGTTTCCCAGACTCACGAGTTCTATAAATTACAACTAAATCACCAACTTTCATTTTAGATATCATCGGCATCCCGGCCACATAAATTTTTTCAATCGTATTAGTAACAGATAAATCTTCAACATTATGATATTTCTCTGTACACAGCTTAGAATCAGGAAACATTTTAGTATGATATGGTGGATAAATTCCTAATAACCAACTTTTGGAATTACTGTTAACTCGTGGAAAGTCCTTGTAAATATCATCTTGAAAACTTTTTGTTTTTATATAAACTAATTCCCCTGTATTCTTCCTTCCGTAGAAAGTGAACCCAAACTTTTCAAAGAGTTCAATCAAAACATCTTGTTTAGGGAATAGCGTAACGTAGGCTTCATCAAACCGCTCATTTATCATTTTTTGAAAAATAATGCTTAAAAACCGCTGTCCTAAAATCGTCCCATGTGCGACTATTTTAAAAGTGCCAATTTTGAGTCGTCTTTGTTTTTCAAAAGGCGGGACAATATTCAAATCTTCTTCATTTTCTTCTTTTAAATACAAAAAACCTCGTATTCTCCCAGGCTCCTTTAGTACAAAAACATACTCTTCTTGCTGAGCTTTCTTTTTAAACCACTCTTCGAATCCAGGATAATCTTTTTTCAAGGAATTAAAAAAAGCATCCTCTAAGTTAAGTTCATTAAATTTAACAACGCTGATAGCATCCCCAGCCATAGCTTATCCTCCCAAAGAAATATTTGCTATCAGTATATCAAAAAATTTACAATAAAGACACAACGCGAAACGAGACGCCCAACCATTGGGGCGTCTCGCCTTGCCGTGCTATATGTTTTCGGGAGGTGTTCACACTATTACTATACCAACATTTTCCGCACCAAATCGGCACAAAAACGCACCATTTGTGACTGTCACGACTTTCCAGACTCATTGAAGAATACGAAATGCGTCTGTACGGGTATCGCCGCGGGTCCGAACATCATCGCCGCTATCTGCTCCAGTACCTTTCCAGAACGCTTACGCACGGCTGTTTCGCTCATGTGCAGCGTGTCGGCTATGCGTATCCATGATGCTCCGTCTATAAAGCGTGCCTCAGCTATTATACGATCCGAATAACTGAGGGATTCAATCGACCTATCTAGTCGACGCATTAACGGCTCGATTTTCTCCAAATCCGACTGAAGTTTTTTTCTTCGACTCTCGAGATTTTCCTTCTCATATATGGCCCGCTCTTCCGGGCTTATCATAATCCCGTTTCCTCCAGGCGTGTGTGACAACGTCGGCACCTTCGGAGCGGCACACAGTGCTTGCGTAGCGTTTAAATCTTCTAAGTCGGCCTTAAGATTCCTAATGTACGTATTGAATTCATGATACCGGGTTAGGTACTCCCGTACCGCATTTATGTAGTCATTATGAAACACTGTGTGCGTCCTCCTTCTTATTGTCTACGTCGTTCGGGTATCGTTCTTTTACCTTGTCATAAAATTCTTCTAAGTCTTCTTGTGAAAAAGCCGTTATAATTCCATGCTCATCTCTACTTATATAGTCGCCGTGTTCGACCTCGATGTACGAATATGCTCCTCTTGCCGGGAGATATTCACGAATTACAATTAAAGGAAGTTCCCCCGCTTTCTCGAATTTCCATTTATACTCCCTACCATAAATTTCATTGTTTTCGTTTAAAAATTTCTCAACTTCGCCGTTATTGTTATAAAACCTCTGAACAACTATTTCCGTCGGTTTATGTGCAAACTTCATCATATTTTTGCCTCCAACACGACCTCGATTCTCGGCCGCTCGCTATAGAATTTTCGTGCGAATATCTCACATACGACGCTGTCATCTTTTAATACCGTGCCGTTAAGGGCATCGA